>Ga0114922_10006304_pt1 | contig 10908 bp, 14 predicted proteins | sample AartaG_FD_100975 | JGI IMG/M metagenome (GOLD analysis project Ga0114922, IMG submission 100975) | Deep subsurface microbial communities from Aarhus Bay to uncover new lineages of life (NeLLi) - Aarhus_00045 metaG | ecosystem: Environmental > Aquatic > Marine > Oceanic > Sediment | place...
ATGGAACCGCTTGTCAAGGCTTTGTGGTTCGCCGGTTGGGTCGTCGGGTCGTGCCTCTGTCAGCAGCAGCTTTGTAAGCGAGTGTTTCTCAGGCCTGTATCGGTGCTTTAGCAGCGCACAAGTTAACACCGGATGAGCTGCCGGTCCCTATGCCCCTCCTGACCCTTGTACTATGGGTAGCCGAACGACGAGGTCCCCGGCAATCGGTAAGGCAATAATATACTTGACTCACCAAGGGCGAGGTGCTATAGTGTAGCTGCGGGGTCCTACTCCGTTCCTCCAATGGGGGCATGGGGGCTTTGTCGTCCCTAATGCCAACCTAAGGAGGTGATCGGCATGGCTAAGTGCCGAACTAGGTGTTCTCGGCCGAAGCCCGTGCGGGTAAGACCGCATTGTAGGCGAAGGCCGAGGCGACGCCGCAAGTAACGGGGGTGAATGGGACCCCGCACGTTTCGGGCCGTGTCCGTCTGCCTAACTGCTTCGGCAGGACCGGGGGCCTCTTCGGAGACCCCCGGGGGGGGCAGCGGGCACGGCCCAATTCCCAAACGCATGACGCCAGCGGCGTGACCGCTGGCGTTACCATAGTAGCGTACGCATCGCTGTCACTTATTCCGACTCCCGCTGTCCTTATCCTGCTTTTGCTGCCGCATCCTCTCTGCCAACTCATCGCGGGGCACAGCTAACAGGCCCCTGGTGAGGCGCTGGAATGCTGAGTCGCGCTTTTCATTGCGCTTGCCCTTGGTCATCCAGCTCATCCTCCTTGGGTTCGAGCGCCAATGCCTGTTGGTTCACACTCGGGTAAGTTATCTGCAGCGGCGGCTCGCCTATCCTCCCGTCAAGCTCCACTAGGTCGTCATCGAATGTATCCAAGCGTGCTATGTGGGACCTCACTGCGGTGGCAACATGCACCGCGTCCTTAGGCTCAACTCCATGTTCCCAGACCATCTCTCGTGCCGTCTCAGCTGTGTACCTCTCAAGGTTCCGGACGTCGATCCACTTATGCTTGAAAAAGCGTTTGATCCTCTCTGCATCCTCTGGGCCGATGGGCACGCGCCGCTTGAGCTTTATTACTTCTACGAGCGTCAGCGCCGATGTGACTATCTGGATGTTGCCCGCCTTGGCCTCCTGCAGTACGGCGCGGCATACCTCCCACTTATCAGGCTCCTTTTTCAGAAGCCCGAGAAAGGCACATGCATCCCAGTACCGGAGTTCCACAACTAATCGACCTCTTGGAGTATGCCTATCATGTCGTCAATATCTGGCAGTTCATCCTCGTCCGGCATAACGCTGAACTCCTCCACTTCTATGCTCTTCGTGTCTCCGTTGGCCCGATATAGTATGACGCCGGATACTGACACACGCTTGCCGAAGGCGCTAGTTACATCATCTATAATGTCATCGTCAAAGAAGCACTCCGTGAGCCGAGCCGTTACTGCATCTCGGACCACGAACCGCAAGCGGCGGACCTCGGTGATCATCTGGAGGCGGCCTTCGATGGTTCCCCAATCACGACTAGCGATGCCGTGGATGGCGTCCACGTTGGCGACAGTCTGAGTAGTCACTTGATGGGACCTGCCATTTCGCCAAACCCGGATGAGGTCCACTTCGTCGGGCCTATGCTCTAGGACCGATGCCAACTTCCGCATATCATTTAGCGCCTTCTCGGAGAAGTGGGGAGGGCACGCAGAACCAGCTTCCGTGGAGATAACTCCGCGCTCAATGGTATCAAGAATGGTTGGGAGGACGGTAGCTGGCGCTCGGCTCGGCAGCGGGGTGCAGTCGATCATCGCGCTACCTGGCCGAACCCCAATCGTCCACTGCACACCTCGACTAGTGCCCGAGACGTGCTTCGCTACGTCTTTGATCATCGCGACAAACGCAGCAATGCCCTTGGCGAACTTGTCTGCCGTTATTCGCGGGCCAGACATCTCCAATGTCACACGCCTATCGCTCTCAGTCATGGGATTCACTCCTATGCATTGGCTACGCTTCCCACGACCCTGTCGGCTGAGTCCAACGGCATCACATTACCGGTCAGTTGTTCGTATGTCAAGCGCTTGCCAGCGCTGTTCGCCGTTGCCGATACGAACCGCCCCGCATCGTTATCCTTCCGGTTGTTGAACCGGAACTCCTCCTCGTCCAAATAGCGGAAGAGGTGAAACGGCTCAACGCTGACCCACGTGCCGTTGACGCACCGTTTGAACAGGCTCCAGTAGTTCTCCAGGCTATTCGTGTGGACCTTCCCCCGGACGTAGGCCTCGGCGTGATTGATGACCTCGTGCGCGAAGTCCTCGTCAAGCCCTCGATAGGAGGCAAGCTCGTCTGTGAACACCTCAGCGCCAGGTTCGACGTTGGCCTGGACCTCAGCCTGCACCGTCTTCCTCTTCGTGTCCAGCACGACCTTCGTGCGCACCTTGCCGTGCCGCTCAAGCAAGCCCATGACGATAGCCTTGCCACCAGTGCCGCGTCCCTTGATCTTCTTCCTGCGGCGGTCGGCGTGCATGTTGCGGGCCTTGCCCCGGATGTAAGTCTCGTCAACCTCCACCTCGCCCTTGAGCTTGCCGAAGGACTTAGTCTGCATCGCCAGACGGATTCGGTGCAGCATGAACCAGGCCGTCTTCTGCGTCACGCCGATGGCGCGGGCGATCTCGTAGGAGCTAACGCCGTTCTTGGGGTTGGCTATCATCCAGATAGCCACGAGCCACTTGTCCAGTGGCAAGGGGCTGTCCTCGAAGATCGTGCCCTTCCTAACGGAGAACTGCTTGCGGCAGGCCTTGCACTTCCAGATGCGCCGCGTCTTCAGGAAGGAGGCCCCGTCTCCGTTGTTGCAGTGCGGGCAGGTGACACCATCCGGCCAGCGAAGGTCTCTCACGAACTCAAGGGACACGTCAGGGTCAGAGAAATGCCGGATGGCTTCCATCAGCGTTTGCGGACTGTCGTTTCCCTTCTTCATAGTGAGTGCAGTATAGCACATTTCGCTGGGTGTGTCAAGTATATTATTGCCATCGGTAAAGCTGCAAGCTGTCAGAGTGCAACCCAACGATAACGCACTCACAACCTTTCGCGCTCAGCCCGGCGCGGGTGCGGTCGTGCGCTGCAACCGCAGCCGGACGCCGCCCTTCGAGGGCCACGAGTATCCGTCAAGCGTCACGGCGGACGCCCAGGGGCACTTCGCCATGCCCGGCACACCGAGCCGAGCCTGCATACTCATCGCCATTTCTGCCGACGACACCGAGGCCGCGGCCCTGCGGTGCCTGCCGATGGAGCAACCTGAGGTCGAGTTCCGCCTTGCTCCACCAGGCTCTGTCGTTGGCGTGGCCTATGACGCCGATGGCAAGCCAGTGGCCGGCATGAAGCTCGGCTGCCATCCCGTTGGCTTCAACCTGCCTCCCGGCGGGCGCTTCAGGACGGACTTCTCGACACGCACGGATGAGCGCGGCCGCTACCGGATCGAGGGCCTCATCGCCGGTTTCAGGTACAGCCTTCAGTACCTGCCGCCAGGCACGAGCTCCTTCAAGCACACGAAGTACTTCACCCCCGAGGGTGGGGAGATGCCCCACGTGATGGACATATACCTGGAGCAGTAGGCGCAGGAGGCGTGAGAGATGAGGACCAGACGGATGTGGCGGTTCTTGGCCATCACAGCAAGTGTATCTGGATGGCTGGTGGCATATCAGCTCTGCACAAGGGTGGAAGACGATCACGGTCCGGTTCGCTACACCGAGTTTGCCTCGTTCGCGGAGCAGACGTGCGCGCTTGAGCAGCATCTCAACGATCTGTTCGGTCCGATACCCTCTCGGACCTCACTCATCGCGGCCGTGGATGCCGAAGGCCTGGCGCTTGACTCCCCGGCCGGTTTGTGCTACGATTCGTGAAAACGTGCTACCAGGGCGTGGTCACGGATGAGTGAGTTGGAGCGCTTCGGCGTTTCGATGTCCCACGATCTGCTCAAGTCGCTGGACGATGCCGTCGCGGAGGCCGGCTATCCGAACCGCTCCGAGGCCCTGCGCGACATCGTGCGCGACTACCTGACCGCCAAGCGCTGGCAACTGCCCGATGGCGAGGTCGTGGGCACGGTGACGCTCGTCTACGATCATCACACGCACGACCTGCAAGAGACCCTCACCGAGATCCAGCACGACGCGCGCGGCATGGTGGTTTGCACCACCCACGTGCATCTCGACCATCACAACTGCATTGAGGTCATCGTCGTGCAGGGGCTCGCCCAGGACGTGCGGCGGACCGCCGACCGCCTCATCAGCACCCGCGGGGTCAAGCACGGCCAACTGAGCTGCACCGCGGCCCAGCCGTAGTGACGCTCTTTTTTGGCAGGGCGTAACACGATTTGGAGAATCGTAGCATCAAACGGAGGGCAACACCTATGCGACGTGGCTTCACCCTCATTGAGCTGCTAGTTGTGATAGCAATCATTGCTATCTTGGCAGCCATCCTCTTTCCCGTCTTCGCGCGGGCGAGGGAGAAGGCCAGGGCCATCACCTGCCTGAGCAACATGAAGCAGCAGGGCCTCGCCTTCGAGATGTACATCTCCGACTACGATGAGATCTACCCGCCGACGTACGAGTGGAAGACTCGGCTCGATCCGTATATGAAGAACCATGAGATGTGGAAGTGCCCGAGCCGCCGGGACCTGCCGTGGTACTACGGGCATGGCTACAACGCCGGGCTGTTCGACAGCGAGACCACCGACGGCAACGCATGCGCGGGCTTCGGCGGGAAGAGCCAGGCGGAGATCGCAAGCTCCAGCTACAAGATACTCACTGTCGAGTGGGACAAGTGCGTGTCCGGGCCGCCCAACGGCGATCAGGCCAACCATCGCGGGGCGCCCCCGTGCGACGGGCCCGTGCACTCGTGGGCGGTCTGCCGCATCCACAACGATGGCTCCAACGCCCTCTTCGGCGACGGGCACTGCAAGTGGATGAAGCCGGAGCAGTACCACAGCACCACCGACCACGTTGACCTTGACACTTGCACCGTCGTGCCCGCCGACGCCCAAGCCGTTCCCGAGGCCACCTGGCGCAAGTACTGGGATACGGAGTACGATGTCTGAGTCGAGTGAGGACGGCCGGCGGCGCGAGTCGCGACAGACCGTTGCGGCCGAGTTCGCCTGGGCTCGGGATCTGAGCCTGGGCGGGCTCTTCATCGCGCTGGGCGTCGTGGTGCCCATCATCTTCCACGCCGTAGGCGGCGGGAACCTGGGGCGCATGTTCCTGCCGATGTACCTCCCCGTGCTGGCGTGTGCGATGCTGGTCTCGCCGCTGGTGGCGTTCTGCGTGGGGCTGATCACGCCCGCGCTGTCATCGCTGCTGACCGGGATGCCGCCGGTGCTGCCAACGATGCCGATGATGATGCTCGAGCTGAGCCTGATGGGCCTGGCGGCCAGCCTGCTGCGTCGGAAGCTGAAGCTCAACGTCTTCGTCGCCATCGTGGCGACGTTGCTGCTGGGACGCATCGTCACGGGCCTGAGCGTGGCGGCGGCGCTGCTCCTGCTGCCGCGGGAGATGCTCGAGGCGTTCCCGGCCTTTCTGAGAGGTCCGCTGCCCTACGTCGCCGCAGCCACGGTCACGGCGATCCCTGGCCTTGTGGTCCTGCTCATCGTAGTCCCGGCGGTGGTCCTGGCGGTGGAAAGGACATCACTTATGCGCCCGTCGTAGGACCTATCGCTCTGTTCCGCTGGACCTTCCTCGTCGCGCGCGAGCGCAGGTCGCGAGCAGGGCACGCATCCTCTCTCGCCGACACCACCGGGGACTTGCTTCGTCCCCTCTCCCAAGCGACTTCCCGCCCAAGCGGGAAAATACCCGGGTAAGGCTGACACCCAGCTCGAAATAGGAAAAGATCAAAATGAGAGAAAGACCTATTCAATACTATCTGGCGAAACTGGAAGAGTACAGGAGTGAAGACCTGCATTTATCCAAGCCTGCTATGGCAAACGAATTAGGTATTCCTTTTGGAACCTACCGAAATTGGTATCGGGAAACTGAAACACGAACTAATCCTTCTTCCAAGTATCATAAATGGATAAAGAGATTTCTCGAAGCTCGGCATATTATCTCGGCCAATAGATGGATAGAGCAAGACGGACCAGACTTGCTGCATAGAATAGGCGTTAGCAGAGGCCAGACAGTAATGGACTTCGGGAGCGGAAATGGTGATTACAGTCTAATTCTCCGCCAGGTAGTCGGACAAGAAGGTAAAGTCTATGCCATAGATAAAAATAAAGACGTTTTGGCAGAATTGATGGGAAGAGCTTATGGAGAAGGTTTTGGGAATATAGAAGGCATTGTAGCTGAAGGAGGAGAAACCCCAACAACAATAGCCGTGCCGGATGAATCAATAGATGCGGGTTGGTTCTCTGATGTTTTGCATGATGGCTATTTCGAAGAAGATGAGCAGAAGCAGGAACTGTTACGGGATGTTCGCAGAGCCTTGAAAAAGCATGGGTTTCTAGCTGTTCATCCTGTGCATATGGAAAAAGAGAGGCTCAAGAGAGTAATCAAAGGCGCAGGATTTCATTTAGAAGAAGAGTATCAGGAAGTGCTTCTCTTTCACGGCAGCGAATTTCATGAAGGTCAGATATTCAAATACAAGAAGGATAGAAAATATGACACATGAAGCAGTTATCACTTCTCTTCTATTCGGCAGGATTGTGCTGACCAAGGGATGACTGCGGATATCCCATCTGGCCGGCGGAGGTGAACAGCTAACAGGCGGAGAAACGTCGCTGTGAAGCGATACGGCCCAACTTAGCCATCTGGGCGTCTTTCACCCAAAAGGTGAAACGAAATGACCGGTTTGGAGTTGGGATTTCACGGTTTATAGAGCACCCTATCTGTTACGGCCAGGGCGACGAGGCAGATTGCAGTTGGGATCGCCAGCGTCGAGCCGTTCCACGTTATGGCTCCAAGTAACGATCCCGCGCCAATCAGCAAGGCAAGTGCACTGAGCAGGTCAGCAAAGGCCATCGTCCCGGGCACTCCCGTTCGCTAGACTTCCATCAGCTTCTAATCTTCCTATCGCCCACGGCCACCCGCTCCCATAGCAGGAACTCGGCCAGTAGCACAGAAACCAACAGGGGCTCACACACCAACGCTCCCGGCTGGGTCCTGTCGCAGGCCCGCACCTGCCGGGGCAGGCGACCACGCGCAGTTGAACGCATGTAGGAAAATCCAGATGCTTGCAGATCTCCACGACCGATACGCGGACCTGAACTCGCCGCTGCATCGGGCTGATGCGCGGGTGAAAGTCGTCTGCGCGGCGGTGCTCATCGTGGCGGTGCTGGCCGTGCCCATCGCGGAGAACTGGCGGCTGGCGCTGCTGGCGGGTCTGATGGTGGTGCTCGCGGCGGCCTCACGCCTGCCCGCGAGCTGGATCGGGAAGCGCGTGCTCATACTGCTGCCCTTCCTCATCATCGCCGCCGTCCTGGTGCCGCTGGCGCCCGTGCTGAGCCCGGCCGACGCGCTGGCCGTCCCTCAGCTTGGTCTCACACTCTCGCGCATGGCGCTGAGCGCCTATGTCGCCATCAGCGGCAAGTGCCTGCTGGTGCTGCTTGCGGCCACGCTGCTGGTGGGCGCCACGCGCACGGTTGACCTGCTGCGCGCTGGACAGGCGCTGGGCCTGCCGCGCACGATCACCGCGCTGATGGGCTTCGCGGCGACGTATCTGACGGTGCTGTCGGAGGAGGCGGCCAGGATGCTGACCGCGCGCGACAGCCGCGGCAAGGTGCGCGGCCTGGTGCGTAACCTCGCGGTCGCGGGCAGCATGTTGCGGGCGTTGATGGTGCGCACCTTCGAGCGCGGCGAGCGGGTCGCCCTGGCGATGGTCTCGCGCGGATACAAGGGCCGGATGCCCGACCTGGAGCGGGCCGCCTTGCCGCTCAGGCAAGTCCTCCTCGGCATCACCTTCGTGATTCTGCTCGCGCTGCTTTACGGGTTTCCGCCGCTTTCGTAGGCACCCGCGGCAGTTGGGCCGTTGAGTCCGTAGTCCGATGTCCGTGGTCTGATGTCCGTGGTCTGATGTCCGATGAATGTCATAGAGATTGACGACCTGCACTTCACCTACCCGGATGGCACTCGGGCCCTGCGCGGAGTGTCGCTCTCGCTTCCCGAGGGGCGGAGCCTGGGGCTGATAGGTCCCAACGGCGCCGGTAAGTCCACGCTGCTGCTGCACCTGAACGGGATACTGAGCGGCACCGGCGCGGTGCGCTTCGAGGGCACGCCCATCGAGCGGTGCGATGCCGCCCACCTCCGCGCGGCGGTAGGGCTGGTCTTCGAGGACCCCGACGACCAGCTCTTTATGCCGACGGTGCTGGATGACGTGGCCTTCGGGCCGCTCAACCTGGGGCTGCCGGCCGAGCAGGCGCGCGAGCGCGCGCTGGAGGCGCTGGCGGCGGTGGACGCCGAGCACCTGCGAGCCCGGCCGCCGCATCACCTGTCCGCCGGGCAGAAGCGGCGCGTCGCGCTGGCGACGGTGCTCGCGATGCAGCCGAGGGTGCTGGTCGTTGATGAGCCGCTGGCGGCGCTCGACCCCGAGGGGCGCGAGGCGATAATGCACCTGCTCGGCAGCCTGGAGATGACCAAGATCGTCGCCAGCCACGACCTGGACATGATCCTGGCCTTGTGTGACGAGGTGGCGCTGCTGGACGATGGCAAGATCTACGCGCAGGGCGATACGCGCGAGACGCTGAGCGATGAGAAGTTGCTGCGGGCGCACGGGCTGCGGGTGCCGCTCACCCTTATACGGCGGGCAATGGGCAATCGGCAATAGGCGAACGGCACAGGGCAACGGGGGAGGTCGTACCGAGAGCCGACAGAGATTGCAGTCGCCGTGGACAGCCAGCCCTCACGCGGCGCCCGGACCAGCCTCCGATCAAGGCGCCGGACTAAGAGCCTCCCACTCTCGTGCACTCACCCAGGCCACGTGGCGATCCGCGTAGGCCACGTTAAGCCCCGGTTCTCCGGGTATGACCATCAGCCACAACTTGGGATGGCGGAAGGCCGCAGTTTCGTGTCGGCCATGGGGCACAGTGCCATCGAAGAGCAGCGGGATCGCTGCCGGCTCATCTATCTCGTCCACGAGGGCCCCGCTGAGCGGCTCAGCCATCGCATAACTGGTTTGCAGCTCCCCGCCCGTTTCGGAGCCCGGACGGTCATCGGCCGGGCACAGCAGCCGAGACGTTGTGCGGCGCGGAAGGTAGGGCTCAAGGCTCCGATGCCAGTCCTCCGCCCGGGGGAGTCGTCCATCGTAGTCGTACGTGTACATCAAGTGGATCAACGCGAGTTGGCGGAGGTTGAAGCGGCACACGGTGTTCTCTACCCCGCCCGCACGCTTGTGCAGGCGGTCGAGCGTCGGCTCAGTGAATGCCAGGATCCCGGCCACTGCGAAGACGAGAATCCCAGCGGCAGCGGCCCCGCGAACACCGTAGCGCGCCACCCACAGACCGCCGAGGACTGCGGCGAGCAGCGGCAACCCGAATGCGAGAAGGTAAAACACCCAGTCAGGCATCACAGCATACCAATTCACGAAGCCAACTGGGACCTTGTAGCGGACCCCCCACCGCTCAGTCATCCACTTGAGCACCAGCGGCATAAGCGCTAGCAGTATGAGGACGAAAGCGAGCAGCGAAAAGGAACGAGGAGGCCGTCCGCCTGCCGATAGCCGATTTCTGCCTGGTCTCATTACTCGCACACCTTGCGCACCTGGGCCGATGTCTACAGTGAGATCCAGATGGGGCTGGCCCAGGCCATCTCGCCGTCGGACTGCAAGACCCGCAGGTAGTAAAAGACGAACTTCGGGGCATCGGGGTCCACGGGCGTCAGAGCCAGCGGCTCCAGCGGCTCCTCGTCCGTCCAGTTGAGCTGCAACTCCGCCCCCTCGCCGCGCTGCTCAAAGGCCACCTCGTTGTTGCGGATGACCTCGACCTTGGCGATCTTCGCCTCACCCGCCACGAAGGCCTCAATGTCGCGCCTCTCGGCCAGGTCGGGCTGCTCGGATAGCTCGAGCTCGCCGCCCATCGGCACCCCGGCCACCGAGAACAGAACGATGGTGCGCGCGCCCGTGGTGGCGTAGGTGCGGCGGTCGTACATCGCCTGGAAGATCGCCTCGCGCGTCAGGTCGCCGGCCCAGACGGCCATCAGGCCGTCGCGGTAGCGGAAGGGCTCCGCGCCGGTGGCGGTCGGATCGCCGGGATGGCCCAGGTGATCGTCGCCACCGCCGGTGAAGCCAAGCCGTCGGCCCATCGCCAGCGCGCGCTGGACGAATCCATCGGGGACCTCGCCGCTGTCGAGCGGCAGGTCGGCGAAGCCTGCGCGCGGGAGCTTGGGCGGACGCATCGGGAAGGGGTTGCCGTCCTGAGCCGAGCGCTCGGAGTTGCCCCAGACCGAGTAAATCTCCACCAGCCGCTCCTTCTCCGGGTCGTGGTCGCGGTAGTCGCAGAAGTTGCCCGTGCTGGCCGGGTGGTGCGGGATGACGATGGCGCGATGCTCGTTGAGCGCGGCGAAAAGCTCCGGCGGACGGGGGTAGAAATCGTCGCCTGAGCGGTACATCGGCTGGTCGTCCTCGGCGTAGTAGACGTTGCGGTCGCCATCGCCGTTCTTGCGCCACTTGGCCCACTCGTAGCCCAGCAGCGTCACGAAGCGCCCCGGCTCATTGTGCTCGGCGGTCAGGCGCTGCATCTCGACCCAGTCCTCGTCGGTGGTCTCCCACTCGTGGTCGTGATCGCCGAGCGCGCCGAAGTCGAGCGCGTTGTCATCGCGCATACACTCGAAGTAACTCTCCACCGTGCCGATGCCGTCGGAGCGCTCGGTGTGCCCGTGAATGATGCCCCAGTAGAGCTGCGGCTCGTCGTACTTCGTCACCAGGATGGGATTGCTGAGGTACTTGATCTCCGAGATC
>Ga0114922_10006305_pt1 | contig 10907 bp, 11 predicted proteins | sample AartaG_FD_100975 | JGI IMG/M metagenome (GOLD analysis project Ga0114922, IMG submission 100975) | Deep subsurface microbial communities from Aarhus Bay to uncover new lineages of life (NeLLi) - Aarhus_00045 metaG | ecosystem: Environmental > Aquatic > Marine > Oceanic > Sediment | place...
AAATCCAGCCTTTATATTATATAAGCGTTATCGAAACCGGGAATATGGTATTTCCAGCATATACACCCGAAACGGCGGGAAGTTTTCCCAACGAGCGATAGAAAAGCAGGATCATGCTTTCAGCGAATTTCCACACCTACTTTTTCTTCACCTTTTCCAGCAGGTTGCGCGAGGGCTTGAACGCGGGCACAAAGCGGCTGGGGACTTTGACCTGTTCTCCGGTGCGCGGGTTTCTCGCAACCTGAGCTTTCCGCTTTTTTACTTTGAATGAGCCGAATCCACGGATTTCGATGTTGTTGCCAGCGGCCAGCGTATCGCCCATTGCCTCCAGAAAGTTATCCAGGATCTTGCGGGTTGCAGCTTTACTCTGATTGGTCGATTCCGCCACTTTGCTGACAAGTTCCGCCTTGTTCATGAGTTCTCCTTTCGGTGAGTGCTTCCGGGTTTATTGAAATGGTTGAATCCGGTTTTCTCGAGAACCTCCATCCGGCCGTCCTCCCGCTTGATCGAAAGTTCGCCGGTTTTTTCGGTAATCCGGCCGATCAGGCTGAAAGAGGTGCCGCTCTTTTCTTTCAGGCTGGCAAGGTGTTCCTTCATGGCACCTTCCGGTGCAGTAAACAGCAGTTCGAAATCCTCTCCGCCGTACAGGAAAAAGTACTCCGGGGCCAATTCGAGATCCCCGGCAACGGAGCGCGAAAAATCGCTTACATGAAGCCTGTTGCCGAAAAGGAGAGCCCCGCAGCCTGAATTTTCGAGTATGTGGTTCAGATCCGCGGCCACACCGTCGGAGATATCTATCATCGCAGTAGGAATCCCAGCGTTGCGCAGCAGCCGGGCCTCGGCGAGCCGGGGAACCGGCTCGTGCAGGCGTGATGCCTGCTCCTCAGTCACCTGAGGCCGAGGCCCGGCTGCTGCGGGGGTACTCTCCAGAACAGCCAGCACGGCCCCGGCATCACCAGGCGAGCCGGTAACCCAGATCTCATCGCCGACACGGGCTGTGGAACGCCTGATTGCAGCGCCGGCGGGCAACTTGCCGATCACTGTAACAGTGGCCACGAGCGGTGCGGGACTTCGGGTCAGGTCCCCGCCGAGCAACGGACAACCGTATTTTTTGCAAGTCTCGACCAGGCCCCGGGCCAGCTCTTCGAGTGCGTTTTCCCCGGCAGTTTGGGAAATCGAAACCGCAGCCAGACTACCCACCGGCTCGGCGGCCATTGCCGCCAGATCGCTGATTGCCGCGGCGGCGGCTTTTACGCCTATCTGGTAGTAACTGAAATAGTCCAGCCGGAAATGCACTCCCTCGACAATCGTGTCCGTGCTCAGGGCGATTTCCTCATCACTGCTTGCAGCGACCAGGCAGCAGTCATCGCCTATTCCAAGTCTTACACTCCCGCCTGGTAGGGCTGTTTTCTCGGCGAGGCGCCGGATATTTGCGATTTGTTCGAACTCGCCCACAAGACGCCTTTCAAAGTAGAAGTTCTAAAACTGGTTAAGGATGAGTTCGCTCCGGCTGAAAAAGAAAGTCAATTCTCGCTCGGCGGATTCCGGTGAATCCGAAGCGTGGATCGCATTTCGGGTTTTGTTCTCTGCGTAAAGGTCCCGCACAGTGCCGGGATCGGCCTCCTCAGGGTCTGTAGCGCCGATTACCCGTCTGAGTTCTTCCACCGCGTTCTCCCGTTTCAGGGCGGCCACGATCACCGGTCCGCCGGTCATGAACTCGATCAGCGGGGCAAAAAATTCCTTGCCGGTATGCTCGGCGTAGAATCCGGCGGCGGTTTTTCCGGTCAGTTTAAGCATGCGCATGGCGCAAACCTCGAACCCGGCCTCTTCAAGGTGTGCCAGAATGTTTCCCACGTTTCCGGCTGCAACCGAATCCGGCTTGATTATCATTAAGGTCATTTCTTTCAATCGGTTATCTCCTCTAGCCTTTCAGTTTTTCTCTCAAAGCACGGTGGCAAGCACCTGGCCGATCTCGGCCGGGCTCTCGGCCACGGTCACCCCGGCACTGCGAAGGAACTCGATCTTGCTCTGGGCGGTTCCCACCCCGCCGGAGATAATCGCCCCGGCATGGCCCATTCTTCTGCCCGGAGGCGCGGTTCTGCCGGCGATAAAGGCCACCACCGGCTTATCCATGTGCTCTTTTGCATAAGCGGCCGCTTCCTCCTCGGCAGTGCCGCCAATCTCGCCAATCATCAGCACCACGTCCGTATCGGGGTCATCATTAAACAGTTTCAGCGCGTCCAGATGCGTTGTGCCCACCACCGGATCGCCGCCGATACCGATACAGGTGCTCTGGCCGATTCCTCTCTCGGTTAACTGCCAGACAGCCTCGTATGTCAGCGTGCCACTGCGGGAAACAACACCCACCCTGCCTGGTTTATGGATAAAACCGGGCATGATCCCGAGCTTGCAGGCTCCGGGTGTGATCACCCCGGGACAGTTAGGTCCGATAAGTCTGGTTCTGCGGCCCTCGAGGAAACGCTTGACACGGACCATGTCGAGTGTCGGGATGCCCTCGGTGATACAGACCACCAGATCGAGACCGCCCGCGGCGGCTTCCAGCACTGCATCGGCAGCAAAGGATGCGGGCACAAAAATCACCGAGGCGTTTGCCTCTGTCCTGTTAACAGCTTCCTCCACGGTGTTGAACACCGGTACGTTGCCGTTGAATTTCTCCCCGCCGCGGCCTGGAGTAACCCCGGCCACGATCCTGGTGCCGTATTCGATCATCTGGTGGGTGTGAAAGCTTCCCTCGCCTCCTGTGATTCCCTGGACGAGAACCTTGGTGTGTTTTGATACCAGGATACTCATCGCGCGCCTCCCGGTATACCGGATGAGGCTGCCTGGACCGCCATCTGCGCTGCTTGCTTGAACGTGTCGGCCCACCGGAATCCCAGCTCGGCCTCCTCGATAATTCTTTTGCCATCCTCTGCGTTGGTTCCCTGGAGCCGCACGACAACCGGCATGTCAATCTGGAGATTTCCCAGCGCTTCCACCACTCCGCTGGCCACCCGGTCGCAGCGCACTATACCGCCGAAAATATTGATCAGCACTGCCCCCACGTTCGGGTCCTTGCAGATAATCCTGAACCCGTTGCCGATAGTCTCCACGTTGGCGCCGCCGCCGACATCGAGGAAATTTGCCGGTTCGCCGCCAGTCTGCTTGATAATGTCCATGGTAGCCATTGCCAGACCGGCCCCGTTGACCATACAGCCCACATTACCGTTAAGCTTGATATAGTTCAGTCCGAACTCGTTGGCCTCACGCTCCAGAGGATCTTCTTCACCGGGATCGCGCATCGCCGCCACTTCTTTCTGGCGGAAAAGAGCGTTGTCATCGAAATTCATCTTGGCATCCAGGGCCAGCACTGTACCTTCACCTGTCACCACCAGTGGATTTATCTCAGCCAGGGAAGCTTCCTTTGCCCGGTAAGCCGCGTAGAGACGCAAGAAGACTTTCGTCGCCTCTTTAGTGACCTCGGGCGCGAGATTCAGCTTGTAGGCAAGAGAACGCGCCTGATAGGTGTTTATCCCGAATATCGGATCGATATACTCCTTGTGGATTTTCTCCGGGGTTTTTGCAGCGACCTTCTCGATCTCCACTCCCCCCTCCGTGCTGACCATAAAAACATCCCTGATTGTGGCGCGGTCGAATGTGATACCGGCATAGAGTTCGCTTTCGATATTTATACCCTGTTCAACCAGGATCCGGCTCACCAGCCTGCCTTCCGGGCCGGTCTGCGGTGTAATCAGTTTCGATCCAAGAAGTTGCCGGGCTGCAGAGACTGCCTCCTGGACTGTTTTGACCAGCTTTATGCCGCCGCCTTTGCCCCGGCCGCCTGCATGAATCTGCGCCTTGACCACCAGCGGTTTGCCAGCTTCTGCCAGTTTTGCGCCAAGCTCTGCTACCTGACCGGAGCTGGTACACGGTTCGCCCGCGGGAACCGGCACACCGAAAGTTTTGAGGATTTGCTTGGCCTGGTATTCGTGTATTTTCAAAAAAATCCCCCAGCGGAAAAGTTCCCGGATACTTAACAACAGGGATGAATCTGGATAAAAACTAAAGGAAAATCAATGCTTTGACAAGAAAATCATGCTTTTATCGCTTTTGTTTTAGTTGTTTGTGATCGGGCCATGAATTCGTTTATCCTTGCGAATATCACTTAATTTTAACAGATTGGTTGTCATCGAGCTTGATTGTCAAGTCCTCGAGGAGCTTACCCTGTGAAAGAGCTTGCACTGATTGGATTGAACAATTCGCACCCTTTTTTATTTGGGGGTCTGGTCAATGGTGGTAAAAGGGAAAAGTTTGCAGCCAACTCTCCAGGCTGGACACATTCTCTTTTTCCAGACCACGACTGGGAGGGTGCTTACATTGATAAATGGCGCTTTACCAGAGCCTGGGCACGCGATCCGCGTTTCGCCCGGGCCGTGGCGGAAGCGGTGCTGGTGGACAAAGTGTGCGATACTCTCGAAGAGGCTGCAGAAAGCACCGAGGGAGCATTTGTCTGCGATATGTGGGGCGAGTATCACAGAGAGCAGACATTGGCTTTTCTGGAAAGGGGCAAGCCTGTTTTCGTGGATAAACCCCTGGCAGAAAGTGTTGCCGATGCCGAGGTGATGATTTGCGCTGCCAAAGACAATGGCACGACACTTTCCACCTGCAGCAGCCTCAGGTTTGATCCGGACCTGCGCAAGCTGAAAAGAAAAATCGAGAAGGAACTGGGGAAGCCTTCCATAGTCACTGTCTGCTGCCCTTGCTACCAGGACCTCGCCCGTTATTCAGTGCACGGGATTGAAATTCTGATGGAGGTAACCGGAGGAGCCGCGGTTGGCAGGGTGAGAAATATAGGCACGGGAACGAGGCGACACCTGATTCTCGTGGAATTCGTTGACGGATCCTGCGGAGTAATTCATAGTTGGGAGAACCATGCCTACTCGGTCACAGTGACCGGGGAGAACGGCCAGGAGTTAGGGAAAGTAGGGGTGATAGACAGTTTCAAGCCAATGGTGGAGGCAGTGCTGGATTCTTTTGTAACCAACCTTCCAGTAGTGAATTACGATGAAGCACTCGAGGTGGTGAAAGTTATCGAGGCCGGGGTGAGGAGCCGTGCCGCCGATGGAGCGCCGGTTGATCTGGCCAGTTGTTGAGTTTCTCTTTCAAGTCTGAGGAGGAACAATGGGCAATGAAGAAATCCTTAAGGAAGTGATACACGTGCTCAAAAGTAGCCCCTGTCCGCTCGAAAATATCGATGCGGAAACCAGGGTCGAAGACCTGGAACTTGATTCCATAGAATTGACTAAACTTCTTATGGATCTGGAGAATCATTTCTCGATTTTGGTGCCTGATCAAACCTGGGCCAAATGGCAGAATATAGGCGATGTTACCGAATATATCTCGAACTACCAGAAGGAATTCGGCGGTTTGAATCTCAAGGAGATGTAAACCGGCGGGCCGCTGAATCCAAAATTCTGCATGGGTTAAATCTTTAAATCTGTTTTTGTTTCCAAGAATAGCCAGGCCTGAATCATCGCCAGGTACTTAAAACTTGACAGTAAAAAGGGGTAGGATTAGCTTAGGGGGCATTCAGAACGGAATCACACTCGTGTGGAGAGGTGGCCGAGCTGGCTGAAGGCGGCACCCTGCTAAGGTGTTGTAGGGGCAACTCTACCGAGGGTTCGAATCCCTCCCTCTCCGCCAGATTTCAGACCGGATGGAACAGATCACCATCCGGTCTTTTTACTTTAAACCGCTCCAGTGTACTTCTTGATTAAAACTTCGTGTGATGATAATTTAAAAAATCGTATATTTTGAGCAGAAAAACTCTTGTATTACTGGTGATTAGACAAAGAGCTCTATGAGTTGATAATGTTCAGGATTATACAAGCATGGATAGAGCTGGTAAAATATGTAAATCCGCAATAGAAGCGATTGGCCGCACTCCATTGGTCGAGCTTTCCCGGATAACCCAGGCTCTGGCGGGCCGTATCCTTGCCAAGCTGGAATACCTCAACCCGGGTTTATCGAAAAAAGACCGCATAGCTCTTCAGATGATCGAAGACGCTGAGAAGTCTGGGGATCTGAAACCGGGACAAACTGTTGTGGAACTGACAAGCGGCAATACGGGCACTGGCCTGGCGATTGTCTGCGCGGTGAAAGGCTATCCTTTTGTCGCAGTGATGAGCAAGGGGAATACAGTCGAAAGAGTGCGTATGATGGCTGCTCTGGGGGCCGAGGTTGTGCTGGTCGACCAGGCTCCGGGCGCGCTGCCGGGACAGGTTTCCGGCGAATCCCTGGCCCTGGTGGAAAAGGTGACTCAGCGAATTGTAAAAAAGCGGGGAGCATTTCGTGCTGACCAGTTCAAGCTGGAGAGCAATGTGAGGGCTCATTACCTTCACACCGGCAGGGAGATTATCCGGCAGTCAGACGGCAGGGTCGATGTTTTCTGTGATTTTGCAGGCACAGGAGGAAGTTTCGCCGGTATATCAAAAGCTTTGAGAGAGAACAATCCCCAGACCCTGTGTTACCTGATAGAACCCCAAGGGGCGGCGGTTCTTTCAGGCGGGGAAGTTACCAATCAGAACCATAAGATTCAGGGCGGCGGCTATTCGATTCGGGAGTTGAAATTCTTGCGGGGTGTCAGGGTGGACGGATACATTCAGGTAACGGATGAAGAAGCGATCGCCACTGCCTGGCGCCTGGCAAGGGAGGAAGGGCTTTTTGCGGGGTTTTCTTCTGGCGCGAACGTGGCAGGTGCCCTTCGGCTGCTCAAAGGCCCCTGCAAGGGTAAAACCATAGCTGTTCTGCTCTGCGATTCAGGAATGAAATATTTGAGCACCGATTTATGGGCACCCCTGGAAACTGAATAACCAAACCAAAGTTGTTTTTCACTGATAGTTCGAGGCTTGTGAAAATATTTTTTCACAGCCCCTGTTCTTTCTGAGAAAAATACTTCTATTTTGCCTCCCGTTTTTCTCCCTTTCCCGAGAATCCCGTTCAGATAATACTGTTACCTGTCAGGTTGCACCTGCTCTATCCGGGTAACAGATAAACAGGAGTATTGAATTCAATAGCTCTCGCCCGGAATCATGCAATATCGCACTTTGCCGGAAAATTTGCCGAACCGACCATTCTGGCATGTTGTTTGCAAATTCAGTTGCGGAGAGAGTGGGACATCGGTTTTTAGGCCAGAGAAAAGGTGTTTCAAGTTTCCGGCGGCACATGAGCAGTTTGACTGCTGTTCCGGGAGGGGGACCGATTAGCCGCCGGAGATGGGTCCCGTTTTGCCAGACGGTAAAACGGGACTTTTTTTTACCAGTATAAAATGCCTTTGCAGAATATAATATCCAGGCATGATAGCCCGGTCGATTGCTCTGGATTCAAACGGTAGAAAATTTTCGCCGAACACCATTTTGCCGCCATAATGGCTGGCAATCAGCACAGGCAGTGTGGAAAAAATTACAAGTACGAAATGAGGCTGTCTGGCTGACCCCCCAAACCTGCCTCCTTTATTGATCCGCAGGACCAGGGCCGCTAGGCAGGCTATTTCTGCGGCGATATTCAACTTCTCCGATCTTCTCTATTTCCTTTACTTACTCGGTCCCTTCTATTTCATCCCCTGTGCCATGGGCAACATTCCGGACAACTGCGCCGGCTGCTGAGAATACCAGGCAGAAAAAGGAAAAATCCGCATTCGATCCGGCCCTGTTAAAAGGTATATTAAATCAAGATACGGTTGCCCTGATACTACGCGGAAAACCGTCCTCAAGAGCGATTTAAATATACGTTACCAAGGCTTAAGGGATTCAAGGTAAAAGAGAGTTACCTTTCGATCCTGCACTTCAGAGATGTATTCAGAATTGTTCTTTAAACTATTTCAACGTAGAATATGAGATTTAGGTAACTAAAAACGATAAAATTCATAATAATTAGAATAAACGGAATACCAGCTTTTTGAAAAGGAGGGCAATCTCAGACAGCGTATTGCCTTCGACACATTCTGGTAATACCAACAATCTCACGATTAGCCGACCTTTTACCTGATTGGTCATTTTTCAAAGCAAGGATAATATGGAGGTAACACCTTGCATATTTCCGTTCGTTTCTTCCGGCAGGGATAACTCATGTTTTCTGTATTTTCAACCTGTCTGCAACTTATACCGAGCAGGAGCCTTCAGTTACCCTGAGGTTAAAATCTTATCTTAACTTCTCAAGTTTTACCAATTTTGCGGTAAGAGCATAGTTGCGGGCAGGTTGAACTGCTTTTCATTTTTAACTTAAAATAACCAACAGTATTGCGGAGGTTAGTTGTGAAAATTAAAAACAACAGCGAGTCTTTCCCGGAGGTGCTTGACCGTTTGGTAGAGGTTATGCGCCATTTTCACTGCGAGGAGCCAAAAGAACTCGAGCGTCTGTTAAAGCTGCCGGAAGATAGTCTGGTGGGTTTGTTTCTCACGCACTCAGCCGATCTTCCGCGGAATGTTGTCCGGGTGCTCGAGGCGGCGGGTATAAGGCGGGAGTTCATGGTTCAAGGCAGAGGTTCCATGTTCTCCGATACTGTGGATCGCCAGGGGCTGGAGGTGATGAAACGCCACGCTGCTCACCTGTTGAAAGTGATCTGCAGCAATTACCGCCTTCTGCGCAGAAAGGGTGAAAAACTGGGCGTTCCCCTTCATGTTACCGACCGCAGGATAGAGCAGACTGCTATCGAGGAGGAACTGATAAATCTGCTGATCGAGGCCCTGAGTGATAAAACAAGCCGTGATCACCTGCTGACATTTATCCGGGCCGAGGCATCCAACAGAACTTCAGCACGACAGGGGAGAATTGGTTAGAAAGCCCGGATTAGAGAGAGATTGATCCAGGTTATGCCAGGGGTGATGAAACAGGTTCTCAGGCAGGGCGGGAAAGGTTTCTATTTTGACTTTACGTTTTTTCTCAGCCAGTCCAGAAGACGTTTGCGGCCTAATTTGCTTCCGAGATATTCAGGAATTTTCGCCAGCAATTCGGGATCACCGATCTCGATTTCGGTATCTCCGATCAGCAGAACGTTTTTTTTCATCTTTATCCGCTCTGCGTCTGCTGATTGTTTCGTATCGCTGCGCTCGAGGCGCTCCTGCAGAAAATCCCGCAGGAGCCCTCCGACATCGTCAACCCGGCCGCCTTCATAAAAACCGACTACCTCACAGCAGTAACGTTCGGCCACCTCGGATGGTATTTCGAAAGCTCTGGAGGTTCTGCTCCAGCGTTCGAGGACTTCCCGGTTGTGTTCGTATCTTTTACGTTCGCTGTCAGAGAGGCCTTCTGGCGCCGGGGGCACGAAAATACGCACCTCCGAAGGCTCGAAACCGGAGGAACCGGCTCTAACGCTATAGCTGGCGAGAGCCTCGTCCAGGCGCTCGGAGATCAGGTTTTCAAGGACGCGGCGCACAGTCTCGGCACTAAAAAGCTTTCCACCCCTGGCTGTTGACCCTAAGGACCTGGGGGCTGTCCTTTCGTGCAGAGATCTTGAAACAAGGAAAAGTGAATCCGGGGTAACTTTGAGGATCCCGGCCAGGCGTTTTCTCAGCCTCGGGTCGCGAAGAGTGCCCCTGACCAGATTCCCGGCTCGCTGGGGATCGTTATCCAGCAGTTTGGCCAATTCGCGCTGTGTCAGTTTTTTCTCGGCAAGCAGGAGGCGTACTTTATGTTCATCCCATCTTCCACGCGCAATACGGCTGTCTAAAGACAGGCGTTCGATCCCCCAAGGCGCACCGGCCGCCACAGGCCCCTCACCCTCGCCGAGCAGCAGCCAGTTGAGATCCACTTTCCAAATATTCCCCACAGCCTTTGCCAGGGCGGGCGAAACACTCATCGACTTGCCCTTGCGCAGCACTCCGTCGTGCACACCGAGTATTTCCGCCAGATGCACGTCATCCAGTTCGTAGCCAGCGGCCAGGTAACGTCCTTTCATCACGGAAAGTAGCCTGGCGAACCTCAGCTCGATATCTGTACCACGCGAAACAACGGCATTCGAAACTTTTTTCGGGGTCATGGAACCGCACCCGGATTAAGGAATGGTTGAAAGTAAAAAGATTATAAAATAGTTGACAAATCGTAACAGATATACTATAATGAATTACAAATCATAACATAAATGTTAAGCAAAGTCTTCCTAATCTTATTTTAGGCCCCTAAATTTGAAAATTTTAAATGAAGGCCTGCTTAGTAAAAGACGTACAATACGTGATGTAAATAATTATGGCTGATCCTATAAGCAAGCTTATCAAAATATCAGACTTATGTCAAGAGTTTGTGTATCTATGGCAATAAATCGAAAGGAAAGTGTGGTAATCCGATTTAACCTGAATCAAAGGGAGGCGCAATGAATACCCCTGCAGTAAAAAAAGAAGAATGGCTAACTATAGCGCAGGCAGTAGAAAGGATGCCGATCCCGGTATCAAAGTCCACGGTGAGGCGCTGGATAGAGGAGGGCAAGTACGGAATCGTGGCCGGCAAGTTCGGCGGAAGGCTGGTAATCAGGGCCGATACTTTGCCGGATATCAAGGAGGATCTGGATTGAAAAATAAAAACAGAAGCGCAAGATGAAAGATTCAGTTCTTTCCGGGAAAGGCAGGAGTTTTATTAGTCGCGGCGGTTTGTTTTATCCCTGTTCTTTCTTTTCCAGAAGAAATAAGCCGGGATCCCCAGACCGACAATTGTGATACCCACCAAAGACTCCCCGGGCTTGCTGAAAATTACGTAGATCATCATCCAGATCGAAACCGCCAGGTAGGACGCCGGAGTCAGGGGATAGCCCCAGACCCGGTAAGGCCGCTGGAGGTCGGGATAGCGGCGCCTGAGTACAAATACCCCTGCGATCGTGAGGCTGGTAAAAAGGCTCAGCATGAAACCGCAGTATGTCAGCA
>Ga0114922_10006306_pt1 | contig 10907 bp, 9 predicted proteins | sample AartaG_FD_100975 | JGI IMG/M metagenome (GOLD analysis project Ga0114922, IMG submission 100975) | Deep subsurface microbial communities from Aarhus Bay to uncover new lineages of life (NeLLi) - Aarhus_00045 metaG | ecosystem: Environmental > Aquatic > Marine > Oceanic > Sediment | place: Aarhus...
AGCAACAGCCATTGCCCTGCGTTTTTCGGCCTCAGCCTTTGCCCTTTCCTGGTCGGCATAGGCCTGCGCCATTTGCAGTTTAGCGCCGATATTCTCGCCGACATCCACGTCGGCAATATCAATCGAGAGAATCTCAAAGGCGGTACCGGCATCGAGGCCTTTCGCCAGAACGGACTTTGAAATGTTGTCGGGATTTTCGAGGACGCTCTTGTGACTTATAGAGCTTCCGATAGTAGTAACAATACCTTCGCCCACGCGGGCGATGATAGTCTCTTCGGTCGCCCCGCCTATCAACCTCTCGATGTTGGCGCGGACGGTCACACGTGCCTTGGCCTGGAGCTGAATGCCGTCCTGGGCGACTGCATCGACCGTTGACCTGCCTTTTGCCGGATCCGGACAATCAATCACCTTGGGATTAACACTGGTTTGAACGGCTTCCAAAATGTCACGGCCGGCTAAGTCAATCGCCGTAGCGATCTTTAACGACAGGTCGATATTGGCTCTGTTGGCGGCAACGAGTGCACGTACTACATTCGGCACTCGCCCACCGGCCAGATAGTGACTTTCCAGATCGCGCGTCGTCAGCGTAAGACCTGCCTGCACCGCCGTTATTTTGCTCAGGACGATGGTTCTGTAATCGACCTTCCGCAGCCACATGCCGATAAGCTCAGAAAACTTAACTTCCGCCTTTGACAGCCATGCCTGCAGCCACAGCTTGAAAAACGAGGCAATCAGCAGGACGAATACAAGCACACCAATAAGGAAGATAATTCCGATTACCAGCATAACAACTTTGCCCGGGCTGGCCGCGGCGAGAACTAATCCAATCGAGTCAAACATTTCTTTTCCCTTTCATTAAGCCTTCTTTTCTACCATGCGAACGGTCAATTGCGTCCCTTCCACGCGAATAACCGTTACCTTACCATCTTTTTCAATATACCCGGTCTCAGCTACACATTCAACCCTGCGTCCTGAAAAATCACACATTCCCACCGGCCGAAGGTCGCTCAAAACAACGCCCGTCTGGCCGAGCAGCTCTTTAAGCCGGTCCGTGTCCGGTATCGCGTCACCGAGTTCGCGTTTCGGCGGCGTCAATGTCACCGCTTTACCGAACCTGGTCTTTGGAAATATCCTATAGGCCAATATCAGCACGGTGGGAATCATAATTATCGCGATGATTATGCCTATCCAGCCCGCCACCGTGCTGTAGTTGAAAAATATCACTATCCCCCCTGCCAGGCACGCGAACGAACATACACTCAGCAGCCCTCCTGAGGGCACAAACACCTCCGCTACGAGCAAGGCCGCAGAAGCCAAAAACAAAAATACAGCAAAAACAAGCCACCAATCCATTGGAATACTCCATGTTTAGTTTTGAGTTTTTAGTTTACGAACTACCAATTTTCCTGACCACGGCCCTGTTGCCGTGGATTTCGATAATCTCAACTTCTGCGTCAGGCTCTAAAAACTCGGCCTGGGCCACTACATCGACCTCGATATCACCGAACCGTGCGCTTCCGACCGGCCTGAGCGCAGAGGTCACCGTGCCTTTGTCACCTATACCTACACCTTGCTGGCCGCCCACAGGTGGTGCCGTCATAGGCATTTTCAATTTCGTTTCCTTGCCCGTCGTAGCCGGCACCAGCATCAGACCGCTCAGGAATCCAACTTTAGGCAGGTATTTGCCGAGCAGCCACGCCAGGATAACAAAACCTGTAAAGCCGCCCACAAGCCCGATAATACCGTCGGTGAAGAGAACCCAGTCAAATTCCGTATGCGGCCAGGGCAATCTGTCCGGAGCGTTTTTGACGAGCATTCCAAAGACGCCAAGCATAATACACAATATACCCGTCAGGCCCGCGATGCCGAAGCCGGGAATGGCAAAAATCTCGACCAGCAGCAAAATTATACCGATAACAAAGACGGCAATCTCCACCCAATTCGCCATTCCGACAAGGAACTTACTGCCGACAATGATGACGACACAAATAAGTGCCACCAGCCCCGGCAGCCCTAATCCCGGTGTATTAAACTCCACATACACGCCCAACATGGCCAGCATAACGAGCACAGCCATTACCGCAGGTGAGTTAATCCAGCGAACCATCTCCTCGGACCAGTTCGTTTTGAAAACTAACGGTTCGGTCGGGAAAACCACGTCATCCCGCTCTGCCAGAAAGTCCAAAGCCCCCTGCAGGTCCTTGACCTCTGCTCTCGCTACGCCGTACCTGGTGGCATCTGAAGCCGTCAGTGTCAGCAACTCGTCATTTTTTACAACGAGTTCTTTGTTCTCGAGGTCGTATTTTTCCTCGTCTTTGGGCAGGTCCTTGGTTTCAAAGAATTCGAATTCGCTCTCATCCTCGCTGGGCTTGAGATTCCTTACTCGATAAATTTCCAACTGGCGGCTAACCATTGATTTCAATAGTGCCTCCGGGTATCCGTTGGCCTGTGCGGCATTTACAAAGGCCGCCCGCGTGAAGCTCTCGATCTTTTCTCTTTCCACGCCTTCGAGTTTACCGCCTAAAACTATCGGTGCGCAGTCGCCTATTGTGGTCTTTTCCTTCATTATGACATCTTCACACGAAACGCTTATCATAGCGCCGGCCGATATGGCCTTTTTGCTGACGTAGGCAACGGTATGCACTTGGGGATTGACCTCATGCAGGAAGTAGCTCGATATACTGTCGGCCGCATAAAGGTCCCCGCCGAATGTGTCAATCTCGTAGATAAGGTATGCGGCCTTGCGGGCCATTGCCTCGTTCGTTCGCCGCTTGATGGACTCGTAAAGGCCGCGGTCAATCATCTTCTTGCAGGGGATTACCGCTGCGATGTGCTTACGGACAGGCTCTTCAACAACACTATAGACGCCCCCTTCATCGGCTCTTACAAGCCCAACAGAATCCCCTTTGGCCCCGAGTATGCTCAGGCAAACAAATAATGCCGCCGTCGCGACCACACCGAACTTGTAACCTTGGGCGTTCATACGTGCAATTTTAACCTTTCGACGCCACCCTGACAAGCACAAATTTTCGGCCCCATATAAAATCGACCGGACGGACTAATCCGGTATCATCGTTTTGGTCTGCCGGCTTCTATTTCTCGCCGGCGAGGGCTTCTGCTATATTAAGCGAATGGTCCTTTATCCGCCTGTAGGCACTTAGCATGTCAGTAAAAAACAGGCTTTTCAAAGGCGACGTATGCCCTGCTTCGACGCGTCCCAGATGCTCGGCCCGATATTCTTTTACGAGGTGCGTTATGGCGTCGCCCCGAGTGAGAGCCTTACTGAGGATTGCAGCATTGTCCTCTCTAACGCCTTCATTGATGAGACCGACATAGTCCGAGATAATATTATGCAGGTCGATAATCTCGCGCATGCCTTGTTCAGATATCTTCAGGCCCGACTTGCGTATCTTCAGATTCAATTTGAGTATGCTGGTAATATAGTCACTTATGGATTCATATTCATCGGCCATTCGAAGCTGCATACGTCCACTATTCATAACACTGTGAGGTACATTACCCGAAAGGAGATTGCTCAAGAACTCCACGATTTCCTTCTGAATAATGTCCAGAACCTCTTCACGATGGAAGATTTTGGCCTCCGCTTTCTCGTCGGGCGTGTTTGTCACCATAATGTATTTGAGGCGCTCGAGCATTTTCTGAACGCTTTGACCCATATACAAAATCTTGTTCCTGGATTGCTGGATACTCATTGCCGGGGTATCCAACATTCGAATATCGAAGAATTTCAGGTGCGGAATCTCTTTATGTGCCTTGTCAGGCATAAAACAGGTGAGCAGTTTACCAAGAATCGCCGTGAACGGGAGGAGAATGAGTACGTTGGTTATGTTAAAGCCGGTATGAGAAATCGCAATCCCTGCCATAGCATGGGCAAACGTCGGAACACCACCGACGAGTTCGGAGGTTAATATGAGGTCTGGTCCGACAATACCTTTTACAAGATTGATATATACAGGAAAGACGGCGGTGATCCATGCTACGCCGATAACTTTGATAATTACGTGGGCAATAGCGGCGCGTTTGGCGTTTGTTGAAGCCCCGATAGACGCCAGGCAGGCGGTAATTGTCGTGCCGATATTCTCGCCGAGAACAAGTGCAGCCCCTGTCTCAAAGTTTATTACTCCGGTGCCCACAAGTCCCATTGTGATACCCAATGTTGCCGAGGATGATTGCACGATTGCAGTCACAACGGCCCCTACGAGACAACACTTCAAAACTCCGAAATAACTGTCCGGTGTGAACCTTGAGAACCATCCTTCGAATTCCGGCATGGTGCGAAGCGGATAAAAGCCCGTCTTCATTTGCATGAGGCCAAAGAACACCATTCCGAGTCCCAACATCATCATAGCGGTGTAGCGCAGGCCTTCGTTCTTGGAAAACAGAAAGAAAAAGGCCGAGATGCCGAGTATGGGCAGGCCGTATTTGGCGATTTCCAGCATGAGTATCCAGCCCGTAATGGTCGTGCCGATATCGGCGCCGAGTATGACACCTATGGCCTGCGCCAGGTTCATTAATCCTGCATTTACCATTCCGACCACCATCACAGTCGTCACCGAACTTGACTGGATCAGGGACGTTACGACTACTCCCACTCCGCAGGCAATCAGGCGATTATTTGTAACGGCATTGATAAGTTTTCGCAGCCTGTCACCGGCAATGGCCTGCATCCCTTCGGACATATTCTTCATGCCTAAAAGAAATATGCCCAGGCCGCCAACGACGCCGAAGAGCACTTTTACCATCAGACCGGCATCCATAGATTACTCCCTATACCACTTAACACGCATCCCAATCGGGAACAGGCCCGCGCCCCTATCGCAAAGAAGAACCTCTCTTTAATGTCCATAAACCTTCTCTGCAACAACCAACAAGAAAGGAAACTTCCGATGGTTACCGAATTGTAGCTTCTGCCGTCAACCTTGACAAGCACAAATTGGGCCTAACTGCTCGTTATGGCTCCATATTCTCCACTCAACGTGCTTGTGTCGATTCCAGCCCATTGTACCCCCCCGATAACAGATTGCGCGATGTTAGTCAGATGGTCGCCTATTTTCTCAAGATTATCGACCAAATCGATGAAAATCAGCCCCGTCTGGGCGGCGCAGACACCATCTGTCATACGCTGAACATGGCTGCGGCGGAAATTGACCTGCATCCTGTTAAGTTTGTTTTCACTGACCAAAGCTGTGTGCGCTGCCGGGACGTCGCTATCTTTCAAGGCAGTGATGATACCTTCAAACATGTGGTATACTTCGTCAATCATTTCTTTTGACTCCGCCTTTGCATTGTCGCTGAAGCTGACTTTGTGCTCGATTTTGCGCTGCGCTATTTCCGAAATATTGACGGCATGGTCGCCAATACGTTCAAGGTCGTTGACCATGTGCAGGAGTACCGGCAACTCGACGGATACCTCACTGCTCAACTGCTTTTCTGACAACAGAACCAGGTAAGAGGTTATGTGAAACTGAAACTCATCGATGATGTCTTCAGTCCGCATGGCTTTGTTGAGGCTTTTCGTATCATCGTTGGTGAAACCATCAGTAGCCTGGGCAACGGCATCTTTCGCCCTTTCAGTCATTCGGATGATTTCACGCTTGGCCTGCTGCAATGCTATTGCCGGAGTGTGCAAGAGACGTTCTTCCAGAATCACGGGTTTTTGGCTGGCCTCATCTTCTCGCAAAGGTATGATTTTGACCACCAATACCTCAAGCCATTTAATAATGGGCAGGAAAATCACCGTGTTAAAAATATTGAACAGACTGTGGGCAACGGCTATATGCATCATGATAGTGAACTGTGACAACTCACCCGGCGTAACCCAAATAACGAGTTTCACAAAGAGACCGGTCCAGACCAACGGTAGAATGTAGCAAACACCGAGAACGTTGAATATAGTGTGGCCCCACGCAACGCGCTTGGCATTGCGGGACGTCTGCAACGCGGCAATCTGCGCCGTTATTGTCGTGCCGATATTGTCCCCTAAGATAAACGGTATGGCAACAGCCAAGGCTACACCCCAATCGGTCCCGAAAGCACCGTTAAAGGCCAGCATTTGCACCATTGCAATGGAGGCGGAACTGCTTTGCAGGAGCATTGTTATCACTGTGCCCGCAAGAACCGCAAGTATGCAATTCCGGCCCAGCCATATCAGGACCTCCTGGACACGCTCACTATCCTGGAGGGGACCGAAGGCGTCCTTCATAAACGAGATACCTACAAACAACAGCCCAAAGCCAAGTATAATCTGACCAACACTACGCCTCTGCTGGTTCTTGGACAGGGTCTGCATTAAGAAGCCGACCGCCACCGCCGGAAGTGCGTAGGCGGTTATCTCAAAAATTCCCAGGCCTGAAACCAGCCACGCGGTAAAGGTCGTTCCGACATTGGCGCCAAGAACTACGCAAAGTGCATTCTTAAGGGTTAATAAGCCCGCATTTACAAAACCAACCGTCATAACGGTCGCCGCGGAGCTGGACTGGATAAGGCAGGTCACCAGTGCGCCAACAAGAACAGCAACAACCGGCTGCCTGGTCAGGGATTCCAAAAGGCTTCTGAGTTTCCGGCCCGCGACCTTCTTGAGTCCACCGGACATCAGGCCCATGCCGAACAAAAACAGGCCCAACCCCCCTACCGTTTTGAATACCACATCTGTAATCATAATACTTCCTGCAAAACGGGAAATATGGAAAGCGCTGTTGCAACGCGGCTGTTTATACGGGTTTTGTCCGTCAAGTCAAGCCCGTTTTTCGCTTTTTGGCGGATTCGGTTTCATCTGTCCGCCAATCCGGCCAATATCTCGATTCCCTGCGTGATTTTCTCGTCCGTGGTCGCATAGCTTATTCTAAAATGCGTATCTTTCTCGCTGAAGACGCAACCGGGGATAACAAGTACGTTGTTAGCAATTGCCTTTTCGACAAACTCGGTTGCACTTTTTGCCCACCGCGGCGCCCTGACAAATGCATAAAACGCCCCCCCGGGCTTGGTAAGGTCGAACCTGGCTCTTAGCCCTTCATAAATCATGTCCCTCTTCTTCTTATAGGCCGCCTCATATTCGCTCATATCGCAGTCCAAAGCGGTAATCGCCGCCTTTTGAAACGGTGTCGGTGCGCAAACAAAAGTGTATTGCTGAATTTTGGTCATCTCCTCGATTACCTTTTTGACAGCCCCGGTTCCCGCAACGTACCCCATCCGCCAGCCGGTCATCGCGTAACTCTTGCTGAAACCCTTAAGGAGTAAAGTCTTCTCATAATAATCGGCAATACTTGGACAAGAGCCGTCGTAGCAGAACTTTTCGTATATCTCATCGCTCAGGACCAGGATGTCTTTTTGCCCGGCAACTCCGGCGATTGTCTTTACCTCCTTGTCAGAATACACTGCCCCTGTGGGATTGGTCGGCGAATTAAGGATTATCAGTTTCGTTCTTTCGTTTACGGCTTCGGCTATGGCCTCAACAGGAAGCTTGAAATCGGGATAGCTGTCCACAAAAACACATTTGCCCCCTATCATATTGACCACATGCTTATACATTACAAAATATGGGTCTGGCATTATTACCTCATCACCCGGGTCTATTAACGCCATAAATGCCAAAAGAAGCGCACCACTTACACCGCTTGTTATTAATACCGATGGTTTTTCCCATCCATAGTCGGCCTTGACCTGTTCGGTAATCTTGTTCAGCAGTGCCTCGTCACCGATGGTCTGCGAGTATTTATTGTAACCTCGCTCAATAGCGCGAATTGCGGCGACTTTTACTTCGGCAGGGACATCAAAATCGGGCTGTCCTATGGAGAAATCCACGGGGTCCCCCAGGGATGCAGCCAGCGCAAAAACCTTACGTATTCCGCTTGCATCAATCAAGTTTGTTCTATGGGCAAGAATCTTTTTCACTGACAAATTTTCAAGACTCTGGTTCTGCCTGAGGGGTTTCGACCTCTTGGGTTTCAGTCTTTTCGGGACCGGACGATTTTTTACCGCTGTGGCTCTTTCGATGGGCCACCTTGGGCAGGCCCGTTGCAGCGTCGCCCTCGACCCAGCGATCTTCGGCTTTAAGCCGATCAATACGCTCCGCCCGCGAAAGCACATTACGGTGCCGACTCAAGGCTCCCTTGACTTTCAATGAACGATCGACAGACATCTGATATTTCTCCTTCTAATCACCTTATCTTCATACCATAAGCATCTTGAAACAGATTCGGGGCAAAGCTCTCGTAGCCCTGCGGCGCTTTATAATCTGCCCCCACCCGCCTAATTCTCTGCAGCGCAGTATTTCCATCAGTACCGGCCCTTCTCGGGCTTTGGAACTTATCTTTAGTGACGAGAAAGTAATAATCACCTCTTTCCTGAATGTCGGTTTCTATCCCGTTTTGGTCAAAGTATTCTTTCACCGGAACGAGGTCCTCATTTTGTTTGTACGTTGCAATCACAATCACATGATCCCCTGCCGGGCGAAGCAATTCTTCCCCGACAGCACCGCGAGCCGGAGCCGACTCTTCATCCGTGGCTGCGAGATCCGTCGATACTTTCTGACGGGATAACACGGAGCTATCTACGTAATTTTCACCTGCTCTCACTTTGGGGGTGGGCAACTGTTTTTCTTTTGGGCCGTAAAGCTGTCTCAGCTTAAACGCACCCAATACCCCCAAAACAACTGCCAACGCCAGCAACCCTGCGATCGGATAGCGTATTGACAGGCCGCGCTTCCGGGCAAGTGGTCCAAACGTTTGGCTCACCGGCCATACCTTGACGGTACCTTTTTCTTGCTTCGCCGAGCTCGCCTCAGCCGTTTCTTCAGAATATCCACTCTCCCGGGATTCTGCCGAGTTCGACCGTCCTAACTTCTTACTAACAGGAAGCTTACCGTACTTCTGTTTGATTACCTCATACAGAACTGTTCGTCTAAAATCTTTTGACATTGGCCTATCCGCGAGAAAGACTCGAAAACACAAATCGCCCTTCGCGACCCTTTTATGGCCCATGCGTTCCTAAGTCGCACAGTCAGAACTAATTAATATAATACTCTTCACGAAAATTCAACTGCAATCTGAAAGAAAGTAAAAATTGGGTGTGAAATTTCTTTCCGGCGGTTCCTAACACTCTCTCAGACATGGACTTATACGTGAATGTCATTCCGAACAAAGTGCACACAAACGTCATTCTGAGTCCCGATACATTGGGATAATGTAGCGAAGAATCTTTTGCTTACGACGCATTGAGATTCTTTCCCGGCGCGCCGGGACACCTCAGAATGACAAAGCCATGCCGAAAAATTGTGTTGAAAAACAGTAAAATAAGTAAGCCAGGAAATAATTTCACGCCCTAAAAATTTAAACCGCCAAATTTGACTTGACAAAAGGCCGCGGCTTCATTATTTAGCAGGTTTTAATGTTTTTGGATAAAGACCTTATGCTACCTAAGAAGAAAACAAGCAAGTCGAGAACTCGCACTCGTCGCAGTCATCACAGACTGCCGGCGACCAATTATGTACTATGCCATCGGTGCGGCAATGCCAAACTGCCTCACGCCGCTTGCGATAAATGCGGCTTTGTAAATCCCAAGATTACATTGAAGCTGGGTAAGGAGGCAGCCGGCTAACAATGCGTATCGCAGTTGACGCTATGGGTGGCGACCACGCACCAGACGAAATTATTAAGGGCGCGCTGGAAGCAAATGAACTGCTTGACGCCGGTGACGAGCTTATCCTGGTCGGCATGCAGGATTGTATCGAACGGCAGTTGGCCTCTGGCGCCGGGGCCAACAACTCTATACGAATTGTTCACGCACCGGAGATTATCGGTATGGATGAGGCACCTGTAGAGGCACTGCGGAAAAAAAGGAAAAGCTCTATTGCCGTTATGGCGAGAATGGCTTCACATAACCAGACCGATGCCGTTATCTCCGCCGGCAATACCGGTGCCTGCGTGGCCGGGTGTCAGATTCGCATGCGAAATCTGCCGGGCGTCAATCGTCCCGGAATTGCGGTGGTACTCCCGACTTTCGGTGGGCCGGTAACTATGTCCGACGTGGGGGCTAATGTTGCCTGTAAACCCGTCAATCTCTATCAATATGCGGTGATGGCTTGCGTTTATTCAAAACAAATGCTGGGTATAGAAAACCCGCGTGTCGGCTTGATGAGCATCGGTGCCGAAGACGCCAAGGGCAATGAACTGGTAAAACGAACAAGAGATCTGTTGAAATCCGACACGCAGTTAAACTTTATCGGCAACCTTGAAGGCCATGACATTTTTAACGGCGTCTGTGATGTCGCAGTCTGTGAGGGTTTTGTTGGTAACGTGATTCTTAAACTGGCCGAAGGATTCGCAGATATGCTTTTCAAGGCCATAGAGTACGAACTCATGCAAGAAAGCCCCCGCCTCGCACAAGAGTTCAAACCCTTGATCGCACAGATCTACAAGAAGTATGATTATCACGAATATGGCGGGGCGCTTCTGCTCGGCGTTGACGGCACCGCGGTGATCTGCCACGGTTCCAGTAAAAGCAGAACGATAAAGAATGCCATCCTCGCATCAAAGAAATTCCACATGCTGAAAATAAATGACCAAATAATCCGGTCCCTTTCCAACGCTCCTGTGAGGCCTAACAGTGAATAAATCAGCCGGTGCCAACGGTACATACAACCCTGTCATTACCGGCACAGGGTCAGCCGTGCCGGTTAAAACGCTTACAAACGCCGATTTTACGAAAATAGTTGACACCTCGGACGAATGGATCACAACTCGGACGGGGATAAAAGTGCGCCACGTTGCCGGCGAAGGTGAAACTACAGCAACATTATCCGCTGAGGCTGCGAGAAAGGCCTTAGCTGACGCCGACCTTGACGCCGAGGAGGTGGAACTGATTATCGTGGCGACCATTACGCCGGAAAT
>Ga0114922_10006307_pt1 | contig 10906 bp, 6 predicted proteins | sample AartaG_FD_100975 | JGI IMG/M metagenome (GOLD analysis project Ga0114922, IMG submission 100975) | Deep subsurface microbial communities from Aarhus Bay to uncover new lineages of life (NeLLi) - Aarhus_00045 metaG | ecosystem: Environmental > Aquatic > Marine > Oceanic > Sediment | place: Aarhus...
GGACCTGATCAAAGAGGAGCCGATGGTCATCACGGTCACCAACAGCAACTACATCAAGCGGACCGCGCTGAGCTCCTACCGCAAGCAGCACCGCGGCGGCAAGGGCCGCATCGGGATGCAGACCAGGGGGGGGGACTGGGTCAGGCACCTCTTCGTCGCCTCGACCCACGACTACATACTGATCTTCACGCAGCTCGGGCGGATCTTCTGGCTCAAGGTTCACGTGCTGCCGGAGGTAGGGGCCGCGGGTCGAGGCAAGCCGATTGTCAACATGATCCGGATCGACAAGGAAGACAACGTGGCGGCGATCATCGGCGTGCGGGAGTTCGACGACCGCCGCCAGGTGGTTCTGGTCACCCGCGGCGGCACCGTCAAGAAGACGCCGCTGAGCGCCTTCAGCCGCCCGCGCGCCAACGGCATCATCGCCATCGGCGTCAGAGAGGGCGACAGGGTTCTGGATGCCAAGCTTAGCGACGGCATGAGCACGGTGGTGCTCGCGACGCAGATGGGCAAGGCGATACGCTTCCGCGAGAGCGACGTGCGGCCGATGGGGCGCTCGGCGCACGGCGTGCGCGGGATATCTTTGCGCCAGGGCGACAGGCTGGTCGGCATGCAGGTGGTCGGCGACCGCGGTGCGCTGCTTACGGTCTCGGAGGGCGGCTACGGTAAGCGCACGGCAATCGAAGCCTACCCGATCCAGAGGCGCGGCGGGCAGGGAGTGGTCAACCTCAAGACCTCCAAGCGGACCGGCAAGGTCGTGGGCTTCGAGTTCGTCGACGTCGACGACGAGGTGGTGCTGATCAGCGTCGCGGGCAAGATCATCAGGACGCGCGTAGCCGACGTGAGCGTTATCGGCAGGGCCACGCAAGGCGTGCGGGTGATCGATCTCGGCGAGGGGGACACCCTGGTGGCCGTTGCCAAGGTGGTGGAAAAAGACTGAGGCCGGAGTCGTGAGGCGAAGGTGGATCTTAGTCATCTCGATTCTCATCTTGGGCGCGATCATCTCTGTAGCCCTGCTACTTCTGCGCGATCGCTCCGGCGAGATGATGATGCGCGCCCAGGAGTTGCGGGACGCCGGCCGGGCCGAGGAGGCCGCCGAGCTGTTCGGGCAGGTGGCGCTAATGGCTCCAGGTTCGCCGCTGGCGCCCGAGGCGCGGTTCGAGGAGGGCTTCACCTACTACGTCGTCAAGGCGCCGCAGGAGCCGGCCGAGAGGCGATACGTATTGCGAGCGATGGCCGAGGAGGCATTCCGGCGCCTGATTGAGGACTACCCCGAATGCGAGTACGTCCAGCGCGCGCGGCTCTTCCTGGGCGAGATCTACTCCACCACGGGGGACTACGAGCGGGCACTGGAGCAGTACGAAGCGGCCATCGGGGGCATAGCCGATCTCGAGAGCCGCCAGCAGGTCTGCCTCATCATGGCCCAGTGCTACGAGCGCAGCGGCCAGGTCGGGCTGGCCATCGAGCGCCTCAGGGACATCATCAACCTCGATCGCCCGGGGCGTTACTTCGAGGCGGCTCACCTGGTGCTGGCCCGCTACTACTACGTTGGCGGCCACCACGAGCGGGCCGTTGAGCAGCTCAGGGAGCTGCTCGATTCCGAGGTTACCTTTTCCTCGCGGCAGGAGGCTTACGTGCGTCTGGTTGAGATCTTGGTGGAGCTCGAGAGGTTCGACGAGGCGAACGCGGCCCTGGCGGAGCTGGAGGTCACGCCGTCGAACCGGGCGCTGGTCGAGGACCTGCGCGACCGCATCAGCCGCCGTAGCCTGGGCTACGACGGCGACTGAGAGGGCGACGGCCGCCGCAGGCCTGTAACGGGGATTACTCTTGCATTTGGCGCTGATGTGAATAATATTAGCTGGTCCTGTCCTGTACTTACGGCGGAACGGCATCCGGGGGTCTTTCGATGAAACGAATCTTGATCTTCACCGCGGTGGCTGTGTTGCTCGCGCTGGCCGGCTGCCCGGGCAACGGGCCGACGGAGCAGCGTGAGGTAAAGATCGGGGCGGTGCTGTCCCTAACCGGGCGCTACTCCGAGTACGGCGAGTCGATCCGCCGCGGCATGGAGTTGGCCAGGGAGACGATCAACACGCCGGACGAGGACGGCCTCAGCGGCGTCGGCGGCCGCGATTTCGTCATCATCTACGAGGACTCCGGCAGCACGCCGGAGGAGGCCGCGGCCGCCATGAGCGAACTCGTCAGGGACGGCGCCGAGATAATTGTCGGCGCCGAGACCAGCAACCTCACTGAGGCGATGATCCCCATCTCCGCCGCCAACGGAGTGATGCTGATCAGCCCGTCGGCCAGCTCGCCGGGGCTGCGTAGCGGCAACGGAGACGAGTTCTTCTTCCGCATCTGCCCCACCGACGAGAGCGACGCGGGGAGCATCGCCGCCGAGGTGCGGCGCGCCCGCGCCAGCTTCCCCTTCCTCAAGCGTCCCTACATGCGCGTGCTGGTGCTGGTGCGGCGCGATAACATCTACTCCGAGGGCCTCTGGCGGGCCTTCTACGTGGAGCTCCAGCGGTCGCATCTGCGCTACGAGGACCCGATCTACTTCAGCGAGGAGCTCCTGCAGGCCGAGCCCGGCGAGCAGGGCGAGTACAACGAGCAGATGCTGGAGATCCTGAGTAGGGCACGTGGTTTTATGCCGGGCGACGACCTGAGCAACCGCGGGGCGGTGGTGATCTTCGGCTTTGCCGACGACGTGGAAACGCTGATGAGGGCCTTCAAGCGCGAGGGCTTGGTCGGGGCGGAGCCGTTCCAGAGCGAGTACCTGCAGCTCTACGCTTCCGCCTCGGTCGATACGGCGGAGTTCTTCCACAACGCCGCCGACGTTGCTGAGGGCTTGGTCTTCACGCGCATCTTCGATCCCACCGACGATGAGAACCCGCTGGTGCAGCGCTTCGTCAGCGCATTCCGCCGGAGCTACGGGGGCGAGCCCGACCTCTACGCTGCCTACGGTTACGACACCGCGATGCTGCTTGCCCTGACGCTGCGTCGCGAGTCGGCCGCCGATGCGCTGGACGATCCCCGCAACTTCCGCATCGAGATGAACGCCGTCCGCTTCGACGGGCTCACGGGCCGCGTTGACTTCCGACAGTCCAACAACGAGGTCGTTAAGAGCTTCGATCCCTACCGGATGATGGAAGGCGGCCGGGCGATGCTGCTGACTGAGTACGAAGCGATGGTGCTGCGGGAGAGAAGGGAAGAGATGCAGCACCGGCAGTGAGGCCGCCGCGCCGGGCGGCAAGCCTAGCCGGCAGCAACCCGTTGGGAACCAGGCGCAGGGGCACATCCCCTGCGTTTTTGTTATCGGGATGGAAGACTGTAGCCTATTTTCGCTGCTAGCCGGGGGGTGGACGGCGCCCGCCGAGCTTGCTCGCCGGTTGGAGGAGGCGGGCTCTGCGGTTGCCTGCGGTAGCCCAGAGGCGGCGGTACCGCTGCTGGCTGCAGAACTCATGCGGCGCGGGCGGCGCAAGCTGCTCGTGGTGGTCCCCTCGGGCCGCGGACTGGAGCGCCGGGTGGCTGAGATGCGCACCGCTCTCGACTTGGTTGGTTTGGTGGGCGTGGCGGCGGCGGCGCTGCCCGAGCCGGCTCGCTCGCCGTACGAGGAGCTGCCTGTGCACACCGCGGTCCTGGCGGCAAGGGCCGAGGCGACGGCTCGGCTCTATGGCGACGGCGGCGCGGCGATCGTCGTCCCGGCGGGAGCGCTGCGCTGGGGCCTGGCGAGCCCAGGGCGATTCCGCGGCGCCGAGCGGAGCGTGGGGCTAGGCGACAGGATCGAGCGCGAGGAGCTGGCGCGTCACCTGGTCCGCATCGGCTACGCCCGCAGGCAGCTCGTGGGCGAGCCGGGCGAGTTCGCCGTGCGCGGCTATGTGTTCGACGTGTTCTCGCCCGACAGGGGACTGCCGGCGAGGATAGAGCTGTTCGGCGACCGCGTCGAGAGCGTTCGCTCGTTCGACACGTCTACGCAGCGCTCACTGGGAACCCTGGACGGCTACCACGCCATACCGCTGCAAGGCCTACCGCTGGCGGAGGAAGAGGAAGCGGAGCTGAGGGCGAGTCTTGGCCGGCGATCCGATCTCGGTGAGGAGGCTCGCGAGCTGCGCTGCCGCCAGCTCCGGCGCGGCCAGGAGGGGCCCTGGCTCTGGCTGGAGCGGGCAGCGAGAGCAGCGCTTACCTCACCGGCGGGTGCGCTGCCGGATGACGGCTTGGTGGTGCTGGCCGACCGCGAGGAGGTCGGCGCCGCGCTTGCGGCGCAGGATGAGCTTTGGCGCGCGCAGCGCCGGGAGGCGGGGGCGGGCAAGCGGCCGGCTATGCCTGTGGCCGACCCGCTGGCGGATCTACGGAGCCGCGCGATAGTCGAGCTAACCTCCCTTGCGATGGTGGAGGACGGGAACACGGTTAATCTCGGCCTCGGGAGAGCGGTTGGGAGTAGCGAGGAAGGCACTGCCGCAGCGGCGTTGGGCGGGATCGAGGAGATCTGCCGCTCCGGCGGCTGCGCGCTGGTTGTGATGGGCAGCGAGGGACATGCCAGGAGGGCTTTCGACAGGCTGGACGAACTCGGCGCCAGGGCGATCTGGGTGCCCGACCCCGGCCGCCCGCCCGGGGACGTGGTCGCCTCGCTGAGGGAGAAGCGGGTCGGCGCCGCCGTCGTCACCTGCGGGGCGCTGCGTAGCGGCTTCCTGATCGCAGCGGCGGGGCTGCGACTGGTCGCCCATTCGGAACTCTTCGGGACACCGCCGCGGCCGCGACGCCTGTCGAGCCGCGCGGCAGCCTTCGGCTCTTCGGTCTCGGAGCTGAAGGTCGGCGACTTCGTCGTCCACGCCGACCACGGCATCGGCATCTTCGACGGCCTGCGTACCATCCGGCGCGGCACCCAGGTCATCGACGTGGTGCGCGTCGTCTACGCCGGCGGCGACCGCCTGCTGCTTCCGGTCGACAAGCTCGGGAGCCTGCAGCGCTATAGCGTGCTCGGAGATGCGGCAGGCGGCGAGAGTGGCCCGAGGCTTGACAGGCTGGGCAGCGGCGGCTGGGAGCGCGTGAAGGTGAGGGTGAGGCGGTCGGTCCGCAGGATGGCGGGCGAGCTGCTCGACCTCTACGCGGTGCGCAAGACTATCAGGGGGCTGAGCCACGCGCCGGACGACGAGCGGATGCGGGCCCTCGAGCGCAGCTTCCCCTACGAGGAGACCCCCGACCAGCTGCGAGCGATGGACCAGATCAAGGCTGACATGGAGTCGGAGCGGCCGATGGACCGCCTGCTGTGCGGCGACGTCGGCTACGGCAAGACCGAGCTGGCGGTGCGGGCGGCGGTCAAGGCCGCCGTCAGCGGCAGGCAGACAGCCGTGCTGGCACCGACCACGGTGCTGGCCCAGCAGCACTACGAGACCTTCCGCGCACGCCTGCGAGGCTTCCCGTTCGACGTCGGATTGCTGAGTCGCTTCCTCACGCCGGCGCGGCAGCGCGAGGTCGTCGGCAAGGCACGAGAGGGGCGCATCGACATCGTCGTCGGCACCCACCGACTGCTCGGCCGCGACGTCGACTTCCGCAACCTGGGTCTGCTGGTGGTCGACGAGGAGCAGCGTTTCGGCGTCGGCCACAAGGAGCGCCTCAAGGCGCTGCGCAAGCGCGTCGACGTGCTGACGATGACCGCAACTCCGATACCGCGGACGCTGAGCATGTCACTGGCCGGCCTGCGCGACATGAGCCTGATCGAGACGCCGCCGAAGAACCGCCTGGCGATCCGAACCGAGCTGCTGACGTTCGACCGAGAGACGGTGCGGCGGGCGGTGGCGGCGGAGCTGGAGCGGGACGGCCAGGTCTTCTACCTCCACAACCGCGTCGAGAGCATCGGCAGGGCGGCCGCGATGCTGACCAAGCTGGTGCCCGAGGCCAGCGTTGCCGTGGCCCACGCCCGGATGCCCTCGGCCGAGCTGGAGGGCGTGATGAGCCGCTTCGTGGCCGGCGAGCACGACGTGCTGGTGACCACCTCGATCATCGAGAACGGTCTAGACATTCCGAGGGCCAACACGCTGATCGTCGAGCGCGCCGATCGCTTCGGCCTGGCGCAGCTCTACCAGCTCCGCGGTCGCGTCGGCCGCAGCGACCGCCCAGCGTACGCATTCCTGCTGGTGCCGCCGCTACGGACGCTGAGCGCCGTCGCCCGCCGCCGCCTGCGGGCCATCAGGGAGTTCAGCGAGCTGGGGAGCGGCTTCCGGCTGGCGGCGGTGGACCTAGAGATCCGCGGAGCCGGCAACCTGCTGGGGGCTGAGCAGAGCGGCCACATCGAGGCGGTCGGCTTCGAGCTCTACAACCGCATGCTCGAGCAGGCGGTCAGGGAGCTGCGCGGCGAGGTGACGCGCGCCGAATTCCGAACCGAGCTCAACCTCGGGCTTGACCTGCACATCCCCGACGACTACATGCCAGACCAGGGGAGCAGGATGCGGATCTACAGCCAGGTGGCGGACGCCGAGAGCGAGGGGCAGCTCGAGCTGCTGGCTGGGGAGCTGGCGGACCTCTACGGTCCGCCGCCGCGCTCGGTCTCCGCGCTCCTGCGCTACGCCGCGCTGAAGCTGCGCGCATCGGCGATGCGGCTGGAGCGGATCGACCGGGAGGGCGGCGAGCTGGCGATCAGGTTCACGCCTGATGCCGAGGTGAGCGGCGAGAAGCTTACCGCGCTGGTCGCCTCCACGCCTGGAGCCAGGTTCACGAGCTCTGGGGTCCTGTTCTGCGCACTGGACGCCGCCGCCGGGGTCCTCGAGGAGGCGACAAAGCTCTTGCATTCGCTGGGAGGCTAGGACAGAATTGGCGGATTTGTTGAAGAGAAAGGAGTTGTCGGTGGGCCGGATCGTTGCCGCTGTTATGTTTGTGGCGGTGCTGCTGCTGGCCGCAGGTTGCGGCGAGGAGCGTGAGCCGGCGCCACTGCTACGCATCGGCGACGAGGTGTTTGGCCTGGCGGAATTCAGGGAATTCCTGCGCTCTGCGCACCCATCGGCGGAGCCGCCGATAAACGTTGATGTCCTCGAGGCCTACCTTGAGGAGTTCCTCGAGCACAGGCTGCTGGTGCAGAGGGCGCTGGCGGCCGGCATGGTGGCGCCGCGCGAGATCCCGGGGCGGCTCGAGCGGGAGAACATCCTCAAGAGCCGCTACATCGCGCGCGAGGCGAACAGGACGATCGAGGTCGGCGAGGAGAGCGTGATGGCTCTCTACGAGGAGCGCTACCGCGAGCCGAGGGCGCGCATACGCTGCATCTACGTCGAGGAGGAGTCGACCGCCAACAGCGTCTACAGCGACCTGCGGCGGCGGCCCTCAGGGTTCGAGCAGTACATGGAGCGCTACAATCCCGAGGAATTCACGGCGCCCGGGATCGGCACGGGGGTTTACTCGCGGCTCAACATGCCCGAGGAGATCGGCGAGAGGGTGTTCGCGCTCCAGGGGCCGGGCATCGCCGAGCCGGTGCCGTGGCGCAACGGCTACATCATCGCGCAGGTCGAGGAGTTCCTGGAGAGGCCGACGCTGGACGAGGTTCGAGACGACCTCGAGGACGAACTCTACACGGCTGAGTGGGGGAGAGTTAAGCGGGAGCTGATCGAGCGCGGGCGCGGCGAGGTAGAGGTGGAGCTCAATCCCCGGGTCGCAATCGAGGCGATGTCCGGAGCCGCCGGTGAGGGAGACGAAGGCTGAAGGGAGCGGCGATGAGGAAGTTTGCGTTGTTAGTTTTCTCGTTATTGTTTGCGGCGGCGATCGCAGCCCAGGATGAGCAGGTGGTCGAGGAAGTGATCGTCCAGGTAAACGGCGACATCATAACCTCCAGCCAGTTCCGCGAGCGCTTCGAGCCGGTCGGGCAGGAGCTGGAGCGCCGCTACAGCGGCGAGGAGTTGCAACAATCGCTCGCTGAATTGCGCGGCCAGCTTTTTAACAGCATGATCGACGAGCTCCTGATTCGGCAGCGCGCCGCAGCGATCAGCCTACGGCTCAGCGACGAGCTCTTCCGCGACCGAGTCGAGTTCTACAAGCGCCAGATAGGCGCCACAACCGACGAGGAGTTCCAGGCCGTGCTGGCCCAGGACGGCATGACGCTCGAGCAGTTTCGCTCGATGGTGGAGTACCAGTATTTCGTTGAGGCGATCTTCCGCTACGAGGTCGGGCGCGAGCTATTCGCCTCGGAGAGCCGGGTGCAGGAGTTCTACGACGACAACGTCGAGCGCTATACCCAGCCCGCGCGCATCCGCCTCAGCCAGATCGTGATGCCCTTAGATGCCGGCAACAGTGAGCAGCGCCTCGCCGAGGCCGAGGCGTTGCTGGGGCGCCTGCGGGGCGGGGCCGACTTCGGCGAGGCTTATCGCGGCGTCACGCCCGGGGCGGGCCCCGAGGACGCGGGCGACATCGGCTTCGTCGAGCCCGGCGAGCTGCGCGAGGAGATGGCCGCCGCCGTCGCCGGCCTCGGGGCCGGCGAGGTGAGCGAGATCATCTCGATGCCCCGAGCCTTGGTGATCGTGAAGGTGAGCGAGCGCGAGGAGGTGAGGGTGACGCCGCTGGAGGAGGTATACGACCGCGTGCTGCAGGACATGTACGTCGACACGCGGGACCGCGAGATGCGGCGCTACCTGGTGCGGCTCAAGCGGCAGAGCTACATCCGCATCATGGTCGAAGAGTTCGGCGAGCTCTACACGGAAGAGCACGAGGAGCCGGAGCAGTAGGCGAGTGGTAGAGGATTAAGGCTATGGAAAAAGCTTACGTGCGCGACCTGATCGTCGACTCCCACGTCGACTCGCCCTTCCTGGTCGCCGCCATCGAGGTGGCCAAGAAGCGCAACGGCGAAGACTTCCTCAAGCTGACGCTGGCCGACCGCACCGGCGAAGTCCGCGCCGTGATGTGGGACGACGTGCGGGAGGCGGCCGACACCGTTTCCCCCGGCGACTACGCCCAGGCGACCGGCAAGGTGGCGCTCTACCAGGAGAGGCCGCAGGTGGTCGTCAGCCGCCTGCGCCGCCTCGAGCCCGATCAGCTCGACGAGGCCGACTTCGTCCCGGCCAGCGGGAAGAACGTCGGCGAGATGTGGAGCGAGCTGGAGAAGGTGATCGCCTCGGTCGGCCGCCCCGAGCTGCGGCGGCTGCTCGAGGACGTCTTCAGCGACGAGGGGGTTGCCGAGCGCTTCCGCCGCGCCCCGGCGGCCAAGCACCACCACCACGTCTTCCGCGGCGGGCTCCTGGAGCACACGCTGTCGTTGGTCCGCCTCGGTGAGTTCGTCGCCGGCCACTACCCGCTGGTGGACCGCGACCTGCTGCTGGCCGGGGTCCTGCTGCACGACCTGGGCAAGATCAGCGAGCTGCGCTACGAGCGCGAGTTCGAATACAGCGATGAGGGTCGCCTCGTCGGCCACATAGTCATGGCCGCTGCAGATCTGGACGGCAGGATGCGGAAGCTCAGTTTCCCGGACGCACTACGCGCGCGGGTCCTGCACATGGTGGTCAGCCACCACGGCCTCGAGGAGTTCGGCTCGCCCAGGAAACCGATGACCCCGGAGGCGATCGCCCTGCACCACCTCGACATGCTCGACTCGCGCCTCGAGATCGCCCGCGCCGCCATCGAGCGCGACGCCGACAGGGACGGCAGCTTCACCGACTGGGTCCGCAGCCTGGAGAGGCCTCTCTACAAGGCTGATTGAATCGACGCAACGCTGCCTGAACGACTCTCTAGCCAAATAGACCACAGAGACGAAGTCTTATGGGAGGCCTGAACTTGTCAGTCTCTTGCTGAGGGCACCCGCTCTCACCGCGCAGAGCACGGAGTTTTCTCTCAGGCAACGGCTCGCGGCACGGTGCCTGCTCAAGGGCCGATCAAAAGGCCGCTGTTATCACCCATCCCCCAGGATCGCTCGGAGGTCCTCGTCCGGAGTTGTGATCGGCGTGAGATTGAAGTTGTCCACCAGCACGTCCAGTACCGGCTTGGTGACGAAAGCGGGCAGGCTCGGCCCGATGCGGACATTCTTGATTCCCAGGTGAAGAAGCGTCAGCAGGATCGCGACCGCCTTCTGTTCGTACCAGCTCAGCACCAGGGACAGAGGCAGATCGTTCACGCCGCAGTCGAATGCTTCCGCAAGCGCCAGGGCGATCTTGATCGCCGAGTAGGCGTCGTTGCACTGCCCGATATCGAGTAAGCGAGGGATGCCTTCGATATCCCCGAAGGGGAGCTTGTTGAAGCGGTATTTCCCGCAGGCCAGCGTGAGGACCAGGCAGTCATCGGGCACTTTCCGGGCGAACTCGGTGTAGTAGTTGCGGCCGGACTTGGCACCGTCGCAACCGCCGACCAGGAAGAAATGCCTTATGGCGCCCGACTTGACCGCCCCTATGACCTTGTCCGCCACACCGAGGACGGCGTTGCGGCCGAAGCCGACGACGATCTTCTTCTCAGGAGCGTCCTGGGCGAAGCCCGGGGCTTGCAGCGCCGCGTCGATCACCGGCGCGAAGTCCTTGTCCTCTTCTATGTGGCGAACGCCGGGCCAGGCGACCAGCCCGGTAGTGAATATCCTGTCTCTGTACGAATCCCTGGGCTCCTGTATGCAGTTAGTGGTCATCAGGATCGCGCCGGGGAAGGCATCGAATTCCTTTCTCTGATTCTGCCAGGCGCCGCCGTAATTGCCCACCAGGTGGTCGTATTTCTTCAACCCCGGGTAGGCCAGGCACGGCAGCATCTCTCCGTGGGTGTAGATGTTGATACCCTTACCTTCGGTCTGCTTCAGCAGTTCTCCCAAGTCTCTGAGGTCGTGTCCCGAAACCAGGATGGCCTTTCCCTCGACCGGCGTGACTCTTACTTCCGTCGGCTCCGGGTGGCCGAAGGCCTCGGTGTTTGCGGCATCCAGCAGCTCCATCGCCTTCAGGTTGATCTCGCCGACCCTGAGGGCCCA
>Ga0114922_10006308_pt1 | contig 10904 bp, 8 predicted proteins | sample AartaG_FD_100975 | JGI IMG/M metagenome (GOLD analysis project Ga0114922, IMG submission 100975) | Deep subsurface microbial communities from Aarhus Bay to uncover new lineages of life (NeLLi) - Aarhus_00045 metaG | ecosystem: Environmental > Aquatic > Marine > Oceanic > Sediment | place: Aarhus...
GTAGGCACACAGCTCAATATCAGCATCGCCGCAGCGTCAACGGTGGTCACGGTAGCGGAAGGAAGCGTCACGTTTCGTACGTCAGTAGGGGAAGCCCTGGTGGAGAAGGGATATGAGAGCGTTGCGGCACGCGACCATGTGCCGCAGGTGTCTCGAAAACCCGACGTGGAACGTGTCATGCAGTGGGCAACAACCATCGACTCGTCCCCGCGCACTGCGACTGGGCGGGTCCTTGGCACGCTAAACAACGCCGTTTCAGGCCCGCGCACTGCGACTGGGCGGGTCCTTGGCACGCTAAACAACGCCGTTTCAGGGCTTGAACCTGCCGAGAAGGCGTACATGTTTAACATAAACGGAGATTGGACGTACGAGTTGAAGCGGATCAGGGTGAACCGGGACGCATTCGGGAAACAAAGGATTACCGAAAGCGGCAGCCTGAAGATGGAGATCAAAGAAGCCGCTGACAAAACGTTGGCGACTGTCGAGATTCCGTACAGGGTCTTTGACGGCAGCGATGAGTGGTACTCGATCGACGTTCCCGGCTCCCCGCAAGTGTGCAAGTTCTTTTACATCCAGCCGGTGTATAGAGCCGACAGTGTGGCGAGGCGCCTGATTGCCTCCATTGGCGAACCGGAATTCACCTTCTACAGGGATTTGGGCCAGGTACAGTAATTGGAGTTGAAGATGAATGATATTGGCGGGAAGGGTTGTCGCTCATCAAAAGCGAGGCCGATCATCGCGCCTCTCGCAACATCCTTCCCCCGTGAGAAAACTGCTTCTCAATGTTTGACGGCAGCTCTCCCGCCAATACTGGAATAATTGTTGTTGAAAGGAAGACCGGAGGTAGCGGCTAGAGAACGGACTGGGACAGAAACTCAGCAGAAATAGTCTACAAGAAAGGCTTGTGACTGGTGAACCGGGAGCGAGGCCGACCATCGCGCCTGACGAAACATCCTTCCCCCGTGCATGAAAGCTTCCAGGTTCCGGAGGCATAAGCCTTTCTTCCTTTTTGTGTGTTCGATGTGTGGTTGCTGCCGGTTTGACGGATAGAGAAGCTCCATGGTAGGATTCAGAGGCAGGCAGTGATGTTTTCGTGCACAGTAGGTGGACAGAGATGAAGATTGTTGTTGCGCCTGATTCGTTCAAGGAGTCGTTATCCGCGCCGGAGGCGGCGGCAGCTATCTCGGAGGGAATACGCCGCGTGTTTCCTGACGCAGAGATAGAGCAGATCCCGCTCGCGGACGGTGGGGAAGGCACGGCACAAACGCTCGTCGAGGCAACGGGCGGTAGCACACGGTCGGCGATTGTGACCGATCCGTTGGGCGAGAAGGTAGTAGCGCAGTACGGCCTGCTTGGCGACGGGAATACGGCGGTTGTCGAGATGGCGGCAGCGTCGGGTTTGGGGCTGGTGCCGCTGACTCAGCGCAACCCGATGCGCACCACATCGCACGGCACCGGTGAGCTGGTTGCGGTCGCGCTCGACCAGGGAGTCGAGGAAGTAGTGATAGGCGTCGGCGGCAGCGCGACGGTTGACGGCGGTGTCGGCATGGTCGAAGCGTTGGGGGTGAAGCCGCTCGACGAGAACGGCGGCCGTGTGGCGCGTGGCGGCAGCAACCTTTCACGGATAGCCTCGTTCGACACCTCCGGGCTCAACCCGCGGGTGGGTGCATGCAAGATCACCGTTGCCTGCGACGTCGACAATCCGCTCTGTGGCGACAACGGTGCAGCCCGGGTCTATGGTCCGCAAAAAGGCGCGACACAGGCGACAGCAGAGGCGCTTGACGCGGCATTGGCGCACCTATCCGAGGTGATCGAGAGACAGACGGGGATTGTTGTGAAAGACATGCCGGGCGCGGGTGCGGCCGGCGGGATAGGTGCATCGGTAGTGGCGTTCCTGGGCGGAACCCTCTGCTCAGGTGCAGAGGTGGTCCTTCGAGCAGTTGAGTTCGGGAAACGTGTTGCGGACGCCGACTTAATCGTGACAGGCGAGGGGAGGCTCGACGGACAAACGGCGTCGGGCAAACCGCCGGCTGCGGTCGGCAAGATTGGCAAGCAGCTCGGCATACCGGTCATTGCAATCGCGGGAACGCTTGGAACCGGGTATGAGTCGCTTTTCGAGATGGGGCTGAACGCAGCGACCGCTGGCGCGCTCGGGCCTGTGGACGAACGGGAAGCGATGAGCAACGCCCGAGAACTCATCACCGCAGCCGCCGAGCGGGCTATGAGGTTCGTCAAGACGGGCACGCTCCTGGAACGTCAGGACACGGTTTAGCGCAGTTTACCTCTAAGGCGCGCACCAGGCACAAACCGTTTTGCCGCTTCCAATATCTCTGCGGTTCGTTGCGGTGAGTATGGTTGGAGTTCTCTAAGTCGAGCGGCTCTCGCGTTGGTCGGTTCGAACGGCTGCAGGAAGTACCTCCTTGCGCCCCGTATGTGGGAGGCGATCTCGCAAATATCCTCTTCGCCGATAAAGGTCGGCACGAGAGTGGTCCGAAACTCGTAGTCGACGTTCTCTTCCAGAAGAAACTCAACCGAGCGATTGATATCCTCGAGCGAAACACGTGTGCCGCTGATGATGTCGTACTTTCTCCGCCCGTCGGGGTCGCGCCACTTCTGTTCGAGCGGCGCTTTGATATCCATTGCAACATAGTCAACGTAACCGTTCCGCACAAGGTTGCTGAGGACGTCCGGCATCGTGCCGTTGGTGTCGATCTTGACTTTGAACCCCTGGCTCTTGATCCTGTCAATGAACCCGGGCAGCCCGCGGTTGAACGTGGGTTCGCCGCCAGTGATGACAACACCGTCTATCCAAAGGTTTTGGAACCGGAGGTTCTCGAGGATCGCGTTTTCGTCTATGCCCGGCCCGGTCTCGGAGAGCATCTCATGGTCGTGGCAGAAGACACAGCTCATGTTGCAATCGCCCAGGAACACGACCGCGGAGACGCACCCATCCCAGTCTATGAGCGACGTTTCGACGTAACCCCGGATGTTGATCTCGTGGGCAACACCGACTGGCACATTATAATCTGTCTGCCCTAAATCCATATCGCGACCGTCGCTCGCATTTGGGGCTGCACCGCGCCTACTGGGCAGCGGCTTGCGTTTTCATGGACCTGATGAGCTTCACCGCTTTTCCGAGGGCGCTGAACGAATGGCCGTCGACGCGAATGACCGGAAGCCCTTGTTCGGCCAGTCCGCTGAGGTCTAACGATGCCAGTCGAGCCAAGCCCTCCGTGGTCTCGATATCCCAGAACCGGTATTCGAGACCCATCCTGGATCCGATGACCTTCTTTGCCTGCCTGCATCGGGCACACCCTTCGGGATGGAGTTCGTTGACCGTGAGACCGAATATCTCTATCTCCTTGCCGTTGCCACCCTCTCTCTGGTCGGAGCTGCTTGGTGCTGCTGGCTTCGTAATATCCTTCCAGCGTGCGCGAGCGTGCAACTCGCCTATCTTGCCAGGGTTCCAACCCGATGTTTTCGAAAAATACCCCGTCACGCGCGTTATACCGTCAATATCCTCCGAGCCGCAGTACGCACAGGTCTTCGTCAATCCGCGGTGAACCTTGCTGCAACTGTTGCAGGACGTGAACTCCGGAGAGAAGGCTACCTGCGCGTTTCGCGACTGGTAGAAAATCTTCTTGACAAGGTTCGCGACGGAGTCTGCAGAAGGCCGGGCGTCGGCGAGCCAGACGTGCGTGAGTGCCCCGGCTTCGATCATGTCATGGAACAACCCCTCTTTCTTAACGCGCTCGATGGGACTGACGGTGTCGGCGACACTCAACTGAGTTGAATTTGTGTAGTACACCTGGTTATCCGTCCCCTTAACGACATCCGCCGCGCGACCGTTGTAGTGCTCGAGGTCGAGTTTCGCCAGCCGGTAACAGGTGGACTCGGCGGGTGTCTGTTCGAGGACAAAGTGCATGTGCTCGCGTCGTGACAGCCGTTTGCAGGCGAGGTTGAGGTGTGCCACAACCTTGAGCCCAAGCTCGAACGCCTCTTCGGTTTCGTGCAATTGATTGCCGGTGTGCGCCTGGACAAGCTCGTTCAAGCCGAGCAGGCCAATAAGATAGGTTACCCGATGCATCCTAAGGTAAGCTTGTCCATCCCGCTCCATCGAGAGAAGCGAGAGCGGGCCGTTCTGCCCTTTGGCGAGAAGCACTTCGACGAACGCTTTTTTCTGTTTGTGCGCCTCGACGACGATCTCCATCAACGCGTCGAGTCTCTGGAACAGCTTCGCATCGTCTCCATCAGCGACGTAAGCCGCCCGGGGCAGGTTGAGACTGACGTTTTGCAGTGCGGAATACCGCATGCGCCACGGATGCTTGGCATCTTCGAGGTCTGACTGCTCGAGTTTGAACGAGAGCCTGCAGCACTCGGATATCTTCGCGGTTTGCCCTCTGTCGAAGACGAAGTACGTGTTACCCTTATCGGCGGCAACGTCGGATATGTGTCTCAGAAACTCCTCATGACCGGGTGTCTCGAAGAACTTCTCCGTTATATGGACCAGAGGTTTCGGGAAGAAAAACGGTCTGCCGCACCCGTCTCCCTCCTTGTAGACGTCGAATAGCGCCCAGACAAATCGTTGCGAGGTTGCGATATAGTCGGTGTACGTTCGCCCTGTGTACTCGCCTCCAGGACCGATAGCCTCGACGTTCTCGAAGTGTTTGGGTATCTCCCAGTACAGGTTGATGTCGCTGAATATGGCTTGTCCGCCACGCGCAACGGCCTGCTGCGAGTACTCGAATATAAGCATCTGAGCCATCTGGTGGATTTCGTAGTCGTCGAGATCCTCGAGGAAGGGGGCGAAGAAGATGTTGACCGCATCCCAACCGATTGCCCCGGCGAAATGTCCCTGGAGCGCAGCAGAGAACTTCACCATGTGCGCAAGCAACGTCTCGGGATGGCGCGCAGGTTTCGCTATGGAGAGCGCATTGGGGAGATCGAGCCCGAACTTCTTGACGTACTCCACAGACTGGCCCGAGCAGTACGGACGGTCAATGAATCCGAGATCGTGCAGGTGTATATCTCCCTTGATGTGCGCGTCGGCCACCTTCTGCGAGAAGACCTGGAGCAACGCGTATTCTTTCTTGATTCTCTCGGCGAGCATCAGGTTGGTCGCCTCGGGGTTGTGTGGGATGTTTGCGTTCTCCTTGTTGGGAATGGTGATTATCCGGTCAACGTCGTAGAGCGGCGCACCGAGGCGGGTGTGTTTCCGGCGATGTTCCTCGAGACCGTATTCGACGAGCTTTGCGTCCACAAGCTCGCGCACAAGAGGAGCAGTAACAACTTCCAGCTTAGCGGCGACGATCTGTTGTTCCACGAGGAGGCTTATAACCTTGGCTATCTCTTCCTGGAGCCCGGTCTCCCTCACAAGCGCGTCCACGATGCGCTGTCTGTCCCAGCCTTTCAGATCCTCCTCGGAGGTGCGAACAAAGAGCGATATGTCAGTGGTTTCGGCGGTCTCACGTTGCGCGGCGGTGAGTTCATCCAGTATCTCGTCCGCGTCCCCTTGTTTGAGCTTTCTGATGCGCGAGCGCTTGTCCCTGTACCGAGCGTATGCGAGCGCGGTCTTTGCGTGGCCGGTCTCGACCAGGACTTTCTCGACCATGTCCTGAATATCCTCTACGGTCGGCACGGGGCTGGGATATCGTTCGTTGAGGAATACTGTGACGGACTCTGCCAGGTTCTCGGCAAGTTCCCTGTCCTCGCCTCCTACTGCTTGCGCTGCTTTGAATATCGCATCGGATATCTTGCTCTTGTCGAAGGGCATCTCGCGTCTGTCGCGTTTTCTTATGGTTTTGATGCGGTCCTTACGGCGTAAGAACAATGGCTGGTTCCCTATGATCTCTGGCGCGACTGCTGCTGCTGTCCTCGCCGAAAAAGAATCACTGCGCTCTCCTCCCTTACCTCCCATTAGACACCTTCTTTCTAGTTGGGTCTCTCCACGCGCACATTCTGTGCGCGCGTTCCGCTAACGTTGCGCCAATAGTTTTTCGAGTTCTTCCATGAACTCGCTTATGTCTTTGAACTGCCTGTAAACCGAGGCAAATCGGACGTAAGCCACTTCGTCTATGTCGCGCAACTGCACCATCACGTGCTCGCCGATCGTTTCGGTTGCGAGTTCCCTGTCCGGCGCGCTGCTGACCATCTGCTCAACCTCGTCTACTATCGATTCGATCTGTTCCGACCTGACAGGCCGTTTCCAGCATGCCTTGTCGAGTCCTCTCCACACCTTCTGTCTGTCGAATGGTTCTCGTACACCACCTCTCTTGATGACCGTCAAAGAGACCTCTTCTATCTTTTCGTAAGAGGTAAACCGACGTCCACACTCTTGACATTCCCTTCGTCGCCTAATAGCATCGCCGTCTCGGGTAGAACGTGAATCGACGACTTTGTCTTCAAGGTGACCGCAGAAGGGACACTTCATAACCGCATGCTACCTAATGTGTTCGAGAGATGAATGCCTACCGCACAGCAACCCACATTTAGTGGCGACGATAACTATAGCACACTATATATAGCTGTGTCAAGTAAAAAAAGTTATTGCAGTATCACCATGTATTTTGTGGGTTACAACTTCAAGTGGCCCAAGGTGTTGTGGGATTGGCACGATACATGCGTGCTCAAACACCAGTATTCTCTTGTCGTTGAGAAAATATTCCGCATTTTCATATATTTCGTTTGCCGCCGTGGCGGTTTCTCGTTGGGCGTATGGCGGGTCAACGAAGACGATCTCGAACTTCTCTTCACCGGAACGTTTTTTGAAATACTTCGCGACGCTCGCATTGACAATGCGTGCCCGGGCGGCGAGTTTGGTTTTTGCAAGGTTTGTTCTTATTGTCCGGCACGCGACGCGGCTGCTGTCAACGAAGACACAGTGCCGGGCACCTCTACTCAACGCCTCTATGCCGAGCGCGCCGGTCCCGGCGAAGAGATCGAGCACGCGAGCATCTTCGACGCGTCGTCCGATCACGTTGAAGATTGCCCCCTTTACCTTGTCGAGGCTCGGCCTTATCATTTTGCCGGGCGGCACTTTCAACGTGACCGCTTTCGCAGAACCGGCAATGACTCTCACAATGTAGGTTTCCTTCGTGCTCAGGCCGTCTTGATGTTTGTCGAGCCTTTCAACGCGGCTTCCCTCAAAGCGCGCAGCTCATCGCCTTCGAGGTCGGGGTGTTCGCGCAACAGCAGTGTTGCCTGAGCGCGCGCGGTCTCGATCAGTTTTGTGTCGCGTACAAGATCGACAATCTTAAGGTCGGCCGGCCCGCTTTGCCGCAATCCGAGCACTTCACCCGGTCCGCGCAGTTTGAGATCCTCCTCGGCGATCACGAACCCGTCGCTTGTTTCTTGCATGACTTCTATGCGTCTCCGACCTTCTCTTGTGCGCGGCGTGCCGCAGAGAAAACACCATGACTGCTCGTCGCCACGCCCGACGCGCCCCCTGAGCTGATGCAACTGCGCCAGACCATACCGGCCTGCATCCTCTATGACCATGATCGCAGCGTTGGGAACGTCTATCCCGACCTCGATGACTGTTGTTGCGAACAGGATGTCGATCTCGCCGCGAGCAAAGGCTGACATCGTCGTTTCCTTCTCCTCGCTCGACATTCTGCCGTGAAGCAGCGCTGTTCGGGTCTGACCGAATTCCGTTCCGCTTAGTCTTTTAAATGTGCTCGAAAGCGCCTTGAGTTCGGATTTGGGAGAATCTTCAATGACGGGACAAACGAAGAAGCACTGCCTACCTTCGTTCACTTTGCCTCGGATGAATTCGTACACGTTGGTGATCTCGTCGGGTGCTGCATGCCGGGTCACGACCGGTATGCGCCCGGGCGGCATCTCGTCAATGACGGTGATATCGAGGCCGCCGTAAAGGATCATCGCAACCGTTCGCGGTATCGGAGTGGCTGTCATCACCAGCAGGTCGGCAACATCGCCTTTCCCGAGAAGACGGTTCCGCTGCGGCACACCAAACCGCTGCTGTTCGTCTATCACGACGAGCCCCAAACGCTTGAACCTGACGGACTCTTGTATGAGCGCGTGTGTGCCGACAACAAACTTTGCGTCTCCGTTAGATATCATATGCCGGATCTGTTCTGCGCGTGCTCGCTCTATGCCGCCGGTGAGAAGGTGTACCTTGAGACCGAGCGGTGATAGCCATCGTTTGATGTTCAGGAAATGCTGTTCGGCGAGCACTTCCGTCGGCGCCATAAACGCCACCTGGTAATCGCTGTCCAGGGCGGTGGCAACGCCGTGCAGCGCTACAACCGTCTTGCCGCAACCGACGTCCCCTTGCAGAAGCCGTTGCATCGGGCTCGGCCCTGACATATCGGTTAGCAATCGATCGATGGCACGCCGTTGAGCCTTCGTCAAAGAAAACGGAAGTGATTTCCTCAACTGCTCGAGCAGCCGTCCGTCGAGCCGGTGTTCTATGGCCTTCCGTTGTGCACCGACACGTTTCCGCTGTAGCAGCAGTGACAACTGCAACTTGAGCAGTTCCTCGAAAACAAAACGGCGTCGCGCCTTGTCTTGAGCGCCGAACGACGGCGGGAAATGGACATGGTGTATGGCGGTTCGAGCTGCAGGAAGTCGGAGTTGCCGCCTGATCGTTCTTGGCAAGCTCTCTTCGAGCTTATTCCCGAACTGGTCCAGGGCCGCCCAGACCATCGAGCGCATCCGCCGCTGGCTTATCCCTTCTGTAAGGGGGTACATGGGCACAATCCTGCCCGTGTGTATCCGGTCGGTCTCCGTGCCGGAGAGGACCTCGTAGTCGGGGTTCTTGATCTGAACGCCGCTATACTTGCCTATCTCGCCCGTGAGGACGACCTTCTCGCCGGGTGCCATGACACGTTTCATGAATGGTTGATTAAACCAGGTCGCGTTCGCGGTCCCGGTCTCGTCTTTGACACGCACGAAAGCGAGCGAGAGCCTTCGCCGCAAGTGACGTATCTCCGTGGAGACGACTTCGACCATCACGGTGGCCATCTCGCCGACGCGTAATTCCGATATGGGTGTTGTTCGCGTCCTGTCCTGATGCGAGCGCGGAAAGTGGTAGATCAAGTCGCGCACGGTCTCGATGCCAAGCTTGGCGAGTAGCGCTGCCCGCCGCTCGCCGATCCCCTTGACATCGGTGACCGGGCGAAGCCGGGGCGGCAGTCCGTTCGGTTGCGTGACAGGTTGCATTATCCCACCCAGAATAGTAGAATCCGCGGTGTAGCTCGTGGTGCATGTTAGGTGCAGACAGAGCAATCAGGGAAAGCATTACACATGTCGGAAGAGGTTTTCAAGGGATGCATCTTCAGTGTGACCCGCGACGAGATAGTACTGCCGAGCGGAAAGAAGGCCGTGCGCGACATAGTGCGGCATCCCGGGGCGGCGATCATCGTGCCGTTGCTGCCGGACGGGAGGGTGTTGCTCGTGCGCCAGTACCGGTTCGCCACCGGCCAAAACATCTGGGAGATTCCGGCCGGAACGCTCGACCAAGACGAATCGCCGGAGGATTGCGCGTTGCGCGAGGTCGAGGAGGAGACCGGCTACAAGGCGAGCAGCGTTGAGTTTATCGCAACCATATGGCCGTCGCCGGGCTATTGTGACGAGCAGATGCACCTGTTTGTGGCAAGAGGGCTCACCAGGAGCGAGCAGAATCTCGACGAGGACGAGATAATAGAGGCGCACTCGTTCGAAACGGAGCAGCTTCGCGATATGATACGCAACGGCGAGATAGCGGACGCGAAGACGCTGGCTGGCTTGTTCCTCGTTATGGGCGAGAGGCTGGTTGCCTGAACACGAGATGGACAGCGGGATTCTCAAAGACAAGTTTGTCGGAACGTTGATCGGGACAGGCATCGGGGACGCGTTGGGCGCGCCGTTCGAAGGCTCGGGCCCGAACGCGCTGGGCCCGCAATCGTGCGATACTATCGATTACCTTCGCCTCAGCGGGTATCCAAAAGGCCAGTATACCGACGACACGCAGTTGACGATAGCAATGGCTCGCGCCATTGTCAAAGACAGATGCATACGCGGCGATACTGTCGCAGAGGAGATAGCGACGTTTTGGCGTACGGGCGAGATCATAGGTGAGGGGATGGCCTGCGGGGAAGCGATGCGCCGTTACATCTCGGGTGCCGCGGACTGGGAAACCTGCGGGACCGGACCCGGTCGTGCGGGAAACGGGAGCGCGATGCGTGCCGGCCCGGTGGGCCTATGGGATTTCGACGATCCCGACCGGATACCGTCCGATTCGAGAACGGCGACAATCATGACGCACACCGACGAACGCGCGATCGCCGGCACCGCAGCCGTGGCCCGGGCCGTGGCGTACTTTGTTGCAGCAGATTCGTTCGATCCGGTCGGCATGGTGAGCGCGGTGGCGTCGTGCGTTGAGAAAATCCACCCCGGGTTTGCAGGGCTGCTGCGAAAGCTCCCTGAATGGTTGGACGCGCCGTACGAGACAGCGCATCGAGAGATACGCGATGCCGCCCAGCCCGGAGGAGCCGGGGGTGCCTGGAGTGGCGGTATTACCCCGTTTGTCATTCCCACTGTGCTTGCAGCTCTGTACTGCTTCCTGAAATCTCCGGCGGACCCGGTCGAATCGATAGTCCGCGCGATAAACATGGGCGGCGACACGGACACCGTTGCGGCGATCACGGGAGCGATCGCCGGTTCGCACAACGGTGCCGATGCCTTCCCGGAACGGCTCATAAAGGGGTTGAAAGACGCGGATTGCATCGCCCAACTTGGCGGGGAACTCTTCGATACGAAGCTGTCCGCCGGAGCTTGAGCAAGCGGTCGAGTTGTGGTATAATTGTTTCGAACCGAGGACATTGGACGGCGAGTATGCTGCGCCGAGAGATTACGTTGCGGAGGTGATCAGGTTTGAAGGAAAAAATACACCCAGAGTACCA
>Ga0114922_10006309_pt1 | contig 10903 bp, 9 predicted proteins | sample AartaG_FD_100975 | JGI IMG/M metagenome (GOLD analysis project Ga0114922, IMG submission 100975) | Deep subsurface microbial communities from Aarhus Bay to uncover new lineages of life (NeLLi) - Aarhus_00045 metaG | ecosystem: Environmental > Aquatic > Marine > Oceanic > Sediment | place: Aarhus...
AGCTATTATGAAAATGATCATAACCAAGATATCACCTACAATAGTAATAATCATTTCAACCAAGCCTGATACTTCAACTCTTAATAAATTGAGCAAGTAGAATGCAATTAACACGATTATACCTACTATTACAACAAATACAATTCTATTCCCTTCAGGTATCATTAAAATTTCAGCCACAAATAGTGCAAACGTTGCAGCTAAAAACGCCAATGCCGCACAAACTGCTAAAATTATCAGCCAAACCACCATAAATCCCGCAAATTTTCCCATTAATCTGCTGCTTGCCATGTACGATCCTCCTCCAACGGGAAGTGCTGAGCCTATATACGCACAAATGTAAGCTACAAAGATCGCTGGTATTACCGCTAACATATAAGCCAGAAATATAGCAGGACCTGTTCTTGACAAAGTAGCTGCAGGTGATATCCATATAGAAGAACCAATGACCATACCTACTATAATAAAAATTGCCATAGGGAGCGTAAGACCACGTTTTAATTCTGTATCTTCAGCCATAATTTAATTACCTTAAATTATAATTTTTATTCGATTTTTTTACGTTTTATTTTTTTGTTAAAATAAATATTGACTTAAGCATTATTTATGGTTAAAAAGTATATAAATCTTTTAATATTCAAAAAAAGCTTTTATATATCTATCCTTTAAATTGAAAGATTTAAAATACCTAATATATTAAAGAGATTGGTGATCTCGAATGAAAATAGAGACTAAATATGTAGATACCCCTTTGAAAGATTATCATGTTAAAATACACTGGCGGGATACGATGAATTATGCCGCATCCTTACAAGATAATAATCCTTACTATTTTGATGATGAAAGGAAAGCAGGTATCGTAGCGCCACCTATGTATGCTGTCGCAGTAACATGGCCTATTATAGAAAATCTTCGCGATTTTATGAGTGGCAAAAAATTGCCATACAGAGTCATTTCTTCGATAGTTCATTATAGTGAACATCTTATTATTCATCGATTAATAAAGCCCGGAGATGAATTGACGATAAAAGGGAAAATCATTGCTATGATCCCTCATCAAGCTGGAACCCATATTATTACACGCTTTGACGCTTTAGACAAGGATAATATTCCAGTGTTTGAAGAATATATGGGTGGTATGCTTCGAGGTGTTGAATGTATGGGGGAGGCAAAAGGAATAGAAAGTCTCCCTACTATTCCTCAAGGAAATATTAGTGATAATTCTATATGGAAAGAAATTTTGACAATCGATAAGCTACAAACCTTCATTTATGATGGATGTTCAAGAATCTATTTTCCAATTCATACATCTAAAAAATTTGCTCACATGGTTGGGCTGACTGATATAATTCTCCAAGGTACGGCAACTCTGGCATATGCTGTTAAAGAAATTACAAATAAAGAAGCTAAAGGAAATCCAGAAAATATAAAGGAAATAGCATGCAATTTTACAGGAATGATTATGCCAGGGACGAATATTGAGATCCAATTGAATAAGAAAAGTGAAATAGATGATGATGTTAGCTTATTTTTTAACGTCTTTAATAATGAACAGAAAAAGGCGATTCGCAACGGATATATAAAATTAAACCGTTAACAAATACCTTATTTCAATTTTATTTAGTTGCTTTAGTTATTGCTGCTCTTGCTAATAATCGTGTAGAGTCTAAAACAGGTAGTGGACAATCATTAGGATCTACGATTAAAGGAATTTCTGTACAACCCAATACTGTAGCATCACATCCAGAGGTTTTAAATTTCTCAATAATTCTATTCAAAAATAGTCGAGAGGCCTCCAGAAATTTTCCATTAACCAATTCCTTGAATATGATCTTGTCAATTTTCTCACGATCGTCTTCTTTGGGAATACTCCAATTAATATCAAACTTTTTGAGAGCATTTGGATAAACTGAGGAAGTCATAAGATATTTGGTTCCAAGGATTCCAAGATGTGTAAAGCCTTCTTGTTGCCCCCTTTCCCCTACGACTTCAGCTATATGGAGCCAAGGAATCGGTGATTTAGGAATCATGATTTCATATGCCTCATGAATGGTATTATCAGGACAAATAGCAAAATCTGCTCCTGCGTTTGCTACTATCTGTGCTGAAGTCAGCATTAAGTCAGCAACTTTTTCCCAATTTCCACCATATATATAACGCATATATTCTGAAAATGGAGGTGTATGCATAGTTATCTCAGGATGTTCATATTGTCCCATTTTCTCTTGTGCTTCTATACAGATAGTCTTATAACATAGAGCAGCTCCCTCTGCGCTACATCCAACAATTCCAATATGTTTTACCATTTTTTAACCATTATATAAATTAAAATTTGATTAATTATAATTTACCATCTAAAATTTATAAATTTACAATAATTCAAAAATAATTAAAAAGAAATTAGGGATACATAAAATTAAAAAGATGAAAAAATTCTCTTTTCAAGAATTTAAAATTCAAAAAAAAATGAATAAATGGTGAAAAAAGTTTGATAGAAGTACCAGAGTTAACTTTCTTCTGGCAATATCCTGAATATTGGGCGGAAAAGGAACCAAATTTAGCGGCTATAAGCTTTAAAAAAAAAGTAATTACAGCTAAGGAATTAAATGATCAAACAGATCAGTTAGGTAAAGCCTTTATAAATTTAGGAGTGAAAAAAGGAGATACTATTGTAACAATTCTTCCAACAAGTCCAGAATTCATATTGACCTATATAGCTGCCAGTAAAATAGGAGCTATTACAATACCAATGGATATTAAATATAAAAAGGCAGATTTTGAAAAGTTAATTCCCCAATCATCCCCGAAAGTAATAGTTGCAGTTAATAGATTTGAAAAAAATTATGTTGGGGATGTTTTAGAAGAATTAAAACCTAATTTTGGAGAAATAAAATATGTAATGGTTAAAAAAGCAAAATTTGGTATTCCCTTTGAAGAACTATTGGAAGATAAGTATGAATTGGAAAAGGAATTAAAGGAAGCAAAGGAAAATCAAGATGAAGATGATCCTATCCTAGTAATATGGACGGGGGGAACGACGGGAGTGCCAAAAGCAGCTTTACTTTCACATAAAAATGTAATATCTTCGATTATTGCAGAATTCAAAAAATTTGTCGAATTTAGCAGGGCTGAAAATAAATTCAAAATGGTAATGAATTTTCCTGTTAGCCATGTAGGTGGAACGGTTGAAATTCTAGGTTCTTCAATAGTAGGTGGTTTAGAAATGATAGTTAGAGAAACATGGTCTCCTTATGATACCTTAAAATATACTAAAGCTGAGAAAATTCCTATATTAGGTGGAGTTCCAACGATGTTTAATATATTTCTCTCAATGTCAGATCTTGATACATATGAACTAAAAAAATACGTAAATTTTGTCTTTTTATCTGGGGAAAAAGTTGGTCTGGATTTTCTAGAGAATATTAAAGAACATATAAGTGAGAATATTGTTATTGGATATGGTAGTACGGAAGCAGGCTCAGAGGTAACAATGACAGAGCTCGGAGATGACTATGCTAAAATTGCAGATGGATATGTTGGAAAACCTCTAGAAGGGATGGAAGTTATTATAGCTGATGAGAATGGTAAATCTCTACCTCCAAAAAAAACTGGAGAAATATTAATAAGGGGACCTATGACTATTAAAAGTTATTATAAAATGCCTGAAGAGGATAAAGCTGGTTTTACAACTGAGGGGTGGTGTAAAACAGGGGATCTAGGCTATTTGAATGAAGAGGGAGGGCTTTACATTACGGGAAGAATAAAGCAAATCATTAGAGTTGGAGCATATACAGTTCTACCAACTGAAATAGAAGAGGTTGTTTTAAAGGATAAAAGGCTGTTATTTGCTGCAGCAATCCCTTATCCAGATAAAATTCTAGGAGAAGTGGTATGGCTTGTAGTTGTTCCTGATCTTGGGAAAAAGATAACGGAAGAAGAAGTACTGAAAATGTGTGAAGAGCAATTAGCAAAATTTAAAGTCCCACGAAAAATAATTATCTATCCTTTGGATCCTAAAGATCCTCCAGTTACTAGAATTGGAAAAATCGATCGTATAAGGCTCAAAAAAGAATTATTTCCTCCAGAGGTATAACAATTTTTAATCTTTTTTTAAATTTGAAAATTTTGTATTATTATTTATATTAGGACTGAAATATAGTTAGAGGTGAGTATTATGGAAAATGTAGTAAAATATGAAACAAAAGGAAATATTGGAAGAATAAAGCTGAATAAACCAGAACAACAAAATTCTTTTGATCTTATAACAATCAGAAAGTTAATTGAATCCTTTGAACAAAGTGCTAAAAATAGTGATATTTGTGTTTTATTCACTGCCGAGGGGAAGCATTTTACCGTAGGGGATGATCTTAAGTATACTTATGAACTACTTAATGATATAGAGAGAATGTCTGAAGCTATAGAATTTATAGGAAGCTTCCAAAAGCTAACAAGAGTCATGTTAGCTCATCCAGGAGTTATAATTGCCGGACTTCATGGTTGGGTAATTGGGGGTGGTCTTGAAATGTTACTTTGTTGCGATTTAAGGATTGCAGCTAGCAATACTCGAATTATGCTACCAGAGTTAGGTGTGGGGCTCTTTTTCTCAAATGGTTCTACTAAACTCTTGCCAAGAATAATTGGTGAAGGACGTGCTAAAGAATTAATGTTTCTAGGCAAAGAAATAAGTGCAGAACAAGCACTAGGTTTTGGGTTGGTCAATGAAGTTTGCAAACCGGAAGGGCTCAAAAGAATTCTTAAAAGGACTGCTAACACAATTCTACAAAAATCTCATCTAGCACTTCAGATAGCAAAAAAACTATTAAACGAGAATCAAAGTAAGAATATGGATGGAGTTCTTGACAGTGAAATGTTAGCAATTTTTGAGACAGGTCAATCTGAAGAGGGAAGACAAAGAATTGAAAAATTTGTGAAGAAGTAACAGTATTTCGATAAAAATTTTGATTTTTAATTAATTCATTAATTCTTTTTTTGCTTTATATAAAACACTTAATATTAATGAAATTCTTATTCTGAAATATATTGAAAAGTTAAGAATTTAATTTTTAATTAAAAATTAATGGAGGTTATTATGACAGAAAATGATGTTATATATGAAAAAGAGGGCGACATTGGAAAAGTAACTATAAATAAACCGGATCAAAACAATTCTTTAGATTTAGACACCCTGAGAAAACTTATTTCTGCTTTTGAGCAAAGTGCGAAGAATGAAGACGTTTGTGTCATTTATACTGCAGAGGGAAAGCATTTTACAGTAGGCGCTGATCTGAAATATAGTTATAATTTGCTTACTAGTGTTGATAAGTTTCCTGAAGCAATAGAATTTCTAGAATCATGGCAAATTTTAACTAGAACAATGTTAGCTCATCCAGGAATTATAATAATAGGGTATCATGGTTGGGTTATTGGGGGTGGTTTTGAACACACTTTAGCTTGTGATTTAAGAATAGCAGCAAGCGACACAAGAATAATGCTCCCTGAGGTGGGTGTAGGGCTTTTCTTTTCGAATGCATCTACAAAAATATTACCGAGAATAATCGGTGAGAGTCGAGCAAAACAACTAATGCTATTAGGTGACGAAATCAGTGCAGAGGAAGCTCTTAACATAGGTTTGGTTAATAAAGTATGTAAACCCGAAGGACTTAATAGGATTCTAAAGCGGACTGCTAATTCTATTATACAAAAATCTCATATGGCTCTTCGCTTAACAAAGAAATTTATTAATGAAAACCAGGATAATAGCATTGAAGCTACATTAGCCAGGGAATCAATCGCAATGATTACAACGGGACAATCTGATGTACTTAAACAAAGACTTGAAAAATTTGTAAAAGAAAGACATTAATAAATACATTTTATACATAGTTCAATTGATCGGATTCAACATCTCTTGACACCACTAACATTCACCAAGTTAATTCTATAGTTAATTAGAAATATTTAAATATAATTTTTCTGCCTATATATTTGAAAATATTAGTTATTTTAATTGTATCAATATTATAAAAAAAAGGAGGATTTAACTATGGTGCCAAAAATTGCTGACGGACCGGAAAAATCAAAAAAGGACCGCGACTTTTGGGACGATTTCGATGAGGAAGATTGGGATACTGAGGAAGTTGATTTTAATAATGAAGGGGATTGGGAAGAATACGAAGAAGAATAAGGTTATACTGATTTTTTAATCTCATTTTATAAAAAGTATAACTTAAAATTAAGTGGTCTTCCTTTTAACTTTCTTTTTTTATTTTATTTAATATTAATAATTTCTGCGTGAATCTTATCATCAAGAGTTAAAATTGCAAAAGAAGTTGGAGATCCAAAATACTCTTTCTCTAAATATCCTTTTCCGGGATTAACCAACATGATTCCGTTAAATTCTTCTATAATAGGATCGTGTGTATGTCCGTAAATAATGGCATCAACATTGTCATCTTTAAACATTCCTAAGACTTTCTTTTTTGTGTTCTCATAAGTGCCACCCACCGCAGGATGAGTGATCCCTATTTTTTTACCATTCACTTCAATAATCTCTTTTTCTAATAGTTGATTCCTTATTGATAAAGGATCTGCATTTCCGTATACACCTACAAATTGCGAACCTTTAAGCTTTGTAAGTCCATCGAGGATATTTTTTGAAGTATAATCTCCCACATGTAATACCAAATCAGCACTAAGAATCGCTTTTAGCATTTCTGGAGGTAATTCGTTAAAATCAGAAATATGAGTATCCCCGATTACAATGATTCTTACTGGCATTTTATTATACTTTTTTTGGGATTTTTCACTAATAGATAATAATTGTTAATAAATTAAGAAGATATATATGAAGTCTCGTTGAATCTATACTAAAAAAAATAAAAATTATTAATAAAAAAAATTAAGGTAGAATTATGAGTAGTAAACTTAAGGCCATTAAAATACCTCCTTCAAAAGAAGAACTTGAAGTTCGTTTAATAAAGGTAAGAGAAATGATGGAAAAAGAAAGTTTGGATTATTATGTGTCATATGATCCTACTAATATATATTATCTTACCAACTTTGCTTTCTATATTCATGAACGTCCTTTTATATTAATAATACCAAGAAAGGGATTTCCAAAAATGTTAATACCACTTTTAGAAAGAGGACACTTTGAGTTAAAAACATTAATCGAGATTGAAATTGTCAGTTATAATGAATTCCCCGCACCCGATGGAGAAAATTGGTTTGATCACTATCAATCTCTCCTGGATAAGAATGCGAAAATAGGAATTGAATCAGTAATGCCTATGGGAATTGCGCAAAAAACACCTGGAAACAAAATTCTATCAGATATAATCGAAGAATTGCGTCTTATAAAATCTGATTATGAAATAGGACGAATGTACCATGCATGCAGGATAATTAATAAAGGTCAAAAAAAATTATTTAAGATGTGTCGTCCTGGAGTCTTAGAATTCGCAATATATCAAGAAGTTTCAAGTGTAATGACTTCTAAAATTATTCAAGATATACCAACTGCTAATTTCAAGGCTACGTCTACACTTGGGGCAGTTTGGCCACCTTCTATATCTCATGACCCTCATATTGTTCCTGATATTTTTGCTCCTATGGAACAGGGAGGGCCACATGTTTCTATAATTCAGATTCAAGTAGACGGGTATAGTGCAGAATTAGAAAGAACATTCTTTTTAGGAAGTATTTCTGATAAAGCGAAACAATTATTCCAAATCATGTTTGATGCTAGATCTTTAGCTTATGATCTTGTAAAACCGGGAGCTGTTATGAGTGAAGTTGACAGAAAAGTTCGACAATTTATAACAAGTAAGGGATATGGCAATAATATTCTTCATCGTACTGGACATGGTTTAGGAATTACTGAGCATGAGGCACCCTATTTAGCAGAAGGATATAATCGAAAATTAGAACCGGGGATGGTGATAAGTATAGAACCAGGTATTTATATTCCTGGTTTAGGAGGTTTTCGCCACTCTGACACAGTTTTAGTGACTAATGATGGGAATACAAAATTGACAAAGGCTCCTGAAGAACTCGAAGATGTAATAATACCACTTTAAGGAATTTTAAATAAATTATGAATAGGTAAAAAGCTCCATCTTTTTAACATCTTAGTAAAATAACTTCCGTTCTTAATATATGGTAAAATTAAGATATGGTAAAATTTATTCAAGAAAATTCACTATAAATCAATCTTTTTTTTATTTATTTAACTTCCCTTGTAATTTTTATTAAATTATTTCTAAGCCTCGGTTTTGGCATTCTCCCTTTTAGGTATCCAAAAAGTAAGACAGTCATTACAAAGTCATTAGGTCTTAGTTCAGAAATTAATATATAACTTCTTGAATTAGATACTATTATTCAATAATTTTCTTAGATAGTATTTATTAATAATTTAGGTGCCTATATATGCCCTTATCTGACTTCAAATCAAAATATTCAAATAAAGAGCTTAGATTTAACTCAAAATCTAAGAGATTAGATTTATTGAAAAAATATTATCCATCCGTAGGTCATGATACTCATACGAGCTTTCTTTATGGTTTCTTATGTTTGATTTATGATGGAATAAACGATGTTGAAGAGTTAAGAAAGCAAATGCGATTATTCTTTATTTCAAGCACGAAGCAGCTTGTCGTTGAAGATCAAGATGTTGAGGAATATTTGCAATATGCTAGAAAAAAGAAGTTGATAGTTCTTGAATCAGATGGTACTATTAATCTGACTCCAGATGGTAAAGAACTTGCAGAAATAAGTTATTTTTCCACATTGCATGCTTCATATTGGATGAGTTTGCTGTTCAATAAAAAGACTATAATAATCACAACAGTTATCTCTCTTATTTTTCTTTCTCTATTAAAATTATTAATTGGTTTTCAATTATCATCCCAAGGTATGATTAATGAAGGAATTGAGAATTTAACAGATTTAATAAAAATTGGTATTGTATCTTATATTGGATTTAAATTAAAGAAAGATAGACTAGCAAGTATTATTATTATTGGTGTTATGATGATTACCGGGATTATGTTGATTATATCTGGAATTAATAAATTGCTTAATCCTACTCCGATTGTACCAACAATTCAAGCATATTTAATATGTTTTTTCTCAATCATAATAAATCTAGTGTTGATGTTTCTAAAAAGCTTAGTGGGAAGAACATCGGGGAATCTTTCACTCATGAGCGATTCTAAAGATTCAGGATTAAACGTGAAAATTTCTGCAAGTGTAGCTATAGGTCTTACATTTGCCATCTTTAAGATTTATTTCATTGATGCACTTATTGGTATTATTATAGCAATCTTGGTTTTTAAGGAAGGAATTGAAATTTTACGTGAATTATTTGCTAGAGAAGAGGATTTTGATATAACAGCCATTAAAGTACTAGCTGATAATATCTATGATGATAGGTTAACGGGATATATCTTAGGAAGTATAAGAAGAGACTTTAGTATGACTAAAGAGAAACTTTTAAAAAACTTTGGAAAAGGACTTGAGATGGGGCGGTATTATTATGGAGGTTTTGCTGATTTTTTCTATACTGATTTAGGTCCTCCTATTGCAGAAAAACATCTAAATAAATTAATTGATGATAAAGTAATAGAGAAAATCGATAAAGATTTAACTCTAACATCAAAAGGGTTACAACTTTTCTATAAAGCCAAATCTAAAGAATATAACGAAAGAGCACAAAATCTTTATTTAGGTAGACCAAAAATGCGAAAAGGCACTATTTATTTTATTACATTTGTTGTTACCTTAATATTAATAATTTTTTATGCAAACCAAATTAATCAATGGCTCTATAACCAATAACTATTTTTTAATAGTTTGTACTATTTAATATTAGCATTGAAGTAATCAGAATCTAAGTTAGGAAATAATTTCTTTTTCCTTCCTTCCTTTTTTATTATGACTAACTCCAGATCAATTAATTTACTAATATGATAGTGAATAGTCTTATGATCTACTTTTTGCCGTTGCGTTATGATACTATTCCAAATGCCTGGTTCTTTCTCAATCATTTTTAATATCTCTAAAGTTAAATTACTTTTACTTAATTTTAGATCTAAATTTGAGATTGGATTTTTTTGATAATTAAGAAAATAAGCTATAAAATTTGAGATTCTTTTTTTTCCAATAATCTTATAAGTTTCTAAAATATCTAAATGCCACACTAGATTACCGGCTGCGAGCTCAGTTCTACGTAATAATTCATTAAAATGAATTCCGGGTTCATTTAATATTAAATCAATTATTTTATTTCTGTTTTCATTTTCTAAAACTTCATCTAAAGTCAAACGATGAGCTCCTTTCTCAATGGGTGTTGATCTTGTTTTTAAATAATGAATAAAATCAGTTTTTGAAATTGCTATCCCTAACGAGATTATCCCAATAGCGGCTATTATAGATCCCCATATCCATACATATACAAAATTACTAACTTCATAAATCGTAATATAATAATCTGTATCTGCTTTAATATCTAAGATTGAACTTTTAAGAATTATCCCTGAATCATCAGATATATCTTCTGTATCCAATAATTCCCAGGATTTTTCATCTTCTTCATAAACAGCTAAAGAATATTCGATGTTAGGATCCAATCCATATTCTAAATCCTTTTTAAACTCGAGTTTAATTTTATCGATCGAAGAATTTGATACTATTTGATATATACATTTATAATCTGAACTTAACCAGTTTTCTCCTTTTTTTGGCTCATTAGGACTATCCGAGAAACCAAAATCTTCCATACTCCGTTTAACGTTGATTTGAAATGAAATTGGATTATCATTGTAGATTTTAAAATAAGATTCACGATTTTCAATATTTTTGTTATATTCGATTTCAAGTGAAGTTGGTGCTCCAGATTTTATTC
>Ga0114922_10006310_pt1 | contig 10902 bp, 8 predicted proteins | sample AartaG_FD_100975 | JGI IMG/M metagenome (GOLD analysis project Ga0114922, IMG submission 100975) | Deep subsurface microbial communities from Aarhus Bay to uncover new lineages of life (NeLLi) - Aarhus_00045 metaG | ecosystem: Environmental > Aquatic > Marine > Oceanic > Sediment | place: Aarhus...
CCCTGTTCCCTGGCCCGGACAACGAGTCGATCTCCCGTTTACTGAAGGTGCCGCTGGGGGAGTCGGGCTTCTTCCTAGAGGCGCACGTCCAGTTGCGCCCGGTGGAGTTCGCCACCGACGGGGTCTACGTCCGTGGCACGGCCCGCTGGCCGGCCGACGTCTCCGAGAGTATCACTCAGGCCTACGCGACCTCCTCCAAGGCGGCCATTCCGATGCGGGCGGGGGTGGTCACCGCCGAGGCCATCACTGCCTTCTCCGACCCGGCTCTCTGCACGGGCTGCGGCCTCTGTATCGTCACTTGTCCCTTTAGCGCCATCGAGTTGCAGGCACAGGAGGATGGGCGGCAGGTGGCCCACGTCAACGTGGTGCAGTGCAAAGGATGTGGCGGCTGTGTGGTCGCCTGCCCCAGCGGGGCGATGCAGCAGCGGGGTTTCACCGACCGGCAGGTGTTAAGCATGATTGAGGTCTGTGCGAGGAAGATGAGATATGGATGAGCAAACCTTTCAACCCCGCATCCTCGCCTTCTGCTGCAACTGGTGCTCTTACGCGGGGGCCGATCTGGCCGGTGTCTCTCGTTTGCAGATGCCGCCGGACTTTCACGTCATCCGGGTGATGTGCTCGGCGCGGGTGGCGCCGGAGTGGGTCATCAAGGCACTGTCAGATGGAATTGACGGCGTGATGGTGCTGGGCTGTCACATCGGGGACTGTCACTACATCAGTGGGAACCATCGGGCCGCGAAGCGATTCGCGCTGCTGAAGGCGATGCTGGACTACGTGGGCATCAACTCCGACCGGCTGCTCGTGGATTGGGTCTCGGCGTCGGAGGGAGAGAAGTTCCAGAGGTTGGTGACGGGGTTTGTCGAGCGGGTGAGGGAACTGGGACCGTGCAAGTCAGTAGCCAGTAGTCAGTAGTCAGTGGCGTACTGGAGCACCCGATGGGTGAGGATGCTGTAAGGGCCTGTCAAGGAATGATTTCCCGTTTTCGACACTAGCTGTAGAGGCGCTTGTAATAGATCAGGGTGTCGTCCGGGTTCGCGGGATTGTAGATCACTGTGTCTGGATGAGCCAGGATGTCGGGGATTCGGTCGAGTTTGTCAATAAGGTAGTAGTGCGCCTTTCGTGCCAGGGAGTCCTCGGCATAAGCCAGGCCGTCGGCCGTGACGTGGACCACTTCCTGCCGGACGTCGTGGACGACATATTTGACGCGCTGAACTCGCCTTCGCCCTTTGTTGTCTATGACGGTGATGTACTCCTCCGATGGCGTGGGCTAGCGCATCCAGTTCGTCGTCCTTCGTGAGATGGTTATATGATGATGCGTCAAGTTAGAGGCTTTGTCAAATCTTTCGTAGCGAGGTGAAACAGATGTCGAAAGTTGTGCCAAAAGTTGTAAAGAAGCCCTTCGTCGCTCTGCGTCCCGTGCCGGTCGTGCTGGTGAGTTGCGGCCACGGCGAGCAGGCCAACATCATCACCATCGCCTGGACGGGAATCCTGTGCTCCAGTCCGCCCCAGGTGGGGATCGGTGTGCGCCAGGATCGCCACTCCCACGGGCTCATCCAGGAGGCGGGTGAGTTCGTGGTCAACGTCCCCGGCGAGGGGCTGCTCGACGAGGTAGAGTACTGTGGCTTTGTCTCTGGCCGGGAGGTGGACAAGTTCGCGGTCCAGGGGTTGACTCCGGCTCCCGGCTCGGAGGTGCAGACGCCGATCATCGCCGAGTGCCCGCTCAACATCGAGTGCCGACTGGCTCACAAGCTCTCCCTGGGCAGCCACGATCTGTTCGTCGGCCAGGTGGTGGCGGTGCAGGTCAGCCAGGAGGTGCTGGACGAGCGGGGACGGTTGGACAACGACAAGCTGCAGCCCATCCTCTTCACCGGCGACGAGTACTGGGGGCTGGGGAGCTTGCTGGGCCGCTACGGCTTTAAGCAGAAGTGATAGAAACACACGAGCATTTGGTTCAAAAAGTGCGCGAGATAGCAGGGCGGTTGCTGCTCGACGGTAAAGTTGCCGGCGTGCTTGGCCTGCGCTCCGACCACGGTCACGGCGCTACGTATCTGTTCACCACAATGTATGATTTGGAGGCGTTGGTGCTGGAACCCCGCTACGTACTGGCTCCCATCTGCCGCACAATCCTCTCCGGCTTGCCGGAGGGCAGGTTGGGTGTCTTCGTGAGGGGTTGTGACGAGCGGGCGCTGATTGAGATGGCCAAGCTGGAACAGGTGGATTTGGACCGGCTCGTGTTCATCGGCCTGGTCTGCTCCGAAACCCAGGCCCGGGAGTGTGTGTGTGCGCGTCCCTACCCGTGTCGCATTGACGTCGGCGAGGGGGTCGGGGGCGTCGCGCTGGCCGACGATGAGCGGGTGCGGAGGTTGTTGGAGCAGGACGTGGAGGAACGGCTGGCCTTCTGGCGGCAGGAGTTCGCCCGGTGTATCAAGTGCTACGGTTGCCGCAACGCCTGCCCGGTCTGCATCTGCGACGAGTGCATACTGGAGCCCCCCTTTCCATCCCCCCCATTGGGGGGGTGGGTGGAGCGAGGCCAGATCCCGCCGGAACTGCCGTTCCACCTCATCCGCGCCTACTACATCGCCGACAAGTGCGTGAGCTGCGGCGCGTGTGAGGCGGCTTGCCCGATGAAGATCCCCCTGACCATGCTCTACGCGCCGTTGCGGAAGAGGCTCGGAGAGCTGTTCGACTACGAGCCTGGTCTGGACGTGACGCAGAAGTCGCCACTGACGACGACACTAGAGGAGACACCGCTCCATGGGTAGCCAGATGTCAGATGTCGTAGAGCGACTTGTAAGTCAATATGGGCTTTCCCTTTGTGTGGAATGTGGTAAGTGTGTGGCGGTTTGCCCGATGGGGGAGATTTTCGATGACTTTTCGTATCAAGTCTCGCCGCGCGGAGTCATCGAGAGGGCGCTGCTGGACTTTGAGGTCCTGGAAGACGGGCGGCTGTGGTTATGTCTGACCTGCGATCTGTGTACCGACTTGTGCCCGGCCGGCGTGCGCTTCCGTGACTTTATCGAAGCGACTCGCCGGCTGGTTATCGAGGCAGGAGACATGGAGTATGGTTCCTTCTGCCGCGATTGCGGTGCGTATCTCTGGCCCCGGCACACCGTGGAGTACCTGAAGCAGACACTGGGGGAATCTAGCGAAGAACTTCTGACGCTCTGCCCCAGGTGCCGCCAGTACGACTTTGGGGAAAAGGTGAAAGCATTGGCCCCGGGGAGCCGAAGAGTGCGCATCCAGCAGGCACAGGCAGGAGAGGGCCGATGAAGGTGAATCTGAGAATTCTCCTGCCGGTGCTGCCCGAGGCGATAGGCCGCAAGGAGTTAGAGGTGGAGTTTGCCGGGGAAACGGTCAACGACCTGATCGAACATCTGGTCGCACGGTATGACCGGAAGGCCAGGCAGGCGCTGTACGATGAGAAGGGCAAGTTGGATCCAGTAGTGCAGGTGCTGCTCAATGGAAAGGAGTGGGTGACCCACGACCGGCTTGACACAGCCCTGCAAGAAGGGGACACCGTGATGTTTATGGTGATGATGGCCGGTGGGTAACCCACGTATAAGGAAGTAATGAAGAAAGCTCTCAAGTGTATTCACAGCCCACGTGGTTCGTTGACAGCAATTCGCCAGCCGTGGCTGAATTCGTCCGCTCCATTATTGGCAATGCGAGGATAGACGCTGGTTGGCTGACAGGACTAGCATCTTGGGCGTAGCTACCCCACTATTCCCCGTTGACCTCGTTTCAATCGGTCTATCCCCTCGTGCCCAGAGTTCCGGGCTGAGATCGGTCCTATCGCAGGACAGGCGCAAGGTCCCCCTCCGGGCATTAAGTTGCAGCCTGCACGAACTTTGCCCTTTCAGTCCGATAGCTTCAGCCTTGGGCTTCCTCTGCGCGTTCCGGCCGTCATCACCCTCTCTCTCGATGCAGACCCTATGCTATATAGACAACGCGCATGTAACTACCCAGACCTCGCTGTGGCTGGTCTCTGACCGAGCCACCCGCCGCCCAGGAGACGCCTTCAGCCACTGCCTTCAAGCTCTGGAATCCTTCCGCGGCAGCGGGCATGGTCTGGAGACCGGCCCGAGCCGTGGGGGCTGGGTAGTTCGACAATGTCACATTAGGCCCGCGATGGTTCAAATTCCATACTCAGGCTCGCGGTGGACGACAGTCCACCGCCCCAGACGCGGACTGTCGTTCGCTTGGAGCTTGCAGAGTGCAGTTTTATGTTAATGTGACATTGTCAGGTAGTTACACGCGCATCACGATTTGGAATGTATTTGGAAGGTCGGATGCTCATTTTGTGAGGCCGTTGGAAGGCAGGGGGAGTATAATCCGGAGGAGTAAAGGAAAAAGTCCTTGCGTCTGAGGGAGTGTGAGAGAATGGCTCCCCAACTAATATTGAGAACAGGGAAGGAAGTTACTTCTCAACAATCCCTCGTTGGCTCGACCCGGCGTCTGATCCGGAGTTCGCTATCACCTCACGCCAAAAAGCGGCTCTACCTAAACGCCAGTGGATCGTGTGTCCGAAATGCCAGATCCGTCAGTCGACCAGGGTCGCCGGTTCAGATCCAGCCCCTGCTACCTTGGCGATACCCTGGATCGCTGGGTCACCGTGTTTCACCGGCCCGGCGATCTTTGGTTCCTGGAATCCCATGTTCGGGAGGGATTTCAGATGAACTGAAGATCGCCGGATTTTTCACTATCCGAAGGGCTCGTCGGCTTCCTGCAGCATGAGGCTGGAGAGAGGGAGGACCGGTCAAGTGTTGACTGGTCTGCCAGAGGGTTGAGAAGATCAGTGCTGCGATCTCCAATGGGTCGAGTAACTTTCCCCTCTGGATTGCATCAACAGCCAATCTGTGTTAAACTATTTTAAGCTATTTATGACGAAAAAGGGATCGCCCGCCAGCAATCCCGTCGCCCACCCCCCGACTTGGCCGGGGGATCGGCAGGTTCATCCTAACACAACGCCGCTCTCCAGACAGGGAGAGCGGTGTTGTGCTTGGAGTTCCGAAGGAGTACGGTAAGGCATCAAGCCCCTACCTCCCGAAAGCTCCCGAAATAGGCCAAAAGTCCTATTGCATTCGGAGGGACGATGATAGTACAATGTAGGCGACGTAACCACTGAGGAGGATGCGCCGCACCTACCGGCCGATATGCAGGCCGTTGAGACGAGAACACGGCGGTATTGCAGCGGTCCGCGCACAGCCTCGAGTCGAAGGGTGCTGAATTCGGGGCGATGGCCTTCTCTACCTCGTCGCGGGAGAGTTGGAGACGGGGCGGCTGAAAAGGTGTCCAGGTTGAATCGGAGTACAAAAAGGTCAAGGCGGCGCTAGCATCCGTGCGGCGTGATCTTTGAGTGAGAGTCACGTAGGGATAGGGAGACACGACATGACGACCCCAAACCAAGGCCACATACTTGTAGTAGATGACAACCGGCTGAACCGCATGAAGCTGGCCCACAGTCTGGAACAGCAAGGCCACACTGTCGCCTTGGCAGAAGATGGCCAACAGGCACTGGAGATGGTCCGGGCGCAGTCGTTCGATCTGGTATTGCTCGACATCATTATGCCAGAGATGGATGGCTACCAGGTACTGGAGCACATGAAGCGCGATACCGCGCTGCGGGATGTTCCGGTCATCGTCATATCGGCATTAGATGAGATAAAGAGCGTTGTCAAATGCATTGAAATGGGAGCGGAGGAGTACCTGACCAAACCATTTGACCCGGTGTTATTGAGAGCCCGGATTGGGGCCTCCTTGGAGAGAAAGCAGCTACGCGATCAGGAGCAAGCCTACCTGGAGCAGTTGCAGATTGAGCGGGAAAGGTCAGAGCGTCTGTTGCTCAATATCCTGCCTCAGCCGATCGCCGACCGGTTGAAAGAGGGCGAAAGCATCATCGCCGACAGCTTTGACGAGGTTACCGTCCTCTTTGCCGATATCGTTGGTTTTACTCCGCTTTCAGCCCCTATGTCGCCGAAAACACTGGTCTTTTTGCTGAATGGGCTATTCTCGACGTTCGATCAGCTCGCTGAGAAGCACGGTTTAGAAAAAATCAAGACAATGGGTGATGCCTATATGGTGGTGGGGGGCTTGCCCACGCCTCGATCAGATCACGCTGAAGCTGTCGCCGAAATGGCGCTCGACATACAAAGCACACTGGACCAATTCAAGATAGACGGCGATAAGCCGCTCCGCATGCGGATTGGGATGCACACCGGGCCGGTAGTCGCAGGCGTCATCGGCACGATAAAGTTCAGCTATGACTTGTGGGGTGACACTGTGACCACCGCCAGTCGCATGGAGTCGCATGGCCTTGGCGACCGCATCCAGGTCTCAGAAGCGACGTACAATTGCCTACGGGATGCATATCTGTTTGAGAAACGAGGCACAATCCAGGTGAAAGGCAAGGGAGAGATGACGACCTATTTTCTCATAGGGAAAAAGCGTCGTTGAGATGTCTGCTGGACATCGTTGATTAACCAGGCTCGACGGGATGAAGGCTGAACATTGACCAGAGGCGGGAAAAATGACTGACCAAACGCTGTTTCGGAAATACAACATTGACCGCCTGCCCATCCAGGGACCTCCTTTTGGGCTGGATGAGCAGGAAAAGAAGATTGACGACATCGGCGGAGGCTCCGTAAAGAGCACCGTCGAGTATATGATGGAAATTGTGCGTCGCAAGGCGGCGAAGGCTACACCTCCTGGTCTGGCGTCGGAGGAGCGCGAGCAGCGCGCCGAGGAAGCAGCTCAGGCCGCGCTAAATCATCTAGTTGAGATGCTCGACGCTTCTCTCCGCGACCGACACTTCCACATCAGCGCTGACTACCTGCTCAATGCCAACAACTATTACTCATACGAGTTCAGCCTGGTCGTCGGCGAGTATGCCAAAGCCATCTCTGACGATGAGCGATTCCACTTTAACCGGGGCACACGCAGTATCCCACCGGCCATGGTGTGGCTTACCCGCCCCTTCTCCATTGCCCAAAAATACGAAATCCTGCCCCGCCTCACGGCCAAGTTCGTCAATACCGACATACGGGTGAGTGAAGTAACCGGAAACCGGGCTGTCGTCCAGTGGTGGCCCACGCGCGAGGCGGAGCACCTCCCTGAGCAGTACTGCCAGGCCTACTTCTGCATGGGCTGCGAGGTCTACAAAGGTGTCTTCGCTGCGATCCCGCGGGTGTCGGCGGGACTGCCACTGGCGATGGTGTGCGACCTGCGCTGCCGAAGCGATGGGGATGAATGTTATGAGTGGGAGTTTACCTGGGAGGCTGTGGCCACACCCCGCGATCCACGCCCGTGGCTTGGACTACTGTGGTCGCTGGTGTTGCTGATCCTAACTCTGACTCCTGACCTGCTGGCCCCGGCATTGCAAAAGTGGATCGCGCTGTTGGTCCCCATCCCTTTCCTGTTTGCCTGGTACGGCAGTCGGCTACGCCAGGCCAGGGCAGCGGAAGCCCACCAGTCAGAGCAACTCCGGGAACAGCAGCAGCAGGCGGAAAAGCAGCACGATGAATTGCTGATCGCTTACGGTGATCTTCAGTCCGCCAACGTCGGCCTGGAGCGCAAGGTGAGGGAACTCACCGTGCTTCACAAGATCGGCCTGACCGTCACCTCTACGATGAATCTGGGTGAACTGCTGGATCAAGTTCTGCAAGTGGTGAGAGAGGAATTGCGCTTCGACCGGGCCATGATCATGCTGGTGGACGAGGAACGGCAGGTGCTGACCAGCGGTCACGCTGGCGGGGGGACGCCGGAGATGACCGCTTTGATTGAACAACTGGAGATACCGCTGATCGAAGAAGGCTGGGCGCCAGCGCGTGCCGTTCTCACAGGGGAGCCGATCCTGGTGTCCTCGGACAACATCTCCCCCCAGGCCGTGGAACTGGTCAAGGCGCTGCAGACATCTTGCTTCCTGGTCGTGCCCCTGCAGGCCAAGGGACAGCCTATCGGCGTGCTGGCAGTGGACAACGCGATCTCTACCTTGCCTATCACGGAGGAAGACCAGGATGTGTTGCTGACGATGGGGCGGACTGTAGCTGTCGGCATCGAAAACGTCCGTCTCTATCAGGCCATTGAGGAACACAATCGCACTCTGGAGAAAAGAGTAGAGGAACGCGCCCGGCAACTCCGTGCTGTTAACGAGGATCTGGCGCGGGAGAAGGAAAAACTGGACGCCATTCTACGCAACATCGTTGATGGACTGATTGTCACTGACGCGGAAGGCACCATTCTGCTGGTTAACCCCGCCTTCGAAAACATGTTCGGCCGGCCGGCTGCTACGCTGGTAGGTCACTCTCTGACCCAGGTAGTCGCCGAGGAGGAGCTTCAGCGCCTCATCGCCAATGCCCTGCAGGAGCAAGCGTCTACCTTCACATCCGACATCCCCCTGCCCGATGGGTGCATCCTCCGGGCCTCCTCAGCGGCCATTCAGGAGGACACGCACACCATCGGAGTGGTCACCGTCCTGCGCGACATCACCGCCCGTAAGCGGGCGGAACTGGGACGGGAGAGAGCCATTCGGGAAAAGGATGCGTTGTTGAGCGAGTTCCGTGCTGTTCTCGAGACGATCGAGTACGGCGTCCTGCTGCTGGACACTGAGCTGAGCACCCGCGCTGCGAACCGCGCGTTCAGAGAGATGTGGGGCTTCCCGGGAGAGTTCATCGCCCGCCAGCCGACGATGGCCGAATTGATCAACTACAATCGCGATGCCGGGCTTTACGATGTCTCGAGGGACGAGTGGGACGCCTACGTTGAGCAACAAACAGAAGCGGTGCGGCAGGGCAAAGTCCCGCCCACACAATTCCGACTCGGCGATGGCCGTATCCTGAGGTATCAGGCGATGGTGCTTCCCGGCGGCGGCCGAATGCTTACCTACTTCGACATCACGGACCTGGTACGCCAGAATGAGTACCTGGCGGCGTTGCACGACACCACCCTGGGCCTGATCAGCCGGCTCGATTTGGGCGACTTGCTTGAAGCTCTGATCAGCCGGGCCGGGCAACTGGTGGGCACGTCTCATGGCTTCATCTATCTGGTCAATCCCGAGCAAGACGCGCTTGATCGCCGGGTGGGCGTAGGAGTCTTCAGCCGCCTGGTCGGTTCCCACTTGAAATCGGGCGAAGGTTTGGCCGGGAAAGTCTGGAAAACTGGCCAACCACTGGTCGTGGACGATTACGATGGCTGGTCAGGCCGCTCACCAAGTTTCGACCATAACGTTATCCGTGCCCTGATGGGTGTACCGCTCAAGTCGGGTGAGGAGGTCGTGGGCGTGATCGGCCTGGCCTATGACGTTGAGTCGGGCCGGACGTTTGGCGATGCAGAGATCGAACTGTTAGACCGATTCGCTCAACTTGCCTCCATTGCACTGGACAACGCCCAGTTGTACCAGGAGGCCCAGCGAGAGAAACAGTACTTTGAGTCCCTGGTTCTGAATAGCCCCGTAGCGGTCGTCGTAATAGATCTTGACAGCAACGTCGTCTCGTGGAATCCAACTGCTGAGAAGCTGTTTGGATATGCCCAGGCCGAGGCACTCGGTCGCAACATAGATGATCTGGTTGCCGCCGACCGCAACGGTCGGACTGAAGCCATCCGTGCGGAAGCCATTGCTTACTCCCAGCAAGCCATCGCAGGCGATCTCGTGCACGCCATTACCCGGCGCGGTCGCAAAGATGGTACCCTGGTAGATGTAGAACTGCTCGCTGTCCCGGTGATCGTGGAGGGAGAGCAGGTCGGGACGTTCGTGATCTACCACGACATCACGGAACTCCAGCGGGCTCGCCAGGAAGCCGAAGCCGCCAACCAGGCCAAGAGCGCATTCCTAGCCACGATGAGCCACGAAATCCGCACGCCGATGAACGCCGTCATCGGCATGACCAGCCTGCTGTTGGACACAGACCTGACGCCGGAGCAGCAAGATTTTGTCGAGACCGTTCGCACCAGCGGCGACGCTTTGCTGACCATCATAAACGACATCCTGGACTTTTCCAAGATCGAGGCCGGTCGGATGGAGTTGGAGAGTCAGCCCTTTGATCTGCGCGAGTGTGTGGAGGGTGCGCTCGACCTGGTGGCGACCGCAGCCTTGGACAAAGGACTCAACCTAGGCTGCTTCATTGATGAACAGACCCCCGCCGCCATCTTTGGCGACGTGACGCGCATGCGGCAGGTCCTGGTCAATCTTCTCAACAATGCTGTCAAGTTCACCGAGCGGGGCGAAGTGGTAGTGTCGGTGAATGCCCGCTTCACCGGGTATGGTGAAACGCGTGGCGAAGACGAACAGGCAGAGAGAACTCTGTTCCCGCGCTATGAATTGCACCTCTCCGTGCAAGACACCGGCATCGGCATCCTGCCGGACCGGATGGATCGGCTCTTTCAGCCCTTCAGCCAGGTGGACGCCTCGACTACCCGCAGATATGGCGGCACCGGTCTAGGCTTGGTCATCAGCAAGCGGCTGAGCGAACTGATGGGCGGCACGATGTGGGTAGAGAGCGAGGAGAGCCAGGGCAGCACCTTCCACTTCACCATCCAGGCCCAAGCCGCCCCCGCCCCGGTGCCTGCCTATCTGCAGGAGGCACAGCCGGATTTGAGCGGCAGGCGGGTGCTGATCGTGGACGACAGCGATACCAACCGGCGCATCCTCACCCTGCAGACGCGGTCTTGGGGTATGCTTCCGCAGGACACTGCCTTTCCCGCCGAGGCGTTGGCCTGGATTCGCCAGGGTGGCCCCTTTGACGTAGTCATTCTGGACATGCAGATGCCGGAGATGGACGGCCTAACGCTGGCAGCCGAAATACAGCAGGAGCGCGACGCGCAGGCGTTGCCGCTGTTGATGTTGACCTCGTTGGGGCAGCAGGAAGTCGAGCTGGAAGAGGTCGAGTTCGCGGCCTTTCTGACCAAGCC
>Ga0114922_10006311_pt1 | contig 10902 bp, 10 predicted proteins | sample AartaG_FD_100975 | JGI IMG/M metagenome (GOLD analysis project Ga0114922, IMG submission 100975) | Deep subsurface microbial communities from Aarhus Bay to uncover new lineages of life (NeLLi) - Aarhus_00045 metaG | ecosystem: Environmental > Aquatic > Marine > Oceanic > Sediment | place...
AAGGTCAACGAGTGGGTCTTGAGCTTTGGCAGGTTGATCACCAGGTCTGCTTCCTGCACTGGCGCAGCGATCAGGTAGTCGAGCCCGTTCAGCCTGTGCCACTGCGCGGACTCAAAGCGCACTACATCAGCGCCCGACGTCTCCGCCGCACGCAGCGTGCCGGTCTCGCGCAGCACGCGGTCGATCTGGTCACTACGCCCGGCAGGCGAGTCGCCAACCCAGACCGACCCCCCAGCCTCGGTAACCAGATCAGCCACAACCGCCACTACCGCGGGGTGCGTGCTGATCCCCTGGGATGGGTGAGCAGCCTTCAGCAAGTTGGGCTTGAGAAGCACGTGCATGCCGGGACGCACAAAGCGCCGCATGCCGCCCCACGGCCTCAATGCTTCCGCCACCGCTGCCCGTACGGCAGCCGGCTCATAATGCCCGCACCCAACCACCGACACGAGTGGCTTCGCTGTCATGCGAGGTTCGGGCTCCAGCACAGTGGTCGCGTACGCATCTGCCGGTTTCAGGCCAGGTTCCTCACGACGGCGAGCACAAACTTGAGGTAGCGACCCTCCGGGAAGTGTGCAGGCACGGGGTGGTCGATCGCCTGCCCTGCCTGGTGCACGATGAGCAGCCGCCTCTGTGCACGAGCCGCCGCGTCAGCTAGGATGCTCCGGAACACGCCGACCGAGACCTGAGCCGTACAGCTGGCTGTCGCCAGCAGCCCGTCCGCTGGTAGGCACTCGATCGCAGCTTGGTTCAGGCGCGTGTATGCGTGCACTGCCGCCTCATAGCTCTTTCTCGATCGCGCCAGGGCCGGCGGGTCGAGGATCACCACGTCGAACTGCCGCCCCCGCGCTGCGTACTGCTCGAGTAGTTCGAAGCAGTCGGCAACGACCGTCGGATGCGGCCCAGGATCGAACCCATTAAGCTCGAGATTCCGTCGTACCTCGGCGGCGGCAGGCGCCGCGACGTCGACGCTGACCACTTCGCTGGCGCCCCCGCGCACGGCGTACAGTGCAAACGCCCCCGTGTAGGCAAAGCAATTCAGCACGCGCTTGCCGGCGCACCACTGCTCCAGGTAGCTCCGGTGTTCGCGGTGATCGAGGTACAAGCCCGTCTTCTGCCCGGCAAAGAGGTCCACGTAGAACCGCAGGCCGTTCTCCTCCACGATCAGATCGCGTGGTGGTCGCCTGCCCCACAGCAGGCGTGCATCCTCGCCACGGAAGAGGATGCCCTTCAGCTTAGCACAGGACAGTAGCCCGCTCACGACCCAGTCTAGGATGGCCTGAACGCTCTCGGCGTACGTCTGGACCACGGCGTAATGCCCATAGAGGTCGACCACGACTCCCGGAATGCCGTCGCCTTCGCCATACAGCCAGCGGTACGCCGAGGTGCCAACCGTGCGCAGTGGCTTCCTCAGCGCCCACGCCTGCTGGATCCGCTGCGACACCCACTCGGCATCGGGCAGGCGCAGCGGCGAGAATAGGCGCACGGCGATGGGGCTCTTGGCATCCCATAGCCCATAGCCAGCAAACTTGGCGCAGCGCACCTGCACCCAAGTGCCTGACGGAAGGTCCGGTGCATCGGAGAGCCGGTTGCGATAGATCCACGGATGACCGCGCCTGAGATGCTGCACCAGGCTGGAGGATGCATGGACGACGGGCAGCGTGTGCGTGTCTATCGCTCCTGCTCCCAGATCTCCCGTCCCAGGATCACTCCGCTGCGCCCGGCTTCGCCTCGTCCGGCCTCATCCGTGCCGTGGCCCTGCCTCAAGCCAGGCTCCTCCTCAGCCAGCTTCAGTAGACGCTCGAGTTCCCCCATGTCCAGGCCAAGCCGACTGGCACGCAGAAGCAGCGCTCGCAGCAGGTCCTGCCGCAGTAGCGTACGTAGTACATTGGGCTCGGGAAACGTGCGCCATTCGAGGTTTGGCCTGCGAGTTGCGTCTTGCGAGGAGGGGCTCCGCGTGCACCGCTTGCGGTAGGCCATCAGGGCACAGCCAGCGCTCCGCGCCTGGCGTAGCTCGGCACCCATCGGCGCCGCAAAGTCGTGGCCCAGGATCACTACATAGAGATCGCACGACGCCGTGCGCGACAAGTCCTCGCTCCTGCCCTCACCCGGCTGCGGCGTATGCCCAATCTGCCAGCCGAGGGTCAGCGGAAGCTCGGCCACGATCTGCCCCACGACCTCCCGCTCAGGCTGCAGTTCGGGGCTGCTGCTGACGAATAGGCGAATGGGTCTCGGCATCCGAACACATCCTTTACCGGAAGGCTACGCGCAAGGTCACCACCTCATTGCCGCGTGCCGCGAGACGCACGACCTGGTTACCGGCCAGCTCGAGCAGCTCGATCTCCGTTTCATCCAGGCTGCAGCGTGTGACCTGCGCAGCCGGCCTCCACAGCCTGACCTCTCCCTCGCAGCGTGCTGAGCTGCTGTTCCACAGCCGCACAATCAACCCGCGCCCATCCTCGGCCTCCTTCAGCGCGGTGATCACCAGGGCGGCCGGTTCCACCCGCACGAAAGCGCTGCTCTCCTCCAGAGTGCCCTCACGCAGGCCGGTGCTGACGGCTCGCATCGGGGTATGGATCACCAGTACATCGCTGCCGTCCGGCGCTGCCCACAGGAACTCGTTTGGCGCGTCACCGACGCCGCGCCAGAAGACGGCACAGTCCATCCCGGACCCACGCAAGATCTGTGGAAGCTGGCTGATGTGTCCGAAAGGATCGGGGATGTTGCCCACGTCCATACGCTTGCCGAACCGTGACGCGACTCGGGCCCCGGTCAGCAGGTTACGGATGTTGGACTCGGGGGAAACCAGGAACTCGTCGGGTAGGATATACCAGGGCCCGATCAGGAGGCGCCCCGATCGTACGTGAGCAGCGACATCGGGTTCGCGCTCCGGTCGGATCGCCAAATAGTCCTCGAGGACGATCGCCTGCCCGTCCAGCATGACGTAGCGAAAGTCGGGATCGCGGTCCAGGATGTCGAGCAGTCTGTCCATCAGCCGGACGAGGCAGATGCGGAACTCCTCGGAAGGCTGGTACCATTCACGGTCCCAGTGCGCATGCGAGACGGGAGTGAGTGTGCGCTGAGCCACAGAGCGAGCCTCCCCTAAGCCTGCCAGACGACCTGGGCCACGCCGATCAGCATGATCACTGCCCCAATGACTGCATTGAGAGAGGGTCTCTCGCCGAGCAGCCACCAGCTCAGCAGCACGCCGCCGGTCACTTCCTGCGTGGCGACAATGTTGGCCAGCGTTGGGTGCAGGCGTCGGAGCGCTGCGTTGTACAACGTGTGGCCTATGGCAAGCGGGAACACCCCGAGGCCCAGCACCGACAGCAGCGCGAGATCGATCTGTTCAGTCATCTCGAAACTGAGGAAGGCGGCAGGCAATAGCCACAGTCCGGCCATGCCGTACACCCCGCTCGTGTAGGTCCATAGGGAGTAGCGGGACCGCTGGCCCCGCCCGATAGCCGAATAGACGCCAAACGCCACTGCCGATCCCAGCGCCATCGTGTCCCCGACCAGCATACGTCCGGTCCACGCCGGCTCAAAGCCCGATAGCACCGCCATACCGGTCAGCGTAATCGCGATCCCGGCCCACTTGCGTTTGGGCAGCGGCTCGCGAAGCAGTAGCCAGCTGAACAGCGACACCCAGACGGGGGAAGTATAGACCAAAGCTAGCGAATGTGCAACTGTAGTGAGGCCGAGTGAGGAGATGTACAAGGCAAAATGACAGGCCGCGACCAGCCCCCACAGGGCAAAACGTGGCCAGTCAGCGCGCGCCAGGCGCGGGCGCTTGCCAGACAGCAACCCGATCAGGTATACCGAGCCCGAACCGATCAGCATGCGCAGGCAGGTGATGACAAATGGGGACAGATCGCCAGCCCAGCGGACAAAGACGGGGCTCGTCGAGAACATCAGTACAGCCAATGTGACATAGCCGATCCCTAGCTGCGTATCCGACAGGCCCAACGTGTGCTCTCCGCCGTGTCCTCGTCCCCGCAACTTCCCCGCGGGGCGCGTGTTGATCCATGTGACAAACGAGATGAGGGAGGGTACTGAATGACATTCGTCCTTGCTGCAGCCGCCGTGGTCCTAGCCTATCTGCTAGGCGCCATTCCGTCCGGCGTGGTCGCCGTGCGCTTGGTCAAGGGCGTCGATATCCGCCAGGTGGGGAGCGGTCGCACGGGCGCCACCAATGCCTACCGGGCAGGCGGGCCATGGGGTCTCGCACTAACCGCGCTCGGCGACCTCCTGAAGGGAATGACATCCATCTGGATCGCACGTCTGCTGATGGTCTTTGCTCCCGACCCGCAGTGGGCGCCATGGGTCCTGACCACAGCGGGCATCGCTGCGGTCGCTGGTCACAACTGGTCCATCTGGCTCGGCTTCAGAGGTGGCGCCGGGACGGCAACCGCGCTCGGTGTCGTGGTCGCGATGAACCTCTACATTGCCATCGCGCTGGCGGTCATTGCCCTGGTTGCCATCGCCATCGCACGCATGGCGTCGGTCGGGTCGATCGCCGCTGCGCTGGCGATGGGCATTGCACTAGCCATCGCGGCCGCCACTCGGCTGACCCCTTGGGCCTATGTACCTTTCGGCGTCATCGGCGGCCTGCTCACCTTGTGGGCTCTGCGGCCGAACATCTTGCGCATCCTCAGCCGGAGAGAGCGCCAGCTGACGGCCGACTACTAGGTCCTATACCTACCCCGGCCGCAATGCAAAGGGTCTTCGACGATTCGAAGACCCCTGGTTTCGCGCGCCAGTCAGATCGGCCTGCAAGCAGTCTACGCTTCACCCAGGTATGCCTTCTGGACTTCCGGGTCTTCACGCACGCGCTGCGCCGGCCCCTCCAGCACGATGCGCCCCGTTTCGAGCACGTAGGCACGGTCTGCAACGGACAGTGCCATCGCCGCGTTCTGCTCGACCAGCAGGATGCTCACGCCCTGCTTGTTAATCTCGGCCACGATGCGAAAGATCTCCTCGACCAAGATCGGTGCCAGCCCCATGGAAGGCTCGTCCATCAGCAGCAGCTTGGGCTGCCCCATGAGCGCACGGCCCATCGCCAGCATCTGCTGCTCGCCGCCCGACAGCGTCCCCCCAAGCTGGCCGAGGCGCTCCTCAAGCCGTGGGAAGCTCGCAAACACGCGCTGCATCGACCGCGCTATCTCTTCCTTGTCCGTCCTCGTGTAGGCGCCCACCTCCAGGTTCTCGCGCACGGTCAGGGGCGCAAAGATGTTCCGCCCTTCGGGCACTTGGACGATGCCCATCTTGACGATCGCGTCAGCCGACATCCCAACGATGGACGCGCCCTGGTAGCTGATCGCGCCCGCACGGGGATGAAGCAACCCAGAGATCGTTTTCAGCGTCGTGCTCTTGCCTGCGCCGTTCGCGCCGATCAACGTGACGATCTCTCCTTCCTGGACGTGGAAGGAGATGCCCTGCACCGCCTGGATCGCGCCGTAATTCACAGCGAGGTTCTCAACCTGCAAGATGTCTGCCATACTATGCCTCGCTCCTCGCGCCACCACCCTCGCCCTTGCCTAGGTAGGCCTCGATCACCTGCCTGTTCGTCTGGATCTCGCGAGCCGTGCCCCGGGCAATGACCTCCCCGAAATCCATCACCGTGATCCACTCACAGATCCCCATCACAACGCGCATCTGGTGCTCAATCAGCAGGATGGTCAGATCGAAGCGGTCGCGGATGAAATGGATCAGATCCATCAGCTCGACCGTTTCCTGGGGGTTCATCCCTGCCGCTGGCTCATCCAGGAGCAAGAGCTTTGGGTCAGCCGCCAGAGCACGCGCGATCTCGAGGCGTCGCTGCTGCCCATACGGCAGGCTGGAGGCGACCTCATCCTGTAGGTCAGCAAGCCCAAACACATCAAGGAAGTCCTGTGCCCTTTCGGTCAGCTCTCGCTCCTTCCGCTCAAAGTGGAGTGTCCGGAGCACAGCGTCCGCCAGCCCGTACCCGGCGTGCGAATGGTACGCGATGCGCACATTGTCGAGCACAGTCAGGTTGGGGAAAACGCGGATATTCTGAAAGGTGCGCGCGATTCCCAACTGTGTGATCCGGTGTGGCTCCATCCCAACGATCGGCCGACCCTCCAAGTGGACGCTGCCGCCAGACGCCGAGTACAAGCCGGTGACCATATTAAAGACCGTGGTCTTGCCAGCGCCGTTGGGCCCGATCAGGCCGTGCAGGGCGCCTTCCGGCACCTCGATGTCAAAGTCGCGCACGGCGCACAGCCCGCCAAAGAACTTGGTCAGCCCCTCTGTCTCAAGAACCGCCATCTTGACCACCTTCCGTAGCGCCCTGCTCATGTCCAGAAGCGCCCTTCTTTGGCCATAGGCGCGCGCGCAGGAAGCCAAGTTCAGTGCCGCCAAGGAGTCCCTGTGGCCGCAGCAGCATCACCAGCAGCAGGATCAGAGGGTAGATCACATAGCGCCACAGCTCCATGCCCGAAGGCAAGAGCCTCAGCCCCTCCAGGCTGATCGCCCAGGCAAAGGCCGCGACAACCGTGCCGGTCAAGCTCCCGAGACCGCCAAAGACCACGATGATCAGCGGGTCGAACGACTTGACAAAGTGGAACGCCGTGGGGTGCAGCGTCGGATAGCGGTGAGCGTAGAGCGCGCCCGCCAGCCCCGCGAAAAAGCTGCCGACCACAAAAGCCAGCGTCTTGTAGGTCGTTGTGTCGATGCCCATCGCCTTGGCCGCTGTCTCATCTTCGCGCACCGAGATCACGGCACGTCCTGTGCTCGACTGAAGCAGGTTCCTCAGGACCACGACGGTGCCGACCAGGAAGAACAGGGACCAGAACCAGGTGGTCAGTTGAGGCGTCCCCACCATGCCACGTGCGCCCTTCAACTCGGGGAACACGCTGTCCGCGTTATCGGCGAGCACCTTGACGACCATCGTAAAGCCGAGTGTGGCGATCCCGAAATAGTCTCCGCCCATCTTTAGCACGGGCAGCCCAAAGAAGTAGCTGACGACAGCGGCGAGCGCTGCCCCAAAGAATAGCGCAGCCAGGAACGCGACCTGCCCCGCTAGGAACTCTGGCATGATTGTGAACACACCACACACGTCCACCAGGTAGGCCCAGGGGCTCAGCTCGCCCTTCACGATCGCGTGCACGATCCAGCCCACCACCGCAACGAGGAGCACACCGACCGCTACACGCCTGACCATACCGTTCCCTCGCACGATCACCAGCGCCGCACCCAGCAGCAATGAGGCCAGGACCACTGCCAGCCCACTCATATCGCCACGCACCCATCGATAGGTAATATCTGCCGAGGCATAGGCTCCGATCGCATAGAAGCCCCACTGACCCAGTGAGAACTGGCCGTTGAAGCCATAGATCAGGTTCAGCCCCAGCGACACGACGGCCATGATGCACGCCTTCTGCAGGATGGTAGCCCAGTAAGTCGTGAGGATACCCGTGCTGATCAGGAGCTGTACGACAGCATAGACCACGATCAGGCCGACAATCCACTTCCAGTGCGTGCCAAGCCGCGTTTGGGACAAGCGCTTGATCATGCCCTACTCCTATGCCTTCTCTCCGGTCGGCTCCCCAAAGATCCCAGTCGGCTTGACGATCAGCACGATGATCAGTAGCGTGAACGCAATGGCGTCGCGCATGGGCGTAGAGATGTACGCCGCGCTCAGCTCCTCCGCCTGGCCCATGATCAGCGAGCCCACGAATGCGCCTGGCAGATTGCCGATCCCGCCAAGCACTGCGGCGACAAAAGCGCGCAGTCCTGGCATAATGCCCATGTTCCACACCAACTGCGGGTAGGCCACGGCGTACAGCACGCTCGCCGCGCCAGCCAGCGCCGCACCAAGCGCGAACGTGAACGAGATCACCTGATCCACATTGATGCCCATCAGCCGCGCCGTCGGCTTGTCCCACGCCGAAGCGCGCATTGCCTTGCCGATCTTGGTCTGGTCCACGATGTACTGCAGCATGATCACCAGGAGAACCGAAGCCGTCATGACAATGATCTGGATGTTGGTCACTCCCACGCCCAACAACGTCAGTGACATGTAGAGGCTCCCAAACCCACCCGCTAGCAGTGCAAAGCGAACCGACAGCCTGAGGAAGGCGCTCTCGAGGATTGCAGGCGGCCGGGCACGCTTGCCAAGCCGCCAGATGAGCAGCTGTCCTGCAGCGCCCACGAGCAGCAGGACGAGATACACGGTCAGCAGCGGTACGTTCAGGTTGGTCCCATGCCAACGGATGAGCGGAAACGGACGCTCATAGGTCACAAAGTCGGGGCCAAAGCTAAAGTCAAGCGCCGAAAAGTACTCCAGGAAGAAAGAGACGCCGATTGCCGTGATCAGCGCGGCGATCCGCGGCGCATTGCGCAGCGGCTTGTAAGCCACTCGCTCGATCACCACCGCAAGAAACGAGCTCGTTGCCGTCGACACGAGGATGACGAGGAACACACCCAGCGCCAACGTCCATCCAGGCGCCTCGGCCGCGCCAAAGACCCGGACATAGAGCGCCCCAGGCCACTGGTGCATGCCTAGGCCGCTGATCGTGTAGAAGCTGGCGAATGCGCCGACCATGAACAGGTCGCCGTGCGCAAAGTTGATCAGCTTGACGACACCGTAGATCATCGTGTACCCGAGCGCGATCAGAGCATAGATAAAGCCCTTCTGCAGCCCACCCACCACGATCTCGATGAACAGGCTCGGGTTCAGGAGTAGTTCCCCGAGTAGCCTGACTGCCACGCCGCAGGCGAGGAGCCAGACCCAACCCCTCGAGATGACCTGCTGGACCGTTTGTCGCCGCACGAGGCCCCACAGCAGGAGGACGAGCCACGCCAGAGCCACGTACACAACCACAGACCGAAGGGTCTGCGCGAGCTGCAGCCAGATGCCGCTCAGGTTCGTCCGGAGCTGGCCCACCTCCAGCGCGACCAAGGTGCGGCTCATCGAATTGGTGTAGGCACGAAGGCCCAGGTATGTACCCCACACCCCGATCGCGATCGCCAGGGCCCAGGTGAGGATCATCTTGGCTCGGACGCCAGTGGGGGCCTTCTCAGTCGCAGTATCCATCACTCTACCCTCACGGTCTGATCGAACGAGACGTACACGCATGCCTGCTGCACAAAAGAAGGAGAGGGCAAGGTCTTGCGTCCGCCCTCTCCTACGATTCCGTATCTTGTCCGAGCTACGGGGCGACGAACTTGACGAACTGCTTCTGCCCATCCTTAATCTGGATGATCGCCGCAGTCTTGATCGGGTCGCCTTCCTCGTTGAACGTGATCTCGCCAGCCACGCCCTCGAACTTGATGCCAGCCATTGTGTCGCGAACCTTGGCCGTATCGGTGGTCCCGGCCTCCTCGATCGCACCAAGCAGCACCATCGTCGCGTCGTAGGCCAGCACCGCCAGCGCATCGGGCTCCTTGCCATACGCTGCCAGGTACCGCGACAAGAAGTCCTGCACGACCGGTCGTGGGTCGGCGGGTGAGTAGTGGTTCGAGTGATAGCCGCCTTCGACAGCCGTCACATCCAGGTCCGCCGAGTCCCACCCATCGGCACCCACCATCGTGGCGGTGACGCCCCTTTCCTGGGCCTGCTTCCCGATCAGGTTCACCTTGTTGTAGTAGTCCGGCAGGTACAGGACATCGGGATTGGCGTCGGCCACCTTCGACAGGATCGCGGAAAAGTCCGTGTCGGCCTCGGTATAGGCCTCATAGACCAGTACCTGGCCGCCACGTGCCTCGAAGGAGTCCTTAAAGTAGCCCGCCAGGCCCAATACATAGTCATTGCCCTTGTCGTACATCACTGCTGCCGTGCTGGCGCCCAGGTCATCCATGGCAAGCGCCGCCGCCACGTCGCCCTGGAACGGGTCCATGAAGCAGGCGCGGAAAACGAACGGCTTGCCGACCGTGACCTGCGGGTTTGTCGACGTGGGGCTGATCTGCAGGATCTGCTTGGGGTTGGTGATTTCAGACACAGGGATGGATGCGCTCGAGCACACCTCGCCCACGATGAACTTGACGCCGTCCTGATCGATCAGCTTGTTTGCCGCGTCGGTCGCCGTGGCACCGTCGCACCCACCGTCCTCCAGTACCCACTCGATCTCGTTGCCGAGCACACCGCCCTTGTCGTTCCACTCATTGATGGCCAGCTCAGCGCCCTCCTTGCTGGATTGCCCATACGTTGGCACCGGGCCAGTCATCGGGAACAAGAGCCCCAGCTTGACGGCTCCCGACTTCCCGGCGCAGCCTGTTGGCCCAATCAGGGCAATCACCACCAGCAAGATCGCGACATACTTCCAGGCTTTCCTCATTGGCTAACTCCTCCTCACGTGATACGAGCTCGGGTAACGACACTGCAAGGTACTGGGCACCCAACCCACACGGTGATCGTCTGGGGACACACCTCCTATGAAGATCCAAACTCCAGCCGGATCTCGGGCCGGTCTATCGAACTCAGTAGGACAATCGACAGTGCAATGGAGACGATGTACGTCAGCAGGAACGCGACGTCCAGGCCTCCATTCTCAGTGTACACGTTCGCAAAGAAGGTAATGATACGGACGATGACGTTCATGCCCTGCACAAAGATGGTCAGCGTGACTCCCCAGGGCTTGCGCCGGTGGAGCATCCAGCCGAGGAGTGCAGCCAGTAGGGCAAGGATGGCGATAAAGACCACTGAGCTCATACTGGGGGGCCAGGGGAACAGCACCAAGGGGACAACCTGCGCTACGGCAACCAAGGTGATCAGGCGCGATTGAGGTCTTGTCATCCAGTTCCAACCTAGAGATCGAGACGTGCAGTAGACCGCGACCAGCACGCTGCTGAGTATCGCGTGGCGCCGGGCTCCGGAAGGGCCAAACACAAAACAGCGTCCCCCGCCTCCATTCGAGTTGGGCACGCCGTCGAGCCAAACTGCCT
>Ga0114922_10006313_pt1 | contig 10900 bp, 10 predicted proteins | sample AartaG_FD_100975 | JGI IMG/M metagenome (GOLD analysis project Ga0114922, IMG submission 100975) | Deep subsurface microbial communities from Aarhus Bay to uncover new lineages of life (NeLLi) - Aarhus_00045 metaG | ecosystem: Environmental > Aquatic > Marine > Oceanic > Sediment | place...
ACTCGACAGGACCTCGCCTTTTGCATCGACATGGCTGCTGCTACATGTTGTAGCCTATTGCATTGAAGCAAATGTTCACCCTAATGAAATTGTATATTGATTAAAAGAACTCGGAGATAATTTATTTTGTTTTTGAAAAATGTGCTTTTATAAATGTATATATTTGCTATATTTATTAATTGCCGAATTGTACCTAAGTGTTATATGAATTTCTTGTTCCATCATAGGCCCTTTCTTTTGGTTTTTCGTGCTAACTTTAACCATAGATAGAGTTCATGATTTAATCAAATTATTGCTTAAGAAAATTTCATGCCGAACCTTTTGAACAATACCAATTAATTAGAATAATAGATGAGGAAGTTATGAAGACGGCTTTTCTAATAGGTGATTCAAAGGTAGCACTTTTTTATGTAGAGAATTTAAGGAGTGTTCCTGATGAATTCATTGTAATTCAAGAGAGGAGAAAAAAATCACGCATAAAGTCAAAAACAGCAAGATTAAAAAAATATGGATTCCTAAAAACAACAGATGAAATGTTATTTTCATTATACAGCAAACTATTTTTAAAAAAGGTACAAGCGAAAGAAACTGAAAAATATATAACTAAAACATATATTGGTCCCAAAATAATTGTTAATGATATAAATTCAGATAAAGTTAAAAATCTGTTAATCGATTTTGCTCCAAATATAATAATGGTATATGGAACCAGGATATTAAAACCTGCTATTTTCGAATTATCTGATTACAGTATAAATGTGCACTTAGGAATCACCCCTGACTATAGGGGAACCGGAAATATTTGGGCAATATACTGTAAAGATTGGAAGAACATAGGCGCCACAATACATGAAATAGATGCCGGAGTGGATACTGGAAATATAATCGAGACTGTAAGAATTAATGTTTTGTATTCTGATAACATATTTTCAATTAGATTTAGAAGTTTCGTTAAAGCAACAGAGAGAGCCTATAACATTTTGAAAGCTTTTAAGAACAATGGAGTAATCATCTCTAAACCAATTAGTTCGAAGGGAAAATTTAGAACAGGATTTGGAATAACAAACTATTTTTTATCAATTTTGAGACTCAGAAATTATCAATCAAAAATTCCAAGATATTAACCTAGGTTCATGTCTCCAAGGGAATTTCCAATTTAACACAAAAGGGTAAGGTGCGTGAGGAGCGTTATTGCCACAATTGCTACCGAATCCTATCTAGATATGGCAAAACAGCTCTTTTCCAGCGCATATTTCGATGGCGCCTGGGATGGTGATTTTCTGCTTCTAAAGTTTGGTAAGATAAAAAACGAAAAACTTGCCTGGTTCAGGCAGCGGGACATATACGTTACGCCTGTAGAAATAATCGATCAAGAAGCTCCGGTCGCGAAGCAGATTCTACTCTCCAAAATCTCCATTTTTAGAAATGATTTGCGTCAGAAGTGGGACAAAATCATCCTGTTAGATTCCGATATGATTGTCAGGGCTCCTATCCGGAGTTTACGATCTGTCCAAAGGATTGGAGCCGTACAAGGTGTCACTAAGCCCCGCAATAAACACAAAATCTATCGTCCTACCCGAAAAGATCCGATCTCCTTAAGAAGAAAATACGAAAAATTGAAACAGATGGTGGACCTCAATGCCCCGTCCGTGAATGGCGGGCTTTATGTGTTGGACACCGCTTGGATTGCGCCTCATACCTATGATAGTATCAAAGCCTATTACCTAGAGTTCAGTGAACTTCTTTTATCTGACGAACGCATTATTGGTACTTATTTTGGGAGGAATATTGAGTTGCTTCCTTTACATTACAATACATATGTAAGGGTTTACTTTCTCCGTAGCCCGGCTAATGAACTGGGCACCATTTTGCATTTTCTTGACCAAAAAAAAAGACCATGGGAGAGAAGCCATCCATTCTATGGTGTGTGGAAGAAGAATTTTGATCGGGCCGAGTTTCTTAGACCTGGATCCCAGGCCGGTCCATTTACAGATGACGAAGAAATTAAAGAGAAATGGGAAAAATCCTTGAGAAGGAGATTTCAGTTCTTTCAGCTTATCAGGCCTATCGTCCGATTATGGATTATCCAATCCCCGACTATACGCAAATCCCGGATCGTGAAGAGATGCGTTTCATTCATCAGAAAAATCAAACCAAAACATTGATGAGCATCGCCACCCAAGCATCAGACTACGGGCTGAAGGTAGGTATAAGAAGCTTTTTAGGTTTACAGTTCCGACCTAATGCCCTTTGAAGAATACATATTTACAAACGAATTCAAAGGTGTTTATTAAAGAGATTGGGAGGACAAATATTGCAGCAACTCATAAATTCATCAATGATCTCAGGAAACCTGCCCGCCGAATGGTAAGTGGGTATAAAAAAATCAGTTTTGCCATTGCCATAGCATCAAAGAATTTTGTCTCCTGGAATATGTCACTATTCCTTTTCATCCAAGTTTGGGCCTTCTCTTCTATCTTTAGGGTTTTTATATGGTAAAAAAGCTTTATAAAGGTTTTCCAAAGATATTACTTCTTTCCTTACATCATGATATTTCTCAACGTGTTCTCTACCTTTTTTGCCCATTTGGGGCCAAATCTCTGAATTATTAAAAAGATGGCGTATGTTTTCTGTGAGCACGTCAACATCACGTTCAGGCGATAAAAGAGCACTTTCATTTGGGCAGGCAATATACGGTATATCAGCATGAGTTGTAGAGATAACAGGAACACCACAAGCCTGAGCCTCTAAAATGATAGTGGGAGCGCCACCCTCACTGTCTCCATTTTCTGCTGTCACACTTGGTTGAATCAAGATATCACATTTTTGAAGTTCTTCAATGACTTTTCTGTGAGGCTGCACCCCAAGCCAAACGATTTCCTTTGTAAAACCAATATTACTAGCCACTGAAAGAAGGCTTTGTTCTAATTTGCCACCACCGATTATTCTGAACTGAAAAGAATAGTCCTTTCTAATTTTGGCTAATGCTCGGAAAGCGTATTCAAGGCCCTTTTTTTCTAAAAAACGTCCAACGAACAAAAGTTGTATCGGCGCTTTTCCATCCCATGATTGGGTTTTGAACTTATAATTTTCCAGATTAATAGCGATTCTTTGAATGGAAATTTTTTTCTCAGGACATCCCAGAGAAATGAGCCCATTTCGCATATGGGGGCCTTCAACAAGAAAGTGAAGGCCTTTCTTGAATAATTCAATATAGGCCTCATGATAATTCCCAACAATATCTTTACGAAAAAGATCATATCCATAAAAGTTCGTAATAAGGGGAATGTCCAGAGACAAAGAAAGAGGCAAATAACTACATCCTGTAAGTCCAAAATGTGCATGAATCAAGCGAATTTTTTCTTTATGAATTATTCGCCCTATGTAAGCAAATGGCCTTTTCAAAACACGCTTATACCAATTACTAACAAACCATGGTATTGAACCCCTTCGGCCATAAATTCTAATACGACCATTTGTAAGCGGAAATTGGTCGAGATTTTCTGATTTTCTAGCAATAATAATAGGGGTAACACGTCTAAAATTATGGAGATATTGCCAGATAAATGTTTCAGACTGGACCAGATAAGAGTCCATTACATGAGCTACTTTAATCATGGTTTTCGGCTTCTAATAAAATGATGCCCCCATTGCACCTACATTAGTTTCTTGAGTATATTGACCATTCTCTGGAATCCTTTCTTACACGCGATATTTTCCTTCAAAAACCTGTTTCAGCCACAGTTCAAAGGTTAATGCTAAACATAATTCATTATGATAGTCAGATTTTTTTTCCATATGATTCCTTGTATACGTGTGAATCTTATTTTTATCTATAAACTCAGCGTACATTGCATCTTTACTCAAAAGCACTTTTTCAAAAAAAGATCTGGAAGGTTCTTGCCTTGCCCATGATGCATAGTCCGTATAAATTCTCAAATCTTTAAAATGTATTCCGAATCGTTGAGATTCACGGTTTATTTTATGGAGAATTCGAATTTTTAACTTCATCAGGTCAATAAGCCAATTGGGATAACTTATGGGACAGCCTGTTTTCTGCCAGGGAATTGTTCTGTAATAATCAGGAAATGTTTTTAGAAGCATTTTATTATAAATGTAACTATTATATCTCAAAAGGTCTGGAAGGCTATAAATAAAATCAATTAATGTATTGTCCCAAAAAGGTAGTCTCACCTCTATTAATTTAGCGATCAAAATAAGACCACTGATTGTAAATCTTCTCACTCGATTATTGATAAAGTATGGATCGGTTTTATTTATCATATACCAGTCATTAAAATTGCTAATTGCCATTGCAGAACGAGTAACATCCTTTATTATTAAAGAATCAATTTTTTTATCCAAATGAGACTTCCTTAAATAAGAACCGCCCAGAGCTATATCTCCAGCAAACCCATTTAAATTAAGATCAATATATGATTTATATTCATCATGGAATTCCATTCCATGCATATGTAAAAGACTACAAGAGCTATCTGACTTCCATACGCCATTAATTCTTGCCATCAACCAATTGTTCGCATTTAATAGTAAGGTATGATGTCGTGCACCTTTAATCTTCGACACCTTTCTGGCAATTTTAATATCATCACAACCTTCTTGACCAAAGGTAAAGGCATGCAGAGGTTTATAATCTACAGGAACAGCGGCCAAAATTGCACGAGAATCAAGTCCGCCACTCAGATTCACACCAATTCTTTCGTTGTTGTTCACTCGATTGCGTACAGCTTTCTTTAGTAATCGCCCTAATTCTTCTACTATCTCTCTTTCATCTATAGGCCCCTTCATTGTCCTGATCTCACTCCAGGACCAATAATGTTGAATTTCGACCTTGGATTTTTTAAGATCAAAGGTGAGAACAGAGGCAGGTGGCATTAATTCAATGTCTTCAAACCAGGTGCGATTCTCAAGGAGGTAGCCAATATTAAAGAATTCTTGAACTGCCTGGCTATCTATTACAGGCGTAAAATTTATATGACCTAAGAATCCCTTAAGTTCAGATGACCACACCAAATTGTCATTGACTGTTCCCCAATATAAAGGTTTGAATCCATATCTATCTGTAATCAAATAAATCTTGTTTTCTTTTTTATCATACAATGCAGCCGTATAGTAGCCATCAATATCTCTTAAGAATTTAAATGATCTCGTTGAATGATAGATAGTAACAAAAAGTTCATTATCAATTGCCGAAGCTATTTTGTATTTAGACCTTAATTCTTCCTGATTATAAAACTCACCCTCCATCCATGAAAAAAACCGTTCGTCTAAAATATACGGCTGATTACCTTGATCTAGTATATCCAAATGGGTTCGCGATGCATAAATATTCTCATCACAAAACAGATCATCATCAACATAGCTATCAGAATATTTCAAAAGGCTTCTCATATTCAATAACATGTCGCAACTATGTTTATGGTGTTTATCTGTAAAACCTACCATTCCCGGCATGCTAACTTCCCTTCAAAATCGATTTCAACTCCAGAAAAAAATTCCTGTCTTTAATATAATAGCTGACAGTATATATGATCACTCCTCCGACAATGGTCGTTATAAAAAGCGACAGCATATTAATGTTGCCCAAAAGCGTTTTCAACGAGATTATTCCAGCAAGCATGATAACCGAACAAACAAAAGGTGATTCTATTGCCTTAAAATATTGGCTAAACTTCAGGTATATCAACCTATTAGCAATAGGCTGTATAATAAAAAAGAAGGGTACCTGTAAAATAAGTATTGCAACTGCAACTCCGAGAATACCCCAATTTACCCCGACAATCACTGCAACAGATACCATAATTACGGCAAATACATTCAAATAAAAGCCTATGTCAGCCCTTCCTTTAGCCAAAAGTACAGAACTAATAGGATTTCCTAGTGATTTGAAGACGCCAACCAGGCAAAGTATTTGAAGGATTATAATAGAGGGCTCCCACTTTGCACCATACACTAATCTGATAAATTCTGGGGCAACCATAAGCATACCGGCCAGCACTGGAAATGTCAGCACGGAAATATAATTGATAACCTTGCAATATCCTTTTCTCATTCTGGGATTATCATCTTGAATCTTTGAAAAAGTAGGGAAAGCGACTTTTGTAATAACAGGGTTAATTCTGGTTAATGGGAATATCACTATTTGATAAGCCAGAGTATAGAAACCTAATGCCGTTGGACCTAAAAGGCGACCTATGATGATATAATCAATATTTGCACTAAGATAATTAATTACCCTTTCCCCCATTTGAAAGAACCCAAAACTAAGATAGCTTTTTATTTCTTTAATGCTAAAATGAAATCGTGGTAGCCAGATCTTTCTAAAGATAAAAAAAAGAATGCCAATAGTAAACAGACTGCGATTAAGCTGACCAAGGATTAAACTTAAGACACCGAATTTTGCCAGGGCCAAACCTATTGCGGATACCGAATACACAACCATACCTGCAATCTCTATTTTTGATAATGTCTTAATCTTTAATTCTTTTTTTAAAAGAGGAATAAAGATTTGGACGGCAGGGGTAATCAGAATTATGAATGCGGCAAAGATTAAAAGATTGGATAAACGGGCTTCCTTAAAATAGATGACGACAAGGGGCCTGATTAATAAAATACAAATGAAAAGTAAAATTCCAATAAAGACATTAATCCAAAAAAAGCTCGACAAATGATTTTCCGGAACGTCTTGCCTCTGAATTATCGCATTACTTAGGCCCATATCTGCAAAGGCCTGCGCAAAGCCGATAACGACCATAATCATTCCCATCAAGCCAAAATCTGCCGGGAAAAGCAGCCTCGCCAATATTGCCAGAGTTATAAAACGGAGTGTAGTAACAACACCCATTGAGACGCCACTCCACTTCACACCTGAAACTGCTTGTGTTTTTAAGTGGTCAATCATGTTTTAATAGCAAATAAATTTACACTATTCTCGCGCCTGAATATGTTTTTAATCTGGGAATATGTTAAATAAATGCGTACCAGTATATTAGAATTAATGTTAATCTTATTATAAATACGTGACTTTATCTGAATAATTGCAATATCATCGATTTCAAAATCATTATCTAATAATAATCTGTAAATCGTTTTCTTAGTGATGTAATTTATAGTATCCAAACCCTTGGTTGGCCTTTTCAGTGTTTTTAGATATATTTTAAATAGCAATCTATTCATGAGGGGAAGCATTGGTATCCGGTAATGGCCTTCAAAAAATGAAGTATAATCAGGACATCCAATAAATAGATACCCTCCCCTCCTAAGCACGCGCTTAAATTCACCGAAGCACTTATGAAGCGATTGAACATGTTCCAGCGTTTGATATGTGGAAATAATATCGAATGTTCCATCCCTGAAGGGTAGATATTCACCAACACCAAAAACAAACCTTTTCATCCACGCATCAGGATATCCTTTCTCTTTTGCCTTTAATAAGTTAAACTGGTGCTTCCATGTCTCTGGTTCAGCACCAAAGAGATCATATCCATTTATTAGCCCATAAAAAACAAATGTGCCACACCCGGATGACATGTCTAATATCCGCGATTTCCTTAGTGTTTCATCACCAATCATCGATCGCATTGCATCATAACGATGTTTAGAGTTCGATTCATCATTCATCCAGGCGTTACATACATGAGACAGCCACTTTCCATCCTTTATGCCAAAATAGTGTTCGCTTTCACTTATTAAATGTTTATATAAAAAATTTCTCGCAGTCATGGCTTTCTTGCTACCACCATGTACATCCAGGTAAACTTATATGATGTATCATATTTGTTCAGAGAAAAAGCAGTTCTCTGTATTACCCATTGCAGGATATTGATAATATACTTTAGTATCCTATTTCGTTTGAATAAGTTCAGGAAATATACGAATTCTTGAGCAAAAGTAACGATAAAGCCAGATAAGTGACGCATTTCCACTATTTCAAAACCAGCTTTTTCAAACATGAAATGGAGGCCATGCTTGGTGTAGCGGAAAAAATCTCTTGGTTCTTCATGAAGATGCCAAAATAGAGGACAGGTTAAAATAACATATCCTCCTGGTTTCAAAATTCGGTACATCTCTTTTATTGCTTTATGGGGGCACTCCAAGTGCTCTAAAACAGAAGTAGATAATATGGTATCAAAGGAATGATTTTCTACTGTGGTATTATAGGAATCAGCAATAATATCTGCTTTTGAAAGAGAATGTTGTGAATCTGCATGGTCAAGACCGACATATTCATCAACAACAAACTTTGTTAAAGGTTCATATGGTTTATCGCTACATCCTATATCAAGAAGGCGTCCTTTAGAATATCTCGGGATAACTTCTGATAGATGGTTTAAAACTATCTTGTGTACCAGCCAGTTGTGTGAAGTCCATTTTAATCTTTTTCGCATTTCTACTTTCCTATCACCATTCCTATTTGCCATCCCAATTGTTTAGAAATATTCTGTATTTTTGTTTCAACTATATGAAAGAACTTTTTTGCCAGATATATAATTTAAAGTAGCCCCATTTGCCGAATTGAGGAACACGCCATAAAATATTTCCCAACCGAGCTTTTAAAATTATTCTTGAAATAATACTTGGTAAAACTCGAGTTGCGAATATATAGTTGCTTGCAAAATTATCAATTTTTTGAAGTCTAAAATCAGTCATCGATTCTACGTTTTGAATTAGGATATCATCTTGAAAAAAAAGGTTATGCCAAGGGGTGGGATCTATTTTAGGCCGATGCAATTTTTCACGGATATGGTTAATTTTTTCAACCGCTGTTTTTGAACATTCCAACATCAAAAATAACGCATTATCTTTTAAAATATTCGAAATGTTCTTGATAGCGGATATTTGTTGTTCGAAACTCGTCAGATTCTGCAGACATCTTTCAGTAATTGCTGCATCAAATGTATTTTTTTTTAGATCGAGAAATCTTATATCACCCACTTCAAACCTGAGTGTTCCTCGGATGGACGGACTATGCTGAGACAATTCGCTATTAGCTACGTCTATCATTTCCTTAACATAATCAATCCCTAAGAACTCGCCTTTGATTGCTTTGGCCCATTGGATTGTTGAAAAGCCATTACCACAGCCTATATCAACTATTCTTTGACTTTCTTTAAGATATTTTTTTATTGTACTAATTTCTGCTGAACGAACGGCAGTCTCGCGTAATGTCGCACGAGAAGATGATCCATAAATATCAACTCGATTCCTCCAAAATTGCTCTATATCAGATCCATTAGACATATTGCTATTTAATTGCGGCTGAATGCGCTTTCCTATTTCGGAAATGTCCTCATTGTTTGTATTACAGCCTCGATAACGTCCATGACATCCTCATCTGTTAACTTAGCGGAAAGGGGTAAAGATATCGTCCTTTCAGAGATCCATTTAGCATTTGGAAAGTCATCCGGTTTATAACGATAGGTCTTTCTATAATAATCATGTAAATGAAGGGAAATAAAATGAATACCCGTTCCAATATTGAGTTCATGTAATTCTTGCTGGACATCATCTCTGGTTTTCTTTATCTTATCGATATCAATTAAAAGAGTATAAAGATGTCTTGCATGAACAGTATTTTCTTCAGGTTCTGCAGGACAAATAACCGGAAGAGACGAAAAGGCATTGTTATACATCTCCCAAATCTCTTTTCTCCTTTTTAAATATTTATCAATCCTTTTCATCTGATGGATCCCCAGCGATGCCTGGATATCCATCATATTATATTTGAATCCTGGGAAAATAACATGGTAATGGACAAATCCCTCATCTGAATATCGCTTCCAGGCATCCTTGCTTAAGCCATGTAATCCATACATCTTGATCTTGTCCGCCCAGACTTCCTTATTTGTCGTTATCATACCACCTTCCCCGGTAACGATGTTTTTTGTTACATAAAAACTGAAACAGGTCATATCCCCTATGTTTCCGATTTTTTTCCCCTTATACCATCCCTCTATACAGTGAGCTGCATCCTCAATGACAATCAAGTCATGCCTCTGGGCTAAATCCATTATTGCATCCATATTGCATGGCCTTCCTGCAAAATGAACTGGAATAATGGCCCTCGTTCTTGCTGTTATAGCTTCCTCGATCTTCACTGGATCAATATTCATTGTTTCCTTTTCCACATCAACGAAAACAGGAGTTGCACCTGTATGGATAATGGAATTTGCTGTAGAAGCAAAAGTCAGGGGTGTTGTTATGACTTCATCTCCTTTTCTGATACCAGATACTACCATAGCCAGATGCAATCCTGCTGTGCATGAGTTAAGAGCAAGAGCAAATATTGCGCCAGTATAATCTTTGAAAATATCCTCGAATTTAGCTACTTTCGGACCTGTCCCTAACCATCCTGATCTAAGAGTATCAACAACTTCCTGAATCTCCGGTTCTTCAATCAGCGGACTGCCAAAAATCAAGTAATTTTTCCTTTTTTTAAACATACCTTACCTCTCATGACTAATCACTTTTGCAAAAGCTATAATCTATCCTTTTCTTCGACAAAAATAATAGCCATATCTAATATGGCGCCGTTAGGGAGACCAAAATCATGGGGAGCGAGCAAACGTGCAAAGATCTTATTGTTCGGATAAAAACTAAGCCTCAATTTGTAATTCTCAGGGAAAAAACTCAGATTCCACCCCTCACAATCCTTTTTGAAAAAGATTCATATGAGGTTGGTTCCACTGGTTCGATTGCTTTCATCAGTTATATTGGTTGCTATTAGTTCTATTATCTTCAATGAAATGTATAACTGATCCCGTAAAGATCTTCTCCCTGAATTTGGTTTTTTTGGATTTGTTTTGTTTACACCGACCGCAGAAAGCCACGCCTTTAGCCGGGGATAAATGCGCTGGCTGTCGGGATGTCGTGCCACTAA
>Ga0114922_10006314_pt1 | contig 10898 bp, 3 predicted proteins | sample AartaG_FD_100975 | JGI IMG/M metagenome (GOLD analysis project Ga0114922, IMG submission 100975) | Deep subsurface microbial communities from Aarhus Bay to uncover new lineages of life (NeLLi) - Aarhus_00045 metaG | ecosystem: Environmental > Aquatic > Marine > Oceanic > Sediment | place: Aarhus...
CGAAATCTGTTTGTCCGTCCAAGCCGGCCCAGCTTGCGATTCGTTTGCCTGAAGCAAAACCCGGGCATGCGTGATTTTCCGAGCCGCGGCTTTGCCTTTCGAGGCCAACTGGGCCAATTCTTTTTGTTCTTCACTTGTCAATTCTACTACATATTTTTCCATAGCCGATTCTCCTTAATCGATTCCAACGTGTCATATCACTATGGAGATATCGGCATATATGGACTACTTACATTAACAATCTTGACAGACTACTAGTAGGATTTCTAACAAATCATCATGATGACCATGATCACCATGATGATCACGAATTGGCTACATTTTGGCTACAGTCGGGGGAAACGTCAATGGATGAATATTAGACACATGTAGCATTTTTCTTCAGGATCATACCCCGGCGAAGCGCGTTTCCATCTTGCCACGCGGAATTCTAAAAGCCGTATTTTTGCCGACGCAGTTCGAAGGCCTCCTCGCCGCCCTCCATGATGTTCTTAATGGCTTCGCGGATCGGCGGCCTGTCGATAGCCCCCTCTCCAGCTATCCGCCCCTTAGTCCTATCTCCCTCCTCGCGATAGTCACAATGAACCACAAGCTCAGCGTCGCCGTTGACCACACTATTAGCGTTGTGACTGGCGAAGATGAGTTGCCGTCTCGTCTTCGAGTTCCAGATCACTTCGGTAATCTCCTGGATGATGGCATTATCGAGATCCTCCTCAGGCTGATCGATCATGAGTGGGCCGGACGACTCAGCAAGTAGGACCTTTAGCAGTGCTGTCGCCTGTTGGCCTGCGGAGGCATTTCTAAATTCTATACGTTCCCCATCTCTCGGACGGTAGTAGAATTCAGGCAGATCTTCGAGACTCGTGAGTGCGATATCCAACCACCGACGAGTGGGTGACAGCTTTTCAACAATTCTCCAACGCATGCCCGACGTAAGGCACCAACTTGGCACTTCCGGAATGCTCTCCTCACCGGAGATATCTTGTTCGTTGAGCTCTGCCAGCGGACGTAGTTCTTCCATAAGCTTCATCCAGGCCTCTGCAGGATTGGCCGTGTCCAGATACCTGCGCAGCGCCACCCAATTCGCGTCTCGAATGTTGCATCCTCGAAGCATCTCGCTGAGAGATCCCAGCGCTCCTTCAAAATCTGCCCCCCGCTCAATTCCACCTCTATTTCACCTCCGGACTTCGCCGATAGTTCGGCGCATGCCTCCTCCAGCACATCGCCCCGTCCTTTATGGAGAGCTACCCATTCAGCCCATGTACATCGGAAGGCCTCATCCAAATCTGGTAACGCGGACACCTTCTCCTCGAGGGCTTCGATGTCTTTCTGAATGACAGCCTCCTGTGCCCGAAGCTTCTTGATGAGATCGAGTTTCTGCCGGTGTTCCTTTGCCTCCTCTTCTGCCTTTACGTAGAGTTCTTCATGACTCCTCTGGCCTTCTTGCCATTCCCCTATCTTGTCAAGGATGCTCCTGCTATCAGTGCCAATAGTGGACTGCAAGCCCTGCAAGCTCGTCCGCATCTTACCAAAGAACTCCCTAAGCATCTCATGAACCTCGAGTACCGTGGCCCGTTGCGGACTATCATTATCCAGCGAGACATCGTGGGGTATATCAGCCAGGTCCTCGAGTGTTCTTGCTATAGCTTGTTCGGCCGTTGCGATCTCAGAACGAAACCGCTCAACTACCTGCTTCTCCCTTAGCCTTAGCGGGTTTTCCTTGAGGGCTTTCTGCAGGTCATCCGAAAGTTCTGGGAGTGACTCCTCCGTCGACTTGGCCTGCTCTTGGACTGATTTCAACTCCCTCTTCTTGGCCGCCAGCGTTCGATGGCTATCCTTGAGTTCGACGACTTGATCGTACAGTTGCTCGGAGTGTCGGCGCTTCTCTGAGATCTGCTGCGCTTGTGCGGATAGTCGGCCCTGAAGAGGCTGCCTGATGAGTCTCTGAAGTTCCTGCGTACGTGTGCCAACAGTCGACAATTGCTTTTGGCTATAGGCCTGTAGAGGCAGGATCGAGCGCAATTCTTCGGGGCTTACATCCTGCGCCTCGCTATCGCCAATCTGAAGCGTTGGAGAAGTCGCAGCGGCGCCGAATCGCACCACACGCTGAACGCCGTTTTTGACCCAATGACATGTGACGGTGGCATTTTTTGACAGAAGTGTTTCTGATATGATCCGGTCGCGCTTCTGAGCGATTTCGTCGTGAAGTCTGGGATCGTCTAGGTCAAAAAGTGGCTGATCTTGCATTGCATACCGCATGTACTCAAGGATGCTTGTCTTCCCTGTACCGCGCCCGCCTATGAGCGCGTTGAACTGCGGATTCAGGGCAAGATTTATCGGCCCCAAGAACACGCTGTCGGTCACTTCCACGGTCTGGATGTATATGCTGGGTAGTATAGGATCAGACTGTTGAATCCTGGACTGTCGGCCCAGACACGCTTGCCGTACTGCCTCAACAGTGCGGTCTCCAATCTTTACCCAGGTACAGCAACTTCCCAAAGGTTGATTATAGAATCCTGATTTACATCCATGTCGTTGAACCATTGAAGGTTTTTACCACTGTCAAAGCATCCTATAAATACTTATTTCTATAATCCAAAGTAGGCGCGAGTGAAAGACTTCGTATTACTTCAGGAATTGGCTGGTAAGGACTGCCGTCGGGAAACGTTTCGGGCCGCCTCGCTGAGCAGCACAATCAGAATCGAAATCAGAAATCCCACAAATCCCAGCAGCATCATTACACCTAAGACCACCAGAATATATACGAAAATCCGTTTTTTCGTTGGCGGTTTGTGATACAACCCTTTTGGCCAGAGCTTGATAATGGCGATAATAACTACTAAAGCGACTAGTACGGTGATCGTACCATAAATATTATAAACCGTTTTGACCGGAACGGCCCAAAGCGTCAGTTGCGCCTGTCCGGAAGGACGGGCAAAATCGAGCCGGACTTCTCCTTCCGGTAGAGTAACCGGTAGTGAATAGACGCCCGCAGCTTCGTAAAGTTTAATACCCTCCCCTGCTATTGCAGCACCCCCGGCAATAGATACCTTTCCATCCGGCGTTATAGGTGAAATGGAACCCATGAAGCCGGCGTCAACAGCATTGGCCCTATTAGCTACAATTCCTGGTTCCAGCTTGAAAGAATAGGTGATTCCGGGGGCTTTAGGCATCTGGGCAACCTCTTTTTTTGTGACTTCATATCCTCTTTGCATTCCTCCTGGACCGGTTACTACTTGCGCTTTATCAACCTGAGATTGATAGAAGCGTCCGGCACGTCCGCCGGTTTCCAGATCCTTTAGTTGTTCAGCCGTCTGTTGAATCTGCTGTTGAGTAATTCGGGCCGCATTACCCACAGTAATTTCATCGATAATTCCACTTATTTCTTTGGCTTGATCCGCATCCTCCGCGATTAAGCCCTGGATCCGGGTTTGGTCAACCGGAGATAGCGTTTGCAACTCAGCCGAATCCTGGGCTCTAAACTGATTTTGTTGTTGTTTCACACGGTTCAATTCCTGTTCCAGACGCTCGATTTGACGTTTCCAGTTTCTCTGAACAAATTGCGGATTTTCCCACAAAGCGCTGTTCCGAGTAATTTCCGTTACCCCCAAATTAGAAACGGAATCGTTAAGATATGCATTCATATCTTGGCGTTTGAGATCCTGCTGCTGTTGGAGGAAATTGGCATAGCTGTCCACAGACGTAGTTTGTAATTGTTTCTGGCCCCCTAATTTGGATTTGATCCGCTGATACTCTTCCTCACCAATATCATCCCGGTTCGCTTCCAAGAGCGTTTCCGCCTGCCGAATATCCGTTTCCAGTTTTTTATTGAATACATCAATATTTCCCTTGGCATACTTTTGACGACTATCAGAGACCGCTGTTTCGCGATACGTTTTGGTTAGTCGTTTCATTTGTTCCAGTTTGGCTCCGAGGCTGATACTGAGCATTTCCGCTGTGCCGGCGATCGGCGCCATGTTGCCGCCGGGTCGCATATAGCGATATCCCCCCGGTAATTGCACCGACCAGGTCGTCTGCATAACCGGTATGCCGATAATTTCTATCGCCGGTAAATCCAGCTTGGTTATACCCTCTAAGGGTTGAATGATCTGGCCGGCAAAATATAATACCACATCATAGGGCAATCCGCCGGGTGATGTCTTTACTAAGGGAATGAGAATCTCGTCCGGACCTGTATCCTTCGCGGTCACGGGCTTGACGGGTTGATCGGCTACCTTGGCGCTCCACAGTTTCAACCCTTTCGGCACTTTTACCTTGAGAAACTGCTCGCTACGATTCTGCAAAGCAATCCGGGCTTCATAGCGGGCATGGCCCTGGCGATCCATTACCGTCGTTAAAGCCACTAAATCCACTACCGCTTGAATCCGGGCAGCATGTTTCGCCGGCGAGAAATCCAGTTGCATAGACCCGTCTTTCGTGAAGGATTGATATACATATTGTATCGACTGACTCATCTGACGAGGTAAAACCTTCCCCTGTTCACTTACCGGAAGTTCTGAAAATTGCGAAGCCTGTTGAATCTGGATATCGTGACGGGAAAGATTTTGGATCGCCACGATTGTATAGTAATCCTTAATCTCATCCGTTTCGATCCTGGGTATAGGCAACTCCGTTGTTGTCGCATCGATCGGGAGGATAAAGTTGACTGCCAGATCCACCGTTCCGGTTACTTCGTTCAGCAAACCTACTTTCCAGGTGGTCATTCCCGTTGCTTCATCCGGCGTCTTGCTGACACAGCGAATCGCTCCCGACTCTACCGCGGCCAAGCCAGCATAGGCATTATCCATCCGGAATTGAATATGATCGATGGGCGAGCCGGTGATTTGATACCGCAGTCGATACGTGTACACACCTGCCGTCGGTTTGATAGACAAACCGACAAACGTTTCCAAACGAATCTTGGTGCTCTTGCGTTGTAGATTCAATTGCAACCGCGGAAGGAGGGATTCATAGTGATACGCAAATTGCACGGCTTGCATCTGCTTCGCATCCAGCCAGTCTTTCAGCGATCGAGGTTGAAGAGATTTCAATTCGTCTTCTAAAAGCGTGTACGCATCTATCGAGGCCGCTACCTGAACCGCCAAACGCCCTGTGACTTTAACTTCATTCAGCGAGTTTGGGGTTAATCCGCGTGGTGAGCTCGGATCCAAATAGGTTACCGTCGGAACCGCCACCTCTCCCCACGGTACTTGATTGCTCACTAACACCAAAGCCAATTCCGTCTTCTTCTGGGCGGAACTGAATTGCACGTGCAAAGCATTCGCCTGGTCTCCGGCCTGTTCATAATATCTGCCCACAGCCGCACCGACTACGCTTAGCAGCTCAAACCCAGCCGGTAGCTGGAAACTCACCCCATAAAGGTGATCACTTTCTGTGGCTAGTACCGCCCTCACTAGAAGTTGTACCTGATCGGTATCAAATCGAATCAACTGATCCAGATGGACTTGAGGCCGAACCGACAGATGTGATAGTTGGATCGATAGAGAAAAAGGTCGGTAGGGCCAGTAATATTTGGCTACGGGCTGAGAAATACCCGGTGAAGAGAGATTGCGTTTTTGGGGCAAATTCTGTCGGCGTCCTCCCCTAACCTCACTCACCTTCAGGATCATACCGCTTGATCGGTGCAGAACCACTGTCCCGCTTTCCCGCGCCACCTCGCCGGGACGAACCAGGAAAAATCGATTCGCCTGATTCAACGCCGGCAATTTGACCAGCCAACGCACCGTTAATTCATAGTGTTTCTCTGTGGTACGGTGCAAGCGCGCTTGTACCACATCAAACACCTGATTCTCGCGTGTGGTTTGTCCTGCGATTCGGTAATCGCGGAGATTGGTACCTTTGAGATCGGTGAGAGTATAACCTTGCGGCACTAAAACCGTAAAACGATCATGCTGTCCGCCGGAAAATTGATATCGAATTTTGCTCACCCCAATCAGAGCCCAGTGAAACGCATACACCTCATGCTCGGAACTCGCCGACAACGTTCGATCCGTCAAACCGATCCCAATCTTGGGCAACCAGCGTAAGGTCAATTTGCGACTCATTCCCAGCGGTACGGACCAATCCCTCGGATTCGCCTGCCGAACCGGTTCCACGTCCGTACCCACTGCTTCCAGCTCCAGGTCCTCTGCCGGGAGGTTTACCTGCAGTACTGCCGCCGGCAGTGGGGGTAGATTAATATTCACATTCCCGCGTCGGCCAAAGAGTTTCGGTTTCACCTCAGCTTTCAATTCAAATCGCCCCTGCGTTTCTCCCGGCAGCATCAGAACCATACCTTGCCCAGTGGCATGCAGCGACGCCTCTTGGCCGTTGAGCGTTACCTGGGTCACCGCCAAACCGGTGATCGGCAATGGCAGCACCGCTCCTTCCTTTCCATAGGTTGCAAAGTCCGCCCGCAGCACCAACTCCAGCTTTTCTTCCGTCACCGTCGCCTGATATTCGACATCCGCGAGCCCAAAATCCGTCGCCGTTTTACCTGCTTCAATTCGTTCCTCGGGATGGGCCTGATTCCAGAGTTCCACGAACCGCGGATACGATATCAGCACCTTATCCGAACCTGCCAACGTCGATGGATCTCCATCATACGAATAAATCACCGGCGGCAGGGCCGGTTGGGCAGGGGAAGATTTTTCCTTCGGGGCCGCAGCGTTACTAAAACTCGTCAGGCTGAACCACAATATTAAAATCGTTACCGGTTTTAACGGCACGGCATTGACTACCTTGCCGGTTTCCGTTAAGCGAGCGGGCATAAATAGCCATCGTATCAGTGCCAGTACCAGATAGAGCGGAATCAAAGCCAACGAACCCAAAAAGCAACCGTTGGCAAAATACGTCGTCGCCGGAAACCAGATTGCCAGAAATGTCGAAGCCGCCAATACCGAAACAAACAGCAGCGCTTTCCAACGAACGCTTTTTCGCAGCAAGCCCGCACCTACCGCGATTACAACTATAAATCCTAAAATCCACCAGGAGGATATCCGGCCTTGATGCGTTATGCCAATAACGAGTTGATTGGCTTCCATCCCTGTAAACCGTACCCCCCGACCCGTACCCGCCATCGGTTCTAATTCCACCGGCAGCGTATAGCGACCTTCCTGCGCGACTCTAGGGTGATATGTATAAGCAGATACAACTACTCTATCCGCCTCGAATTCTTCCACTATTACCGGTTTTCTGGCTTCATCTACTACGGATACATCAGTTTTCCGCGATTTCTTAGAAGCGGGAGCAGCTCCCCTGCCGAAATATTCATAACCTTCTGCTCCCACTCGCTCCGCTTCGACATGACCGTCGGCGAACAAAACGTACTGCCGATTGTTGATCACCGAGGACCGAGCCAGAATCGTTGTCTCCGGGGATACCAATTTCCCTTTCGGCGGGAAATATTCAAACCGGTAATTATTCGTATCATGTAAATAGTCTTCGGAGTGAACCAGACCTGCTTCAATCAAGCGATCGAGCGAATCCGGCCACTGACCGTTATTCTCATCCTGGTACATTTGTACAGCATCACCAATCTGCATTAACGTGCTCATGGTTACCGCACCTACAGCTTGCTCTCTCGCCTTATGTAACGCTGGCAGCAAACAGCACATCCCTGCGCCACAAAATAAATTTTCGGATACATAATTGTAGATCTGAACGTAAGCCGGCGTAGGCGGGATCAAATCCCGTGTCTCCATCGCCGTATATTGTCGCGAGACCTGGTACCCCGGCGGCGGAATCACTTCCCACATCACCTTATTCATCTGCAGACCCGGTAGTTCCACGCCCGCCAATTCCAATCGATTCATCTTCTTCTTTTCCGTCGAACAGGCATAAACTAATTTGACCAGGAAAGGTTTATGGGATTTCCCGATCGCCAGCCGGTAATCTCCTTGTTCACTGCGCTGCGGTTTCGCCGACCGATCGTTGATTTCCAAAGACCATAAATCCGCTCCCTCGGCTAAACGGATCGTCAAAAATTGCATCCCCGCGTTCACGATGCGATATCGTGCCTGCGTTCGTTGCGAACCTTGCGCATCGAGATACGTCCTCAATTCTCCCGATACCACCAGGGCCGAAGGAATCTCGTAATTTTGATGCGTTTGGATGTGCAGATCCAGCACCGGTTCCGGCTCATCCAACTGATACACCCTCGCCAGTTGAAACGCCGCCAGAATCCGATTCGCTTCTCTGGGAAGCGGCGGCAAGTCAATCGCGTCCTTCTCCGTCATCCCGGCCGTTTCCACCGTCAACGCCAAATCCTCACTCGCTTGTACCGCCAGTTGTTCCTGAATCTGACCCTGACAGATCGGCCTCACCAGCGGAGCCGACACACGTGTTTTCACTTCGGCGCTGTCCGTATCGGATTCTGACAAACCTGCTTCATTTGCTTGTTCTGGCTCATTCTCACCTCCTGATTCAAGTGACCTCTCGTACTGCACGTACACCATCACTGGACCTGCTACCGGTTGATCCGGAATCAACTCCCAAAGGGTATAGACCTCTGCCTGACGTTCCGTCAGAGACATGGTACTTTCACCGGGTACAACTTGATTCTTGGATACAAACCGAACTTGCGGAGATTCGAACCGCAGATTTTCTCCTAACCCTCGATCCGCCAGCAGGTACAGCTTGCGGGTATGAGCGCGGGATATGTTATACGTAATGCGCCAGAAACCTTTTAATTCGTGGCGCTGGACGTCAATCAATCCAATCGAGGCTGCGCTGATCCGGGATTGACGGCGGGAGATGCGGATCGGGAGTATATTTTTTGACCGTTCCAATGGCACACTGTGTCGGTAGGCTTGCTGAACTTTTTCGGATAATCCTAAAGTAACCATCCGACCCAAAGGGATAATCTCTAATCCCTCCGGCGCCTGCATTGGTTCGGCATCGAAATCACCCTGTGCTGATACCAGCACATACCCGGTAACCGTCTCCGCCGGAAAGATCAGCAGCGGTACCGATATGTCCCGGTCCGACGTCTTATGATTCCATTGCCATTCCGACGGCACATTGCGCAGGGTCAGCGCTACCTTCACTGATTGTTGTGGTTTTACCGGCTGGGGTAGTTCTATATTCAACTCCTGGTGATTTTCCTGTTCATGTACTTGATACTCGAATCCGGTATCTTTGCCATTCACCAGAACCTGTTCCACCTGCCAGAGTTGATTCCGCGCCGGCAGGAGAATCTGCATCGTAAACATATTCCGATCCACAGCCGTTACTTCAAATTCACCCCTTAGTTGCACTTGCTTCTCGGATACTTCGATCCACTGTCGCTGCTCGATACTTCGTCGCAAGGCTACTTCGGCCAGTTTCAGTTTTACCGACCAGCTCTCGCCCCAGTGGAAATACAACCGCCCGTTTAAATCCGCCACCAGACCCGGTAGCGACGATGCCGTCTGCATATCCTCTCGACGTACCTGAGATATGGACTCCCCGCGGACATGAAGCTGCTCATTCGGACTTACCAGCAAATATCCACGCTGATAGCCTGCTCCGGAAAGAAGAATCCGGGGATTCTCCCAGGTTGCTCCCTCACGCGCTGCCGTTCCCTGAATATGCAGTGTCTTTGTCCCCGCCTTGCCGGATCGTAATTTCACTTGTAATCTCTGGATCGGACTCTTCGCACCGTTCGGCGGAATCTTCTCAATCGACCAACGCAGCAGATCCGGACAGGTTACTTCCGTTATCGTCCAGGCCGCCGGGATCTCGAATTCCAATTGTCGTTGACCCCGACGTAGCACCTGGGCCATGTAAAGGCAGCTCAGGATTTGATGCGAACCGGTAAGCTCGATCGTGGTGATCGATTCGCCTAAAAGTAATGACTCTTCTGCATCGCGGCGACCGTTACCCAGCAATACTACCGTAAGTTGATTTCTACCTCCGATCGTCAACTCCGCGTTGGTTCGATCCGATTCACGATCATACTTTGTTTGCACTACCGGCGCCGTCGCATGGATTTCCAAATCGCCCGGAACCGACAAATTCATCGTCCCTTCCACCGCCGCCGGCAGACTCATACCAAACTGCATTCCACCCGTGGGCAAATCCTTAAGTTTGGATTCAGCCTGGACCTGAAGCGAGTGTTCACCCTTGCCGGTTAAGATTGCCACCAGTTGACCTTTCTTGTCAAAGCCCAGCGGACATGCCTTACCTGCCAGGGATACTTCACGAAGCCCCATCCCGCCAAATCCCAGCGGCAGCAGGACCGGACGATCGCTCATCGTTACTACCTTCAGAGTACCGTTGAGGATAAGCTTCTCTTCCTCAACTCGCCCTGTCAGTGTCGCCTGAGTGATTTGACCTATCTCGCGACTATCGCTTGCCTGGACGGCGGCTTCCGCTTCGTTGAGCAACTTCTCGAATTCGGCCCGATCCATAAATACCGCCTTTTGCTGGTATTCTTTCCGCTCAACTATACGGGCCAATTCTTTCAAAGGAACGTAAATGGACGGATCATTTTTTTCACCTTGCGCCGGAACCGGGAAAACGAAATACACGGTTCCCAACGCTAAAAGGGTCAGCCATCGGAATTTGGTTTTCGTTCTCATGGTTCTACTCCTTGTCATCGGATTGTTTGTCTTGATTTATCTCTGGTTCTTGCCCCGTTTCTGTAGGAGCCCTGGGCGCCGGGGGTGACTCCGAAGCAGTCGTCTCACGTTTCGGTTTACTTTCTTTTTTACCAATCAACTCGATACGCAGCGGTCGAAGGTTAGGATATTTCTGGAACAGCCAGTGCAACAGCCAGAGCAATAGCACCAACGCAACCGCAAAACCGCCTGCCCACACTGCCCGTTGGACAAACAAAGGCAAGAAAAGATGCAATATCCCTATCAGCAATCCCGCTCCCAGAATTACTAACAGGCGATGATACGCGCCCAGCTTTA
>Ga0114922_10006315_pt1 | contig 10896 bp, 11 predicted proteins | sample AartaG_FD_100975 | JGI IMG/M metagenome (GOLD analysis project Ga0114922, IMG submission 100975) | Deep subsurface microbial communities from Aarhus Bay to uncover new lineages of life (NeLLi) - Aarhus_00045 metaG | ecosystem: Environmental > Aquatic > Marine > Oceanic > Sediment | place...
GCGCCGCCAATCCCCTCTGAAACATCGAGGCACGGGAAGTTGGTCAGGAGACTCCCATGGCGCGGCGCCGCCCGCAAGCGGGAAAGAGGTTGCCAGCGTTCAGAAAGCTTTCCACCTGTCCCAAAATGAAACCTGTGGGCTGGCGTTGAATTTGCTTTGGGATACCCGAAACTTGCAACAAGGGCTGAGAGCAGATGGGCGTTTGGCACCCAGAAAAAGACGTGACACCGAATCCGCACGAAGTTGAATTCATGGCGGAAACACTAGAGGCCCAGCATGGCCTACTGGCGGCCCAGGTCGCTGATTTCTTTTCGGCATACCATGGCTATCAAGGCGATGCGGGAAGGTCCTGGGCCTGGGCCGGGGTTGCGGAAGTCGTACGCGAGCGCGAACGCGAGCGCGCGGAGTTTCCGCTGCTTTGAAGAAGCTTGCGTTATGCAGATCAGTGCGAAAGCTAGGAGCCCCACGGGGTGCAAATGGACGACGCACCCAAATTCGCTGCAGATTCTGTTGTCACACAACAGGCTGAATGCACGACGGCTGCACTGCAACGTCTCGCTGATGATGCGATCGGCGTAGCACGCGCGGTCCCTGCCGGTGGCTGGGTCTGATTGGCGCCGCGAGCGCAGCCTCAATGTCGTTGCTTCTCACTGCTCTGCTGCAGCACGCTGTCGCGCGCCGGAGGCACGAGCTGGATGTGGCGATCTGGAGTGCTTGTCGGGCCAGCTAAATATGGCGGCCTTCACTAGTTGCCGCAAGACTACATCTTGGTGCCAAGCACCAAGGTCCAAAAGGACTTGAATTCGGTGCGAGGGTCTTGGACCAGAGCAAGTCCTGCTTCGCGCGCATCGGCGAGCAACAGGTTCTTGTTGTGGCCTTCGCTTTCTTTCCAACCGCGCATCACTTCATCGAAGGTAATCTGACCGGTGCCGACGTTTTCAGCTGCGAGGCGAGGTTTGTAACCTGTGCGCTTGACCCTATCCCACGGGTTGGAGCCGTCCGAGCCATAATGCGAAATTCGATCCCACTTCGACAAATCACGTGAGTGCGCTTTGGCCGCCGTAGAGAGCTTCGCATTGAGCTTGAGCGGCTTCAGGCCGTTTTGTGCGCGATACCCGTTGATGACCGCGATGGCACGTTCGGGATCAAGACGCGTGCTTGAATAATTTCGATCGGAGAGGGCGCCCTTCGGCGCGGTCTCGAAAGTCCCGGCCGGGATTTCGTCGTTGAGACTGGCAACCTTCGTGCCCGCTGTGCTGTTGCGGTTCGCTGAATAGCCGAGGCTGGCCGACGGGGTCAGCTGGGTGATCGACGGGGTGTCCGATCCGCCATCAGCAAAGCCTGTCGAAAGGGCACTCGGCCCTGTGCTGCAAGCAGCAACGAGGCAACCCGCCATGGCTGTCACCAACGCGATGCGGCACATACGCAATACTCCTAGAACAATACGCGCGATTTCCGCCAGAACCATTACAGCAACCTTTTAACGCGGCGTTAACGATAACTCAGAGCAGATCCTTTTTTAAGACTCGGATTCACAACGCAAACGCTTTGAAACGGCGATGGGATTCATGTCCCAATACCCGTGTTTCGGACTCGGTATTCCATAGAGAAAAACGCCTGAAATGATTGGGAATTTTCCCCGACATCCCAAGACTTGTTCCCCACATCCTCCCATAGTCGCGACGCACGTCATTGAGATCTCTCTCTGTTCCCTGCATTTCGCGAGAAAATCGTGACACCAGTTGGGCGGCGGCTGGGCAAAACGCGGGCGGTGACCGCAAACGCGTTGTTGTCGGAATTGACAAAGGACTTTAGCGCCGGTCGATGGAAGCCTGATTAAACACACAGCTAAAAAGAAAAACTGATAGCGTTTGGCGAAAATCTGATGAGGATTGATCCCGTCATGTCGTACTTCCAGTAATAGGTACCAAGGTTTGTAAATAGTCTCCGCGACTGAGAGCAACGGGTCGACACTATCCGCATGAAATTAGTGGAGGGGCTCCCCGTGCCACGCGAAGTAAAAAAAAATTTGAACGAGCGACCCGCAATATCTCCGTCCCAGTCATGGTCGCCCCACTGGGCCGCATTCACAACCGGCTGCAAGAAGACGACAAGCTTGAGGATGCTGCAGCGCACATCCATGAAGCACAGTCACTTCTGTATGAGGAACATGAACGGCTGTTCCTCAATGAGACCGTCGACCGAATTGATTGTGCCGCTAGTGCGGATCGCGGGGGCCAAATCCCTGCGATCCGTCATCCCTCTGCTGGGTCAAAACTCGCCATCGATGGCGGTGGGCGTTTACAACTGTAGCGCTTCAATTGTTGTTAGGGGTTTCCCACTAACCTCTCCCGGAACGGCCACGCGTCGCGGTCTGCGCGTAGACGCCGTACCCTAGGGATGCTTTCTGTGAGCTCTTCATCCAACCGGATTATGGCCGTTGAAGGTCGAAACGACGGCGGCAGCGAGGTCCTCTCGGATTTGTTGGCGGACGATGCTGCATATCTGCCGACAAACAAGGTGGCCGCTGATGGATTGTTCGAGGCTGTTGGAATTGACTTGGTCGGCGCCTTGTCGACATCCGATGAGAGCGCCTACGTTTGGGATCGGCTGAGCGATACGGTGGAGTGGGAGCCAAACGCCGCCACAGTTCTTGGTGTTAACGACCTTAAAGAAATCGCCAGCGGCGAAGCCTACGAATTGCGAATTGTCCCTGAACATAGGCCACGCCGGACGGCCGCGATTTCCGCCGGCTCCGTCTGTCCATTCGACCGCAGCGTCCCCTATAGAGTTCAGTACCGCTTCTGGCCCGGAGCCGTTGGTAGCAGCGCCTCGATCTGGTTGGAGGACCACGGCCACTGGTGGCCTGGCGCAGATGGGCGCCCTGCCCGCGCGCGGGGGGCAGTCCGCATCGTCAACGAGAGCTTCGTAGCTGAACAGGCCGCGCTATGCGCTGTCGATCGTAATGAGCTGACAACGCACTTAGACCGCACGCGCCTGCCGCAAGCACTTGCTGCTTCCCTTAGGCGCGCCGAACGCCGCTTCTCATCGAGCGCGTTCTTGATGATCTCTGTCAACAACCTCTCCGCGATCAATGAATCGTTCGGTTTCGAAATTGGCGATGAACTCATAACGGCGACAGCGAACATCATCAAAGGCAAGCTGAGAAGCGGCGACATTCTGGGACGCTACTCCTCGAACAAATTCGGTATCATCCTCAACGACTGCGGCGCCGAGGCCATGCGTGCCGCTGCTGAGCGGTTCATAGCGGCTGTCCACGATACTCCGATCCGCACGTCCGTTTGCCAGTTGGCCGCGACCATCTCCATCGGAGGCGTCACGCTGCCTGACCAGGCGGCGACGGTCCGTCATGTTTTTAGCCGCTCGCTGCTGGCGCTGGCGGCTGCCAAGGCGCGCCGCATCGCGAGCTTCGTTTGCTTTAATCCTGACACCGCGCAAGAGACGGTCCGGCAGCGCCGCATCACCATCGCCAATGACATAATGTCGGCGCTCGAGGCCGACCGCATATGTCTTGTCTTGCAGCCGATAATCAGTTCGAAGTCGCGGCGCGCCGAACTGTTTGAATGTCTGCTGCGCATGCAGAAGCCTGACGGCACCCTGGTTCCGGCAGGCGAGTTCATTCCTTTTGCCGAGCAATTCGGGTTGCTACCCCAACTCGACCGGCGGACCCTCAAACTGGCTGTCGCGCTTCTCCGCAAGCACGAACAGCTATCGCTCTCGGTGAATGTGTCGAGCATAACCGCAAACGATCAGGACTGGCTGGCGACGCTACAAGCGCTGACCGGCTGCGAACGCGCCGTCACTGAGAGGCTGGTGCTGGAGATTACGGAAACCAACGTTATCGACGACCTGGATCAGGCCATAGCTTTTGTCGACACGTTGCGTGGAATGGGGTGCCGCGTTGCGATCGACGACTTCGGCGCCGGTTACACGTCGTTCAAGAACCTGAAACACCTGCCGGTCGATCTTGTGAAAATCGATGGATCGTTCGTAAAGAACCTAGCCGCTGATCCTACAGACTTGGTCTTCATCAAAACGATGGTCCAACTCGCCGAGACCTTTGGAATGGAGACCGTTGCCGAGTGGGTTGGCGACGAAGAGAGTGCCCAGCTTCTCGCCGAGGCGGGTATCACCTATCTGCAGGGCTTCCATTTCGGCCGGCCGCTTGCGGTCGAAGACTTGCAGAACCATTCCGACTTGCTCTGATGTTTTGCGTGCGAGCTTTTAGCTTTTATGGTTAAAGCCGGCTCTGTCTGGCCCCGGGACCAGTTGGCCTGACTGATGAGACTGACTATCAGTCCTGGTCGTGCGCCAGCCGCTCGATCTTCTGCTGCATCGCCGCCAGTTGCGATTTCAGCTCATCGATCTCATTGCGCGCGGGTTTTTCTGCTTCCCCGCCTTTGGCATCAGCGGCGGTCCCAGCTTCGTTTGCAGCGCCCTCCGTGGGTGAGTTCGGGAAGGGGCTCCACATCGACATGGCCTGCTCGAAGATCGCCATGTTACGACGTGCATGTTCCTGGTAGGCCTCAAACGGCGTCGAGTGGGAACCGAAGGCCGTCGAAATCTGGTCGCGAAAACGTTCTTGTTCGCGAGCCAGCGTCTCCATGCTGAACTGCAAGTAGGTTGGAACCATACGTGAGATGCTGTCGCCGTAGAAGCGGATCAGCTGCCGCAGAAACGGCACCGGGAGCAGGGTTTGGCCTTTGCTCTCCTGGTCAACGATGATCTGCGTCAGCACCGAATGCGTCAGGTCGTCGCCGCTCTTGGCATCATAGACGACGAAATCGCGGTCCGAGCGAACCATTTCAGCCAGATCGTCGAGTGTGACGTACGTGCTGCTCTCCGTATTGTAGAGACGCCGATTTGCGTATTTCTTGATGACAACTGCTTCGCGTTTTTCGTTACGCGCATCCGGCTTGTTCAGCATCTCAAACTCAGCTCACTTCCGACTGTTAAACGTTCGCATCGGCTGCACAGCGCTGTTGCGTTGCACCAAGGTATCACAAGCGCCAATTGAGTTTAAGTCGTTTATGCTGGAATTTCGAGCAAAGTGAGCCAACTTATGACTATTCACTGTGCCACGCGTTCGTCTGATGTCGCGATTGCGGCCGCGAACCTGGAACTGATATGACCGCTTCAGCACGATCTAGCTTAGCAAAGCTTTGCTGGCATTGGTGCTGGACCCCGCCCATAAAGAGACCTCAAGCGGACCAGACGCAGCTGAGATCCGCGAAAAACCCAGGAGAGCCCCCCAAATGAGTCAGGATAACGAAACCATCGTCATCGCCAGTGCGGCGCGTACGCCCGTTGGGTCTTTTAACGGTGCGCTTTCGTCGCTGCCGGCGCATGAACTCGGCAAGATCGCCGTCGAGGCTGCGATGGAGCGTGCAGGGGTTGCGCCAGCGGATGTCTCTGAAGTGATCCTCGGGCAAGTTCTTTCGGCCGGCGCCGGACAGAACCCGGCCCGCCAGGCGGCCGTTAATGCCGGCATTCCATTTGAGAGCCCTGCATGGGGCATGAACCAACTGTGCGGCTCAGGCCTTCGGGCGGTGGCGCTTGGCGCTCAGCAAATCCGCGACGGCTCGGCTACGATCGTTATCGCCGGCGGCCAGGAGAGCATGAGCCAGGCTCCGCACCTGGCGCAGCTGCGCAACGGCACGAAAATGGGCGACATCAAGTTCCTGGATAGCATGCTGCGCGACGGGTTGATGGACGCCTTCCAAGATTATCACATGGGCACCACCGCCGAGAACGTCGCCCGCCAATGGCAGATCACCCGTGAGGAGCAAGACGCCTTTGCGGTTGCCTCTCAAAACAAGGCCGAAGCCGCACGCAAGGCTGGTAAATTCAAGGACGAGATCACTCCGGTCACCGTCAAGCATCGCAAGGGCGACATCATTGTCGACACCGACGAGTACATCAAGGACGGCGTCACCTTAGATGGTCTCGCCAAAGTCCGCCCGGCTTTCGACCGTAAAGAAGGCACCGTGACGGCTGCCAATGCCTCTGGCATCAATGACGGCGCCGCCGTTGTCTTGCTGATGACGGCTGCCGAAGCAAAGCGCCGCGGCATCGAGCCGTTGGCCCGCATCGTGTCGGCGGCCACCGCCGGTGTCGATCCGGCGATCATGGGTACTGGGCCGATCCCGTCGTCTCGCAAAGCGCTTGAGCTGGCGGGCTGGACGACAGACGACCTTGATTTGGTCGAAGCCAACGAGGCCTTTGCCGCCCAAGCCTGCGCCGTTAACAAGGACCTTGGCTGGGACACTTCCAAGGTCAACGTCAATGGCGGCGCCATTGCCATCGGTCACCCAATCGGCGCCTCCGGAGCCCGGGTGCTCAACACGCTGCTATTCGAAATGAAGCGCCGCGACGCCAAAAAGGGCCTCGCTACGCTGTGCATCGGCGGCGGCATGGGTGTCGCGCTCTGCATCGCCCGCGACTGAACGTTGCCTTGCAATTGAACTGGCCGGCGGCACTGCGGGGCCGCCGGTTCCCACCTCGCGCGAGATCGATGGCACCACTTCCAGCGCCCTTGATCGGACAACCCTTTAGAGAAACGAACTAGGGAGACACCCCCATGGCTCGAGTTGCCATTGTCACCGGCGGCACCCGTGGTATCGGCCACGCCATTTCCATCGCACTCAAGGCTGCTGGCTGTTCTGTCGCGGCCAACTACGCCGGCAACGATGATGCCGCCAACAAGTTTAAGGAAGAGACCGGTATTCCGGTCTTTAAATGGTCGGTCGCCGAATACGATTCTTGTGCTGAAGGCGTCAAGAAGGTCGAGGCGGAACTCGGTCCGGTCGACGTTCTGATCAACAACGCCGGCATCACCCGGGACGGCATGTTCCACAAGATGACCCCGCAGCAATGGCAGGACGTCATCAATACCAACCTCAACGGTCTGTTCAACATGACCCACCAGGTTTGGCCCGGCATGCGCGACCGCAAATTCGGGCGCATCGTCAACATCTCGTCGATCAACGGCCAAAAGGGTCAGATGGGCCAGGTCAACTACTCGGCCGCCAAGTCGGGAGACCTAGGCTTCACCAAGGCACTCGCCCAGGAAGGTGCCTTCAAGGGCATCACCGTCAACGCGGTTTGCCCTGGCTACATCGGCACCGAGATGGTCCGCGCCATCGATCCGGAAGTGCTGAAGGCAAAGATCCTGCCGCAAATCCCAGTCGGCCGCTTGGGTGAACCGGAAGAGATCGCCAAGATCGTCGCTTTCCTGGCGTCGGATGATGCTGGCTTCATCACCGGCTCGACCATTTCGGCCAATGGCGGCCAGTACATGGTCTAAGGGTTGGTGGTGACACTACCCTTGCGGGCTGGCCCTCGGGCCGGCCCGTTTTGCTGATTGGAGTCGCACTGCCGCTGAAGAACCCAGCCCGGATTCGGGCGCTGCGCGGATCGGCGCTTCGCGACCAACGGTTTCGTTTGCACCGCGGTGTTCCTTAGGGAACATGTTGCGACTTCACTGGCGCTCTAGGTGTTGGCCCGCACCGCAGCTCCGGACAGCGGTAATCGCTAGCCATCACAGTGAATCGATTTGCGTTTCCGCATCCGCTGGTGCATTTCACCACGAAGCGCATTGCCGTGCGTTTTCACCCCCCGCGAGTAAGAGGCAAAGCCATGTCACTCTCGATCAACGATGTCGCCCCCGATTTCGCAGCCGAGACGACGGAAGGCCGCATAAACTTCCATGACTACATCGGCGACGGATGGGCGGTCCTGTTCTCCCACCCCAAGGATTTCACGCCGGTCTGCACGACCGAGCTCGGCACCATGGCCAAGCTCAAGCCGGAGTTCGACCGCCGCAACTGCAAAATCATCGGCCTCAGCGTCGATCCGGTGCACAATCATAACGAATGGTCCAAGGACATCGCCGAAGTCACCGGCACTGCGCCGAACTATCCGATGATCGGCGATACCGACCTCGCCGTCGCTAAGCTCTACGGAATGCTGCCGGCGGATGAGCCGGGCACTTCCGAGGGACGCACCGCGATGACCAACGCCACGGTGCGAACCGTATTCGTTGTCGGCCCCGATAAGCGCATCAAGCTGATCCTAACCTACCCGATGTCGACGGGGCGCAATTTCGATGAGATCCTGCGTGTCCTCGATTCGCTGCAGATGACGGCGGAGAAGAAGCTTGCGACGCCGGCCAACTGGAACCCTGGCGATGACGCCATTATCGTGCCGGCGGTTTCCGATGAAGACGCCAAGGCGTTGTTCCCGAACGGCTGGAAGACGCTGAAGCCTTATCTACGGCTTGTGCCGACGAGCAAGTGAGCTAAGCAAGCTCTGCAAGGATGACAGACTCCGCCGGCGGCTGCCGGCGGAGTTTTTTTAATCGCGAAAAAGTACGTCCCATTCGGTCTGTGATACTGGCCTGCCTACCCGGTTCGCCTCGCAGAACGACGAGGTTGGTTTCCAGAGCCTCCTGCCATAAAACCCTGCCTTCCAGCATCGTATTTAACACCGAAGCGGTCGTGATGATGTCGACACCACTGTTGCCCGACTTCGTCGCTTGCGAGCCTAGACGTGCATCGAATGCCTCTTTGTGTCTCACCGCCGCTTGTCGGGCTACGGAGTTGCATATCCAGCAACGCATTCATCGGACCACAATCGTCAACGGCGTTCGGGTGAACGCACAATCAATGGGTTATCGCCTTGAAGCCGTAATAGGCCGGTGCGAGGACGAGAACCGCCCAGATCACCGATGAGGCAGCGCTGGCCAGAATGAACTTTGCGCTCGACATGCTCGAAGCGCCCACCAGCATCGGGACGATGGGGCGCAGCGGTCCAGATAGCTTAGAGGCGACGACAGCGGCGGTACCCCACTTTTCGACAAACCGGCGGGCGCGCTCCAGCTGGTTGGGATGGTCGCGCAGAAGCCACATCTTGGGGAGGCTGCCCCGGAAGCGGTAGCCAATTGCATATGAGACGACGTCGCCGGCAAGAGCGCCCAAGCTTCCGGCGATTATCAGAGGAACGAGAGGCCCTTCGGCTGCGCCTTCCAGTGCGCCGACGCCGATGAAGATGGGGGTTGAGGGAACGAATACGGAGGCAAAAAGAATCGACTCCGCAAAGGCGAATACGAAAAGTGCGACCTCAATGAAAGTCTCGTTCTCGCGAACGATCTCAAGAGCGGCCTGCCACCAGCTTTCAAGATTCACCCGGCTTGTCCCCCGAAAGACGCCGGCCACTTTGTGAGCACCGACGATTAGAAAGCTGCGAGCTCAGCGGCTCTTCCCTTGTCGGGAAGGCTGCCAAGCTCAGATCTGCGTTTCCTGTTCTACTTAAGAAAAGGGCTGAGAAGCCTACCGAACCGTGATCATCGATTCCGGGGGCAATTCGGTTTTTTGCCATAACGGCTTGTCGCCGGCGCCCGGATCAAATGAAGGTTTCTGATCTTTGTCCTTGTACAGCGAGATCCACAATTGATCGCCAGAGATTGGCGCCTTCGTCAGCTTCACCTTCAGGTTTCGGTGATCGCCCGATTCGAGATTGGTGTAACCAATCGCTTCGCCGGCGGGTTTGCCATCTTCTCCCACCTTGTAGACGGCGACATAGCCCTGCGCGGGCAGTTGCACGTAGTCGAGTGTGATGCTGTTTTCTTTCAGAGGCTGGTCAAATGCCAGCACCGAAGGCGGCGTGGCCGGGACCTCGGTGCTGGTCGCTGCGTGAACAGGAAGCGCTGCAGCACTCGCACCAAACAACATTGCGACCACTAAAACCGACTGCTTGTATCTCATCATTATTCCTCCGTAAGTCACGTTCCAAGACACTGCGGACGAGGCGTTCCGGGCGAGCTTGACTAGCCCGTTGATGCCGGTTGACGACCTGCTCACCGCTGGCGATGACACGGAGATGGTGAAAGCTACCCCATCGTTCCAATAGATGTTTCTTGCAACATTGATCGGATTTAACGATTGCGCCTATTTGCTGAGTACCGCGAATTCAGGGAAGTGTTTTTGGATCTGGACCCGCAGTAGTTGGGCTAGTGCGCGGTAGCTTTCATGACGGGCACTGGTTTGCCGCCAGACTAGGCCAACTGTGCGGTAAATCGTTCGTCCCTCAAGTTCGACGATACGAACACTCTTGTCGCGCGCGACCACGGACTTGACGTAGAGGCCCGGAAGGAACGTGACACCGAGGCCCATGGCAACCATCTCGCGCAGCGTGTCGAGACTGGTTCCTTCGTACTCGAACCGCAGACGCGCGCCGAGATCCTGACACAGCGCGAGAACGACATCGTGAAGTTGATGCCCCTTCCCCAGCGCCAGAACGTCAATGTTCGCAAGCGACTCCCGCTTGACGTGACCAGTTGCAGCAAGTGGGTGGTCGCGCGAGACAGCAAGCGACAGCGGCTCCCGGAAGATCGGCTCGTCAACAAGTTCGGCACCTTTGACCGGAAGCAACGATATGACCAGATCGAAGTGGCCGTCCTGGAGCGATCCAGGCAATGAGCTTGGCAGCTCTTCGCGCACGTAGAGTTTCAGTCCGGGGTAGGTCCGCTGCAGCTCGGGGATAACGATGGGCAGCAAATAGGGACCGATCGTTGATGGCAAGCCGAGCCGCAGGACACCAGACAGCTCGCTTCCACCGCTCGCCGCAAGCGCCCGTATCTCGTTGGCATCGGACAGCATCCGCCGGGCGATCTCAACGACCTGCTCTCCCAGTGGGGTCAGCAGCACCTTACTCTTCGAGCGTTCGACCAGCTGAGCGCCAAGCCGGGTCTCAAGGACTTTCAACTGCTCGCTGACAGTCGGCTGGGTTGTATTGGAACGCTCTGCTGCGCGCCTGAAATGTCGCGTTTCGGAGAGCGCGACGAGATATTCGAGTTGTCTAAGGTTGGGCATCACA
>Ga0114922_10006316_pt1 | contig 10895 bp, 8 predicted proteins | sample AartaG_FD_100975 | JGI IMG/M metagenome (GOLD analysis project Ga0114922, IMG submission 100975) | Deep subsurface microbial communities from Aarhus Bay to uncover new lineages of life (NeLLi) - Aarhus_00045 metaG | ecosystem: Environmental > Aquatic > Marine > Oceanic > Sediment | place: Aarhus...
ATCAATCGCCCAAAATGTCCTGTACACAACTATCAGCGTGATGGTTCTATGCGGTTTGACGGCAATAACGGGGCCTCCGTCAATTACGAACCCAACAGCTTCGGTGGCCCCAAGGCCGACCCCGCTTACGCCGAGCCGCCGTTGAAAATTTCAGGCGACGCGGATAGATATGACCAAAAACGCGGCGTTGATGATGATTATATCCAGCCGGGGAATCTGTTCAAACTTATGCCCGCCGATGAACAACAGCGACTGATCCGGAATATCACAAATAGCTTACAGAAAGTCTCCGAAGGGCTGCAGGAAAAAATGGTGAAACATTTTCGCAAAGCAGATAAACACTACGGGGACGGGGTTGCGAAGGGAGTCGGTCTGTCGTAAAGAGATTCTATTCGCCTGTCCACCGAATCACCGAAGGATTTCGATCCCGGCCAAATTTACAATTTGGCGGCGCGGATCAGAGAATTCATGAATTCATCCCGCTTTAATAAAGTTACATCGCCAAAACCTGCATCGGCAAGGTCCGATTGATACTCCTCGAATGTATATGTACCCCCGCCTTCGGTCGCAACTACCATGTTGATTGCAAACATCGCTCCTCCTTCGGGTTTTGTCCGCGTCGGGTCCATTACCACGTCACGCAAAACAATGGCGCCACCTTTGTTCAGTGCCGCATAGATTTTAGCGAACAATCGTCGGTTCTGCCGGCGCGAGTTCTGGTGGCAGATTGCTCCAAGCCATGCGAAATCCGCCTCTGCCGGCAGGTCGTCGGCGTAAAAGTCGCCTCCCACAAAAGTAACTCGCTCGCCCAATCCGGCCTCTGCTATGCGCTGCCTGGCCATTGGAATCACTTCCGGCAGGTCGAACAGCGTCGCGCGGGCATCGCCAACGGCCCGCAGAAAAGCAATTGTCCATGTGCCGGACGCACCGCCGATATCGAGCAAATGTCTGAAATTAAGCGGGCCCATCTCGCCGACGATTTGAGCCGCCGCCGGCTCCGAAAAATTGTGCATGGCCTCAATAAAAGCGGCCTGGTCGGCGCCGGCACCGCGAATGCTCGGCTGGCGCTCGGCCGGTTTTCCACGCTTTACAACCTCGGCAAGCTGAACCCACCGACCAAGACAGTTCGCCCGATGTCGTACCATGCCAAGAATGTTGCCGGTTGCCCTTTCCGTGAGCAATTCGGCCACCGCCGGCCCTGTACTGTATTTAGCATCATCCTTGACTAAAAGACCCATCGCCGACAGCGCATCCAATAAAATTGTTGTTGCCCTTGTATCAGCCCCAATTTTGGCAGCAAGGGCTTGTGCGGTCATCGGCGCTTTATCAAGGATTGAAAAAATGTCCAAATCCGCCGCCGCAAAGAGCACGCACGCCCCCTGGTAACCACCCGTGATTTCCATAATCTTTTCCGCCGTCCATTTTCCTGCCATCTGCTCACTTCTCCAATAATCCTTCATCTCAATGCCTTTACCTCAATGGACTTATACACCAGAATACATCCGGATGACAATCGACTCAACCAATTTCTGAGTGCGACCTGAATTTAAGGTATGCATAAAAAGCCAAATCAGTGTTTTTAAAAAACGTGGCGGCCGAATCGACCCGTATATTCAATGCTTCGGCCAAAGAAGGGCAGCCAAAATGCGATCCCGGATAGACCGCGATTGACAGACGTTTTGGTTATTCGCCCGACAGCTTGAAGCTCTCGCCCATTTTTCTGTGCTACAATTCAGTAGCAGCCGTTAATTCTCCGGCCCGGCAGTGCAAGTTTGGAGTTACTGAAAAAAGTTTTCACCCTTAGGGTTCGGCCTCGCCTTCGCTTCTACGTTTTCCCCGGCCTTCACCCCGGCCTTTGGCCTTACCCTCGCCTGCTTTGCCTTGGGGGCCGTCTTTTTCCTGGGCCTTTTTTCTGCGCTCCATCAAGCGTTCCCTGTGTCTTAAGCGTTCTTTGGCCTGCTTTTCGACCTGCTCCCGGATTCTGTCTCGTCTTTGCCCCAGTTTCCTGACGTCCTCGTTGAATTGGCCGGTGCTTTTATCGATTAGCTCCTGGAGACGCTTAGCCGTCTTTTCGGCCTTTTCCTGCAAGGCCAGTTCCTTTATAGCTTTCAATTCACCGACGAACCTGTTGTGCCGGCCGCGTTTGTCTTCGATCTGGTCGTCGAATTTTCTCAACTGTTCTGCATGCAGCATTCCGCGGGCCATTTTCTCACGGTTTCTTAGACGCTCGGCTTCAGCCTCGGCGCTGCCGATACGTTTTCTGCGGCCAAGCTCCTCGGGCGATTTCTCGGTTGCCGGCCTGACAGATAATGGTGATTTCGCCTTATCTTTACCTTTGGGCTTCTCATCTTTTGCCGGGGCTGTCCCTAATGCCATCATTGCCAGCACTAAAATAGCAATTGAAACTGTACTTCTTCTCATGGTTACAATCTCCATAAATTCAGTTGACTCCTGTTTCGCTCATACCTTTCTATCGGCAAATTTGCCTTTTTGTTCGATGATTATCCCGACCTTACTGCTAACATCCTCTAAGACAGAGCCTTACGTCAAGGAAAATTTTTCGGTAAATTTACAAAAATTTCCGCGCCAATACAACTTTACACTTGCTATGAGCGCTTTTCCGTGTTATCTTTATGATTTAAGGGCACAGCAAATCCTCAGGCTCCTGAGGTTGTGCTGAACGGATTTAGACAATTTTGGAAAGGGTAGATGATGGATACGAACCAAACGAATTCCAAAGACCCCGAGATTATCCCACTTGCCAAAACCGACTGGATTAGGTTCGGAGCGCTTAAAGTCCAGGCCAAGTCCAGGAGAATCTGGCAGGTAACCGCGATTATTGCCATTGCCGGTATTGTGGCGATAACCGTAACCGACGGCTGGCTGTTTATGGAAAGAAAAATTCGCACCCAACAGCTCAGGCACCAGATGGAAACGCTGGCAAATCAGAATAAGACGCTGGCGCTTCGCCTCAGTTCCCTCAAATCGGCAATAAAGGAATACAACCGATTGATTAGCATGACCACAAATGAAAAGAATCAGCTCGCCGTTGAAAAAGGCATACTCCAGGCCCAAACGGAACTGCTTATGAGTCAAATCGAGGCGCTTGAGGCCTCTATTAAGGTCACCCCCGCCGAACCGGAGCAACAGCAGGACGAGCAACAACCCACAGGGTCGGCTTTAACGCCCCAGGAGTCAGAACCGCCGCAGACGTCGGAACCCTCACGAGCGTTACAGGCCTCGGAAGCGTTAGAACTGTCCTACGTGCCCGTAAAATAGACGCACAGGGGCTTTTGGGCCCAATTACGCGGATTCTTTCTTGGCCCGGCGACTTGACTTAAACAAATCCCCCTCGCCACGAACGACCTCTCTGGTGACAGCATATTGGCCCGGTTTCGGCTCCTCCGGCAGCCGGTACATCAGATCAAGCATCAATTCCTCCGTAATCGCCCGCAGGGCACGAGCGCCGGTGTCTCTTTCAAGAGCTTTCTCGGCCAACTCCTTCAGCGCGTCTTCTGTGAACGTAAGCTCGGCTTCTTCCATCTCGAAAAGCTTTTGATATTGCTTAACAAGGGCGTTTCTCGGCTTGGTTAATATCTTCACAAGGGCATCGGCATCAAGCGCTGACAATGTCGTGATAATCGGAAGCCGCCCAACTATCTCCGGGATCATCCCGTACTCAATAATATCTTCCGGTATTACCTGCTTGATTATGTCGCTGTATTCAGCCTTGGTATCGGCGCGCCCGGCCTGCTCGCTGTCGAACCCTATCATCTTTTTGCCTAAGCGTTTCTTGACGATATTCTCCAGCCCCACAAACGTCCCGCCGCAGATGAACATTATCTGTGAAGTGTCCAACTGAATATACGACTGCTCCGGATGTTTTCTGCCCCCCTGTGGTGGGATGTTGGCAGTGGTCCCTTCAAGCATCTTCAACAACGCCTGCTGCACCCCTTCCCCGGAAACGTCGCGGGTGATGGATATGTTCTGATTCGTCTTGCCTACCTTGTCTATTTCATCAATATAGACTATGCCGCGCTCGGCCGCTTCGAGATCATAATCCGCCGACTGAAGCAGACGAAGAAGAAAGTTCTCTACGTCTTCACCCACGTAGCCGGCCTCGGTCACCGTGGTCGCGTCACATATCGCAAACGGCACGTGCAGCACTTTCGCCAACGTCCGCGCAAGCAGCGTTTTGCCCGAACCCGTCGGCCCTACCAGAAGGATATTCGATTTTTCTATCTCAACTTCACTGTCCTCGGTGTCCGTGTGCACCAACCTCTTGTAATGGTTGTGAACCGCCACCGAAAGACACTTCTTGGCATGTTCCTGTCCAATCACGTACTGGTCCAGAAACTCCTTTATCTTGCGGGGCTTCGGCATGTCCTTCAGCGCCACGCCCGCACCCTGGCTCCTTTTGCGCTCCTGCCTGACTATGTCATAGCAAAGGTCTATGCACTCAGGACATATAAAAACCCCACCAGGGCCTTCCACAAACGCATCGACCTGCCTCTTCGAGCGCCCGCAGAAGCTGCATACCTGCCTCTTAGTACCCGTGCCACTCGTTCTCTTCGCCATTATCTGACCTCCAAACTATTTCAGGATTACCCACTTATCGCTATATATTGTACCCGAAGCTGCCCGATATTGCAAGCTTTCATCGGTCAGCTCCGTCTTTAAGGACCTCCAGTTTCATCGCCCAGAATCGGGGAATATCACTGCATGTGTGCTGCATAACCTCAATAGCATGCCCAACATCAGTGTCAGTCGTATCAGGAAGTTTCCCCCAGCACTGAATTTCATAGAACTTCGCACGCCACCATTCTCGGCTTTGTTTGTCCGCCGCTGACTTGCGAGCGGCTCGAACCCGACCCCAGGCCCTAAAAGCTGCCAAAAATTCACCTTTGGCCATTAATAATCTGGCTTTACATCGAAGCCAATCAATATCATTATCGAAGCCCTGGACGCTTAGTTTAGTCAGAATCTGCTCGGCCTTATCGAGGCTTTCATTATTATCGTCCCCAACCAGGCTCTTTCTTGGACATAGTATAGCAATCTCTGCACGGATTAACCCGGCTTGCCCCTGCCACTGCGGCTGGGCACAAGCCAGGCAATACTCTGCCAGTTGGTCGCAGGCGTCAATGTAGAACGCAAAGTCCGCCATATAATGCTTGTGTTCATCGATACGGTTGTCCAAAATAGTTCTGAGGATATCAAGGCCCTCGGCCCCATACTCGCAATTGTCAAATTTGGCCGCTGTCAATAACTCATTGACCGCCGACCAGTATCTGCCTAATTTCTTCAAGGCCGCCGCCCTTAAAATGCGCGACTTTTGAATATCCACTCCTTCCGTCTCTTCAAGCAGTGCCAGCGCCTCTCGGGCGGAAGCTTTATCGTCATTTTCCAAAATCAATTGACAATATAAATGGGTGGCTTCGGCCTTTACCGGCCCATCCTGTTCGCTTGTACTATCAACCGAATCGATTAGATTTTTCAATTTATTGGTCAGCTCATGTCGTAATTGCAAATCTTCCGAGCCATTCTTAAGGCCATGTACAATCAAGTCCAGCCTGGCCCGGCTTGAAAACCTTCCCGTTTTTTCCGTAATCTTCCGCAATAACTCTATCGCCTCACCGTCTCGGCCCTCGCTGCTGAGTAAACGGGTGTAGAGATACCGGATCGTCTCATCGACCCCGTCGCCTGCAATCTTACAGTAATAATCTATCATCTGCCCCGCAATGCGCCGGTGAGCCGGTTCGTCGTAATACACCCTGTGTGCAAGCTGCGCTCCTTGCTTTGCGATTTCAACCGGCTCAATTTCGAACTCGTCGCCTTTTTGTTCTTGCCGGGCCAGCGTTGAGCGTCGATAGTATTCAATCGCCGCAGCCGGCGCCGATTCCGCACAGGCCTGGGCCGTAACATAAAGCAGCAGGGGCGTTTGAAACCTTTCTATTCTGCATAACTTCACCAGCGGTTCTCTGTACTTTTCTATTCCCTTTTGCCGGGCGGCTTTGGCGGCAAGTTCAACCTCAAAGATACTAATGTCGTCCATTTTCCCCCCATCTAACTGCTCAACTATCTCCGACAGTATGACACGCCCCGCGAAATCCTCGGCCTCGGGCCATTTGGCAATAAGGGCCTTTAGAAATCCCACCTTTCCGAAGCGCAGAGCAAAAAAGGCCAGCTTCAGGTTCAGTTCAAAGTCATCGGCGCACTTGCTACGGCGCACGCGCCCGGCAAGGGCGTCTATTTGCCTGCCGTCGGGATTTGGCTCAAGTTTTAGTCTCGCTAAGACCGCTTCGAAGTATGTCTCATCAGACAAATCGTCACCCGAAAGAATCAACTCAAGTTCACTGCGGGCTTGGCCCTCGAAAAACCGGTCGCTACGGGCCATAATCGCCAGCGCGCGGGCCTTCAAAAGCTCTACCGCTGCGCGCCCAAAAGCAGGCTCGGACAATTTGCATACACTAATAATATCTCGCAGAATCCGCCGCCTCTCTCCCGATTCGGTGGTAAGCCCAATATAATAGTCAACCTGGGCCTTCATCAGACTGGTTCTGTGTGCATCAGTGCAAACCTTCCGCCACAAGCCTGTCGCCCCGTAAAGCTCGTCCCAGTCATCACCCTCATAATCCTCAATGCGCTTTCGCATTCGCTCCTGAGCATGGCAAATCTTTTGAAGGTCCGGACTTGCTGCCTTCGCAAGTGAGGCTAACCGGGCCGCATCTTTCTCGTCGGAGAAGTGGTCCTTGTATTCGTAGGCAAGCCTCGGCTCGATACTGGCGCGCATGAATCTTTCCAGCCTCTGCTGCGCCGCCTCTGCCTTAGCTGAAATATCATCACCACCCGGAAGCACCTGCACCGGGCGGTGTCGAGGAACTCGAAGACTTGCTTGGCCGTGTGGTGTGGACATCTCTTTGGGTGCCACGGCCAAACCCCGCTCTAAGCGAAGCACTGTACCGGACGGTGCAGGGTGAAGTCGAAGGGTTGTTTGGCCATATAAAATGTAGGGTGGGCCTATGGCCCACGCGGTGCCTATTAATGTGAAGCACAAAAACAGGTAGCAAAATTTATTTATCGGCCGGTTCATCGCCTTGCCCGGTCATCTGGAATGCAATATCACTTATCCCCGTCGCCTGAAGAACGTTGTAGATTTTCACCAGGTCGTCCCATCTCACATAATCGTCGCACCGAAGTTCTATCGGGTCGCCGGCCGTTCTTTTTTGCAGGTCTAATACTTCCATCAATTTATTAGCGAAATCAGCAAGCCCCTCAGCGTATCGCGCCCCCTCTATCCGAACCGTTCTCAGTTGTCCGATTTGGACCAGGCAATTTCCTTCTTCGCCGGATATGCTGATTATCAGAGGCTCTATCGGCCCGAATCTTTCGACAGCCGCATTGGCAGCGGGCAATTTTATGGCCAAAAACTGCTCCGGCGTGCGAAATTTCGCCGTCAGAACGAAGAAAGTAAGCAGCAGGAAAATCACATCGATCATCGGCGTCATCCGCAAGCCTAACCGCCGCCTCGGCCCCGTCAAACGTCCAAGGACCTCTGCCAGGATACCTCCGAATTCCTCTTGTCCCTGCTCCACCTTAAAATCCCTCAATTATTTACCACCACTCTGTCATTCCGTGTTTGCTTGTCCTCCGCAGCCTTGTGCGAAGGAGGGACCCGGAATCCAGTTTTGTAGGGTGGGCCTATGGCCCACGCGGTCTTCTAAATGACAATTTTCAGACCTTCGCTACAAAAAATGATTTTACGATTATGAGCACAAAAAAGCAAATCCTGATTCTTCAACGAAAAACAAATAAAAACCAGGTGCCTGTCCCAAGATTTCTGCAGCCTCAAATTTGTGCACAATTCCCGGGGCGGTTGTAAATCCCAAAAACTGTTGACACCTCACCGCTTGGGGATTAGAATGTGCTGGCTGGTCCTGTACCGGCAGGGGCATCGTGCTGCCGTGGGTGCAGCTCCGTGCGGATTTCTCAGCAGGAATCGAATTGGGGGTTACTATGAAAAACAAAAATCGAACAATTGCAATGATTGCAGGCTGTATAATTCTGGTCGGCGCCGGCTGTGTCTTCGCGGATGATTGGCCGCATTGGCGGGGGCCTTACTACAACGGCGGCGGCGATGAGAAAAATCTTCCCGGCTCATTCAGCAAAACCGAGAACATGCTATGGGTTTGTCCGCTGCCAGGTGAAGGTTCCGCAACGCCGATTGTCACCAGCGGGAAGGTTTTTATCAGTTCCACCGGCGCCGGCAGCAAGGACCTTCTCGGCCTTTGTATCGATGCAGCGACTGGTAAGGAATTGTGGCGCAAGAAACTTGGCACAGCTTACGCGAAGATTCGTCGCAACACCATGGCCACACCTTCTGCGGTGGCGGATGGAAAGAGCGTGTATTTCATGTTTGGCAGTGGGGACCTGGCTCGCCTTGACTACGAGGGCAGGGTGCTGTGGTCGCGAAATCTGCAGGCAGAATACGGCAATATCACTATAAAGTTCGGCTATAGCTGCAGCCCGCTGTATCACGATGGGAAACTTTATGTCCTGATTCAGCGGCGTCCAAAAGAATATCGCGAGCCCAGGCCTGAGGCGCCGCTTGATTCGTTTATGCTCATCATCGACGCCGAGACGGGTAAAAACATCTCTAAGCTGGACCGCAAGACCGATGCAGTGAATGAATCGTTCGATGCTTACAGCTCGCCGCTGCCGGTGCCGAGTGGTAAGGGGCATGAGATAGTTACAATCGCCGGCGATTATGTCCTTGCTCGCGAGACTGCGACCGGCCGCGAGCTTTGGCGCTACGGGTGCAATCCGAAAAAGAAGGAAAATTGGCGACAGGTATCAACCTTCGGAATCGGAGAGGGGCTTTTGTGTTGTGTAAGACCACGCGGTGAAGGGGTCTTTGCGCTAAGGCCGGGCGGGTCCGGGACACTCTCTGACAAGGACGTTGTCTGGACATTTGACGGGCCGGCACCGGATTGCAGCACACCCTTGTATTATCAGGGTATGTTCTACATTTTGGCCGGTGATGAGGCGGGCAAGAAACTGACCTGCCTGGATGCCAAAACGGGCAAGCAGAAGTGGCAGGGAAAGCTCGGCGGCAGGCCGCCTTATCGCGCCTCGCTGACAGCGGCTGATGGAAAGTTGTATTGTATTAACGAAGCCGGCGATGTGGTTGTACTGTCGGCGAATCCAGAAAAGTTTGAAGTCCTGTCTCGCGCCAGCCTGGGCGGTGAACCGACTTACGCCTCGATTGCAATTGCGGATGGCCGCCTGTTCATTCGCACAGCCGAGAGCCTTTACTGTGTTAGTAAGCAAAGTACTGCTACAAATTAAAACGCTCCTCCTCCACAGGCGGGTTGAAAAGAATGAAACGCACTACTATTCTGTCAACACTATATTTGTGAAAATATACGGTGCTTTGTCATTCCCGCGAAGGCGGGAATCCAGAAGCCGAAAAGCAATAAGAACGCTTGTTATTTTCATAAGATTAGCCATGACAGAATACTAGCGACCAACGACGAGCGACTAAATATCCCCGCGCAGCGACCCCACAACTCAAACCTAAAAACTCAAAACTTAAAACTACTTTTCCTCTCTGTGCCTTTGCCCATTTGAAACTTGTGCCTCTCTCTCGGTTTCGATCGTTTGAATTTTTGTTATTAGTGCTTGTTTAGAATTTCGGATTTAGAGCTTAGGATTTAGAATTTCTTTATAGTCGGCGCAGTATTTTTTTCTCCCGCAATCGCCGCAATGCCTTCTATGCCAGCACGTCCCAAAAACGTCATTGCGAGCGGTTCGTAGAACCGCGCGGCAATCTTGACCCTTCGATGTCATTCTGAATCCCGGCGCGCCGGGAAAGAATCTCAACCCACGAGCCACGAGATACCAGATATAAATACTCCGCGAAGCCATTCCACAGTTTTGCGCTTTTCCTTTTACACTTTACGTTTTATTGTCACTTCGGGCTTCCTTGATCCTCCTTTTATTTGTTTTTCTCGTTTGATAGCTGCGGTGGGCCCATCGAATTGTTCATAATAAACAAGCCTAACAACGTTATATTGTTTCGTAAACCCGTCCTTTACCTTTTCTTTATGCTCATATACACGTCTTTTAAGATCGTTGGTAATGCCTGTATACAACGTTGACTGACTCGGATTAGTCATGATATAAACATAATACTGCTTTGAACTCATGCTTTATTCCCGTCATTGCGAGGCCTGCGAAGCAGGCCGCGGCAATCTTGACTCCCTTCTTGTCATGACGGACTTGATCCGGCATCCGTTATCTAACATCGAGTATCCCTTGTCCGCCGTAGCTTTATGCCAAGGCAGAAGCATCAATGATCTATTTCATTGGCCGGGCACCTTAAATTCATCCCAAAATCCACTAAAAGTTTCTCCCATGCTTCAACTGCCTTGATTGCAATTTTGTGCAAGTCTCCAATGCGATTGTTCTTGTTGTCAACCACATCGCCAGTAATAATTGCCTTTGCGCTACCATCACCGGACAACTTTGGAACGCCGCCAGCACCAAGAGTCATTTTGATAGTGGATCCCTTCTTTGCCTGAGTTTTCAATTGCATTACACGATTGATGTTAACCAGTTGCGGGTATCTTTTGGAATTGCCACCTTTGCGAGGTGGGTATGCGTGTTTGTCTTTGTCTGACAAATCCTGAATGATCCTTAGCTCCAGTGATTGGGTAAAGGCCTGGTTTACCTTTTCCTTGTCCTTTCCATTTTGCACGGCCCACTTTCTTAGGTGGTCGCGTAAGTTCGCGATATTGTGTATTAACGTGTGAGCTAAGTTGGATAGTTCGGCGTCGGTAAGGCCACCTCTAAAGTCCTGAAAAACGGCCGTAATCTTATCCGTTGCGATCACGGCG
>Ga0114922_10006317_pt1 | contig 10893 bp, 6 predicted proteins | sample AartaG_FD_100975 | JGI IMG/M metagenome (GOLD analysis project Ga0114922, IMG submission 100975) | Deep subsurface microbial communities from Aarhus Bay to uncover new lineages of life (NeLLi) - Aarhus_00045 metaG | ecosystem: Environmental > Aquatic > Marine > Oceanic > Sediment | place: Aarhus...
CTTACGGCGATTCACCTTGTACCCCAGGGCACCCTCTCTCGCCTTACGGCGATTCACCTTGTACCCCAGGGCACCCTCTCTCGCCTTACGGCGATTCACCTTGAAGGACGCGAAGGCGTATCGTAAAAAACGGGTTTTCACTCTTGCCTGAACAGCAGAATCACTTGTACCCCCCGGCCTTTATCCTGTACCTTTCCGCGTCATGAGCAGCGAGTTCAGTACAAGCGATATCCGCAAGATCTTTCTGGATTATTTTCAGGCAAAGGACCATGAAGTGGTGCCGTCCAGCCCCCTCGTGCCCGCCAACGACGCCACCTTGCTGTTTACCAACGCCGGAATGGTTCAGTTCAAGGATGTGTTCCGTGGGAGGGAGAAGCGCCATTATGCGCGTGCCGTCAGCTCACAGCGCTGTGTGCGTGCCGGCGGCAAGCACAATGACCTGGAAAATGTAGGTTATACTGCCCGCCACCACACCTTTTTTGAAATGCTGGGCAATTTCAGCTTCGGCGATTACTTCAAGCGAGACGCCATTCGTTACGCCTGGGAGTTTCTGACCGACGTGCTGAAGCTGCCGGCAGAACGCCTGTGGGTAACGGTCTTCGAAGAAGACGATGAGGCGGTGGACATCTGGCTGAATGAAGTCGGCGTCTCCCCGCAGCGCTTTTCCCGTATCGGTGCGAAAGACAACTTCTGGTCCATGGGGGATACCGGCCCCTGCGGACCCTGTTCGGAAATATTCTACGATCACGGCCCCGAGGTGCCCGGCGGTCCGCCGGGAACACCGGAAGAAGACGGTGATCGCTATATCGAGATCTGGAACCTGGTGTTCATGCAGTACGACCGTGGTGTCGGTGGTGAACTGCAGCCGTTACCAAAACCGTCGGTGGATACCGGCATGGGGCTGGAGCGTCTGGCCGCCATACTGCAGGGTGTTCACAGTAACTATGAAATCGATTTGTTCCAGCATTTGATCAAGGCGACTGCTGAAGTTACGGGTGTCAGGAACCTGGAAGACAATTCACTACGCGTCATCGCCGATCATATACGCGCCTGTGCATTTCTGATTGTCGATGGTGTGATTCCTTCCAATGAGGGGCGGGGGTACGTTTTGCGCCGCATTATCCGGCGCGCCATTCGTCACGGCCATAAGCTTGGTAAGCGTGAATCGTTTTTCCATGAACTGGTTGCTCCGCTGGTCAAGGAGATGGGCGATGCTTATCCGGAGTTGACCAAAGCACAATCACAGGTCGAGCGGGTTCTGGCGCAGGAGGAGATCCGCTTTGCGGAAACCCTCGACCACGGTATGAAAATTCTCGAAGAGGCTATCGCCGGTCTGCAGGGCGAAGTCATTCCGGGTGACACCGTGTTCAAGCTCTACGATACTTACGGCTTCCCGGTAGATCTGACCGCCGACATTGCTCGGGAGCACAGTCTGTCGCTTGATATGCCAGGTTTTGAAACTGAAATGCAGGCCCAGCGCGCCAGAGCGCGAGCCGCCAGCAGTTTTGAAGCGTTAAACGCGAGTGGGCTTGATGTCGAAGGCCGCAGCGAATTTACCGGCTATGAATGCTTAACGGACAAGGCCGTTATCGAGGCTGTATATAAAGGCGGAGAAGCCGTCGAAGTCCTTCAGGATGGCGAAGAAGGTATCGTCTTGCTCGATCGCACGCCATTCTATGCAGAATCCGGTGGCCAGGTTGGTGACCGTGGCGTCATCCGCAGCAGCGAGGGTGGCGTGTTTCGGGTCACCGATACCCGCAAGCAGGGCGACGGCGTATTCGCACATATCGGCCAGGTGACGCAGGGTGAGATCAGGCAGGGAGGCAGCGTTGAAGCGCTGGTTGACGAGCAGCGCCGTGCAGCCACACGTCTGAATCACTCGGCGACTCACTTGATGCACGCCGCATTGCGCCAGGTGCTCGGTGACCACGTGCAGCAAAAAGGATCGCTGGTGGATCCCGAGCGTCTGCGCTTCGACTTTTCGCATTTTCAGCCGCTCGGCGCAGAAGAGTTGCAAGCAATAGAAACCCTGGTGAATGAGCAGATTCGGATCAACGCCGACGTGGAAACCCGGGTTATGGCGGTTGACCAGGCCATGGAAGCCGGTGCCATGGCGCTGTTCGGCGAGAAGTACGGCGATGAAGTGCGCGTGCTTTCGATCGGTGATTTTTCGGTTGAACTCTGTGGCGGGACACACGCCAGCCGGGCCGGTGATATTGGTGTCTTCAAGATAGTTTCGGAAGCCGGTATCGCTTCCGGCGTACGTCGCATAGAAGCTGTAACCGGTGCCGGTGCCCTGGAATATATTGGTGAAACTGAAAAGAATATCAGCGAGGTTGCGAATCTGCTCAAAGCCGGTCGGGAGGATGCGGTGGCCAAGGTGGGCCAGTTACTGGAACGTAACCGCAGGCTGGAAAAAGAGCTGGAAGCGCTGAAAGCCAGACTGGCCAGCAGCCAGGGCAGTGACCTGTCCGGTCAGGCGCGGGAGGTGGACGGTATCAAGGTGCTGGCGGCCCGACTGGAGGGTGCAGACGCCAAGAGCCTGCGCGATACCGTGGATCAGCTGAAAAACAAACTGGGTGCTGCAGCCGTCATATTGGGCGCCGTCACGGATGGCAAAGTCGCACTGGTTGCGGGCGTCACCAAGGCAGAAACCAAGTGCATCAAGGCCGGGGAGCTCGTGAATCACGTGGCCAGCCAGATTGGCGGCCGTGGTGGCGGTCGGCCAGACATGGCGCAAGCCGGCGGCAGTCAGCCGGAGAATCTCGAAGCGGCACTGGCGTCGGTTGCCGACTGGGTCAAGCAGCAAATCGCAGCATCCGGGTCGGTGTAGACCGAATTTCTCACCACGACGGGTACCAGGAAGTTCATTGATAAGGGATTTTCCTTGCTTATCTGCCGTGTTCTCAGGTAACAGTCTGTGTCTTGCAGATCTCCTGCGTTTATTACTCAACAGCGTACTCCTTCGTGACCTTGGTGCCCTTTGGCGTTAAGGCTGTAAGAAATCGTCAGTAGTCGCCAATAGCGGTGTTATCCAGGCTTGGTTTGTAGTTTAATGCCAAGTTTTTCGCGATCCACCTCATTTGTAAGCAGATATGGCACTTATTGTCCAAAAATACGGCGGCACTTCGGTCGGGACACCCGAGCGGATTCAGGTCGTGGCCGAAAAAATCATTCAGTACCGCGACCAGGGCAATCAGTTGGTGGTCGTGGTTTCGGCCATGAGCGGTGAAACGGATCGGTTGTTGTCCCTGGCCGCTACCCTATCCGAGCGTCCGGCACCGCGCGAACTGGACGTGCTGCTGGCGACCGGTGAGCAGACCACCATTGCATTGCTGGCCATGGCGCTGGAGGAACGCGGCTGCGCAGCGCGCTCCTACACCGGTGCACAGGTGCATATTCTGACGGATGACGCTCATAACAAAGCAAGAATCCTGGATATCGACGCAAATCGCGTCAGTTCGGATCTGGCGGCAGGCCGTGTGGTGGTGGTGCCGGTTTTCAGGGGGTGGATGAATACGGCAATATCACTACCCTCGGCAGGGGGGGGTCTGATACCACTGCAGTTGCGCTTGCCGCCGCACTGAAAGCTGACGAATGCCAGATATTTACCGACGTCAATGGCGTGTATACAACCGACCCCCGGGTCGAACCCGATGCTCGTCGTCTGGAACGAATTACCTTTGAAGAAATGCTGGAAATGGCTAGTTTGGGCTCAAAAGTGCTGCAAATCCGTGCCGTGGAGTTCGCAGGCAAGTACAATGTGCCATTGCGCGTGCTTTCCAGTTTCGAGCAAGGTGAAGGTACGCTGATTACCTATGAGGACGAAGCTGTGGAGCAGGCGTTAATTTCCGGGATCGCTTTCAATCGAGATGAGGCGAAGCTGACGATACTCGGTGTCCCGGATCAGCCCGGTGTCGCGCACAGGATTCTGGGTTCCATTGCTGATGCCAACATCGAAGTGGACATGATCATCCAGAACATTGCTCCCGATGGCAAGACCACAGATTTCACCTTCACTGTGAATCGTAACGATTACCAGCGTGGTATGGAGATTCTGCAGCAGACGGCGGAACAGATGGGTGCCAGTGAAGTTTCCGGTGATGCCAGGATTGTGAAAATATCGCTGGTTGGTGTCGGTATGCGTTCCCACGCCGGAATTGCTTCAACCATGTTCGAGACCCTGGCAAAGGAAGGGATCAATATAAGGATGATTTCAACGTCCGAAATCAAGGTGTCGGTGGTAGTCGATGAAAAATACCTCGAGCTGGGTGTTCGCGCTCTCCACGAGGCGTTTCATCTGGATCAGGCGGCGACGGCCTGATCATCCGGAAACCGCTGCTGGCGGTTTTACCATAATGTCTAGTAATAACAAAGATCTTTTGGCTCGTTATAGTTTTGCAGTGGGTGGCCGACATAAGCACTAAGTTGGTTGCCTAATAAAATCTGCCGACTACGGAAGTCGTAAAGTTGGTGAGCGAGAAGGTCAAGGAGACACTAGGAATGTTAATACTTACACGAAGGGTCGGCGAAACCCTCATGATTGGTGACGATGTCACGGTTACGGTATTGGGCGTGAAGGGGAATCAAGTCCGAATCGGTGTCAATGCGCCAAAGGAAGTGGCGGTCCATCGCGAAGAAATCTATGAACGTATCAAGCGCGAAAAAGACGCTGAAGCCGGGTCGGTAGAAAACGCCGACAGCTGATTTAACTTTACCTGATGAATAAGCGTCGGTATCCTACCCGCTTTCTGCAAATGACCGAAATCAGGTCTTTTTCGCAGATGGGAGAGGTGGCCGAGTGGCTGAAGGCGCTCCCCTGCTAAGGGAGTATGGGTTAACACTCATCGAGGGTTCGAATCCGTCCCTCTCCGCCACATAAAACAAGCCCCGCAAGGGGCTTTTTTTATGTGGCGGAGAGGGAGGTCTTGATGAGAACCCTTCGGTTCGACAAGCCGCGCATTGCGCGGCGCAGGACGCCGCAGGCGCCCCGCAGGGGTGAGGAGCGAAGCGACGAATCAATCCCGACCCGCGCGCTTAGTGACACGCCTTGACAGATAAGGTCGCTGGGGCTTTTTTTATGTGGCGGAGAGGGAGGCTTTGTTGAACGGGAGTTTCTCATTCACCAAGTTCTATGACGTAGAATAGATCAGCGCCACTGCGCAGCGCGCTTGATTCCCCGACCAGTTTCCATTTGCTGCCCAAAGCATAGCGAAGCCGCAGCGTCGAAACGGGTTCAAAAATTCCAACGCCGTAACTCACGAACAGTTTCGGTGACAGGTACTTCCCCACCAGCAGTGACGCCTGATTGGTCTCATTGTCCGGGTCAGACTCGATAGAGATTTCATCGATACCGAGCTTTTCTCCGTATTCCTCGGTCAGCGCGAGCCCCCCGCCCAGGCCCAGCATGATGGCCGCCTGATTCATGGAGTTCCTGTCCTGCGAGGAGGTGTCGCTTTCCAGCGGACGCCCCAGCACCAGCCAGGACAGCTGGTCAGACTGTGACATGCTCGGTTCTGAAAACAGCGAAAAGTCGGGTTTACGCATATTGCCGCGCGCTTTGACGCCGACCAGGATGCCGGGCGACGGCCGTCTCACGGCTTCAACATCAAGCCCGGGTTCGGTGATCGGGCCGCCGGCGAACAGCAGGCGCCCGGTGCGAATATCGAGATTCTGGCCATAGGCCCGGTATTTGCCATCCTTTATGGCAAGCTCACCACTCGCGGTTGTCGGTTTGCCGGGCTGATCTTTGCTGATAAGGTTGCCGGTGATTCGCCCCTTCAGTCCGAAGCCATCGAATTTGACCTGCTCGCCGAGGATGAAACGAACTCTTGATGACACCTGATAGTCTTTTACGGCAGCCGTTTCCTCGTCATCCGCGACGATGATCTGGTCCGCTGATACCGGGACCGAGGATTCCGGTAATTTTCTCGGTCTGATGCTGGCGCTTGGGATCCCGATTTGTCCTTCAATATCGAGGTGGCTTTCGCTCACCCTCAGTTTGAGATCCGGCGAAGTGCTGATTTTCGCCTCGCGTGTATCCATGACCTGAAAATCATTGCCCGTTATTCTGAAACGTGCGCTACGCGGTTTGGCGTGCAGTTGACTGTCACCCTTGATGGTTAATTGCCCATCCCCGGAGCGAGCCGCCAGATCCAAGGCAAGGTTGCCATCGGGCCGTCCCTCAAGTGTCATCTGGATCTCCTGCAGCGTAATCCCTGGCTGATCGAGCGTCAGGTGAGTGTCGCTGCTGCTGATTCGCCCCTGCAGCACCGGCGCCTGCAGGCTGCCACCGATGCGCATACTGCCCTGCAGTGAGCCCCGTGCATCGCTGATTTGGGGTATAAAGGCATCCAGAAAAGCGATGTCCGGTATCTCGATGCTGGCATGACCCCTGAGTGCGCGGCTGAGAAAATCCTGATCGGTACCGCTGACGCTCCCCTCCAGCAACAGTTTTGCATTATTGTCGAGCTGCAGGGACCCATCGAGCTGCGTCTTTTGCTCGTCGCCACGCAGGTTTAATCTCGCGTTGCTGGCTTCAACGCGGACGTCTGGCCGGTCGCCCCCCGCCCCGGCAATAACCAGCGCCAGGCCGTGCGAGTCCAGGCGCAGGCGCGTCGTAGCCGGCTGGCCCTCTTGCTGTTTTATTTCACCGTCGAGTTCCAGGGTGCCTTGCGCCTCAACGCCGGCCGGAAGCAGGCTGGCAAAGTAGTCCAGCGGCAGCTCGCGCAGCTCGAGCTGGCCGTTGCCTGTCCCGGCTGTAAACTCTCCACTCAGGCACAGACGTGCTCCAGCGCTGTGCCAGCAGGACCGATCCGCGGCCAGCCTGTCCTGTCCCAGCTGGCCGCGGAACGACTTATCCAGTGCCCAGGGTGCAAAGTCGGTATGGCCGAGCTCTGCTTCATAAAGGTCAAAATGCCAGACACTCTGTTCCCAGTTGCCGTTCGCTTCCAATCGTCCATCGACAAGGCTGCTGTCAGCGCTCAGCTTCAAGCTATGTTTCGCGGGGATGCCTTGGGCCCGCAGATCCACGCTGTTTATCGTGATTCCCCGGATCAGGCCCGCGCCAAGTTTTAGTTCGAGACTCGACTTGGTCGCAGCGGTAATATCGACAGTGGCATCAAGTTTGAACTCGCTCAATCGATCATTGCCGTAACGGAGCTCAGAACCGCTGAGTGTGGCTCTGCCGACCGGGGCGGCGAGTGTACCGCTGACATGACCGCGGCCGGCGAGGCGTCCGGAAGCGGCGGGTAGCAGGGTATTGAGATTCGGGCTGTCAACGTTCCAGTCAAGATCCAGGCGCGTGCCGACCGAGCCGCTCAGCTGCAATGAACTCGGCCCAGACCTGAGAGCGAGTTTTTCGATCGACAGAGTATCTGTCTGGTAGGCGCCCCGTGTCTCCAGCCGGACCGGGAGGTCACGCAGTTGCCCGTTGACCCGAAGCCGGGGAACTTCTGCGACGAGTCCCGCTTGAGAGAATTCTGCGCGGCCCGCCAGCTGCACATCGAGTTTCCCGGGCCACTCTGAAAAAATAACACCCGGGTCCAGTGAATTTCCGTTAAGCTCGAAGCTGGCCTCGAGCCGGGGTTGCCAGGCTGTTTTGGCCGTAGCCTGCAGATGACCGCGCAGGGTATCGATGGCCAGCCCGGAAACCTGCAAGGCAGCCTGATTTCCTTTGCCCTGCAAAGACAGGTCCGCCTCGGTATAGCCGGCAGCGGCTAGTGTCATCCGGCTATCGATGAGGTAGTCGTCCAGCGATCCCCTGAGATGCAACTGGCCCGACGGGCTCTCCACTTGTGCCGCGCCGGTCAATGGCCAGCGTGCCCGGCTCCAGTCGGCGTGAAGGTCGAATCCTATGGTGTCGGTTTCGAAATAGACAGGCCCCGAGATGCGCACCTCCATCTCGTTAGCATGACTGCTCAGTCGTAACGACTCGAGCTCGACGCTGGTGGTAGATAATGCCGCCGAGAGGTCTACGCGCACCTGCGGCAAGTCTTCGCTGTCGATATCCAGTGAACCGCTAAGGGCAAGGGCATCCAGCGGACCGTCAGCCTGGAACTCCGCCATCAGACTCATGGCTGGCAGATCGTTGTTGATCGCCTTGAGTGCCAGGCCGTCGATCCCGACTCTCGCTTCAAGGGAAGGTTTGTCCAGCAAGCCGGTGAGTATGAATTCGCCGCTGACGGGGTAGGTTTCATTGAACGTCTGGGCAATCAGCAGGCGTTTGAGGGTGCCGGAGAGTCTCGTCCGCGCCAGTATTTCCGCATAGTCCGGTGGGCTGAGGCGCCAGTCGAGTACAGCCTCCAGCGGGTAATCACCAGCCGTTTCGAGCCTGCTGCTACCCTGTATCTGAAAGCCTTCGGACTGAACGGATACATGGCCAATCTCCAGCGCCATATCGCGGTACGACAGGCTGGTCTCGCCCTGCTCGATGATGACTGCTTCGGTGCCGCTTGCTGTATAAACTGTGACGTTGCGTACCCTGAGCTGCTCAAGGATTACCGCGATTGGCAGTGCGATACGTTCCGGCATGGCCATCGGCTCAGCTGCCACCGGCGCTGCTTGTTCGCTGGGGCTGTAGCGGATGTCGTCCAGCATCAGGCGATCCACCTGAAGCTCGCCGGACAAAAGTCGTGACGGTGTCCATTCCAGCTCGGCAGAATCCAGGGCCAGCTTGAAATCATCGTTGTGAAACTTCAGGCCTGTCACTGCCAGTGGTCCGCTCAGGCGGCCTTCCACGTTCTCGATTGTGAGACCCGCAGGGAGCAGGGGTTGCAGACTCGGCCATAGCAGTTTCAGTCCGCGCTGGGTCGTCGACACATAAACCAGCGTCATGGCCAGGCAGAAAACCGCAATGATCAGAATGCGGAACAGAATCCTCATTACAAGTCCGGTCCGATGCTGACGTGGATGCGCAGGTTGTCATCGCTGTTGTTGAACGGATGCGCGAAATCGAGGCGCAGCATCCCCACCGGCGTCCGCCAGCGCAGGCCTGCACCGGCTGCGATTTCCAGAGTCGGGGGAAAATCGTCATCGGCATTTCCCGCGTCGATGAAAAGCGCAGCCCCCCACTTTTTCCAGATCAGGTAGTCCGCCTCGACGCTGCCGGTCAACAGGTACCTGCCGCCCGTGTTTTCACCGCTTTCGTCGGTCGGACCCAGGGTCTGATACTTGTAGCCGCGCACACTTCGGTCGCCACCGGCATAAAAGCGTTCGGTTGTCGGTAGTTCGGCGAAATCCTCGACCGCCATGCCACCGGCTTGCAGCCGGAACAGGGCACGGGCCCGTTCGGCGAGTGGATAGACCGCGCGGCCGGTTGTTTCAGCACGGATAAAGGTGGTGTCCGAGACCAGCAGGGCAGCAGCACCGCGCATATCCGCAGACCAGCTGTAGCCGCGGCGTGGAAACAGAACGTTGTCGGCCTTGAGGCGGGACAGGGTCACGCCCGGAATGAAGTAGTTGACGATTTGATCATCTTCACCGAGCGTGAAATCCTCGCGCTCGAACCTGATATACAGCTGGCGCTGGAATTTCCGCCATTTTTCGTTTCGGTTGATGCCCAGCGTCAGGCGTCGCGAATCGCCGTTATCGGCGACCTCTTCCCAGGTTGCGGTACTGCTGAATATCAGCCGGTCGGAGACCAGGTTGCCGATGGGTATTTTGTACTGGGCGCCAACGCTCTGTTTCACGCTGGACAGCAGTGAATCCGCCAGGATACTGTGCCCGCGGCGGTTGATGCGGCGCCGCTCGGCCGCCAGCGTCAGGCGTGGCCCGGTATCCGTGCCGAAGCCAAGACCCGTACCGAAGCGCCACTTTTTCCCGGGTTCTGTTTTGATCAGGATCGGGATATGGAAATCTTCAGCATCCTTACGCTGGATATCGACTTCCACACGCCTAAACATACCACTATCGTCGAGTGCCAGCTGGAGCTCCAGTAATTTGTCCGTATTGAACGGCATACCGCGCTCGATTTTGACTAACCTGTCGATGAACGACGGATCCAGAATCTGCTGGTCAACGCGAATGTCACCGAAATAATAACGGTGGCCGGTATCGAGAATCAGTTTTATTTCGGCCTTATGTTGACGGGGATTAACGCGAATTTCACTGTGGGTAAAACTGGCGTCCAGGTAGCCGGCCGCGAGCGCAGCCTTGATCAGTGCCGCCTTGGTTTCCTCGTAGTGACCATGCTGCAATCGCTGGCCGGTAGCAAGCTGTGTCGATTCAAGTACCTTGCGCAGATCGGCATTATCCTGTCCGTCACCCTGGATACCCAGTTCAACATCTTCAACAAGTGTCGGCTCGTCCGGATCGATCTGGTAGCTGGCAAGCCAGCGATTGTCTGCTATTTCGAGGCTTGACTTTATGATGGGTGAGTAATAGCCAAAAGGCTGCAGGGCCTTACGGATCTCAGCCGGTGCTGCACGGTGCAGGCTGCGTACCGACGCCTCTGTTACCTCTGTCTCCGGTTCGCCAACTGTAGGCAGGGGAATCAGTGTGGTTTGCGTGACAAGTTGCGCAATGCCCAGCTGAGCGGTGACGTTGTCAAGCAGTTCGTCCTCGATGCCGGTAATCTTGACATCAATGCTTTCCGCAGCGTGAGCAAGCGCCGCGCAGGCGAAGCAGGCGATTACAAAAAGCGGCTTTACGAGGCGCATACTAGTGCTCTGTCCATATGATAACTACGGGTTCAGTTAGCTTGTCAACGTTCACGGCAAGGCGCGCCTCGCAGGCAATGGCTATTCCCTTGCCAAGTGGCGGAACGCAGTCCGTGGGCGTTGACAAGCTAACCCTAAGGGCGTCCCTGTGGTGTCCCGCAGCTGCGTTCCAGTACTCGACAAGGGAATAGCCATTGCCTTCGCACTGCGCCTTGCTGCGAAACATCACAGGGAC
>Ga0114922_10006318_pt1 | contig 10890 bp, 5 predicted proteins | sample AartaG_FD_100975 | JGI IMG/M metagenome (GOLD analysis project Ga0114922, IMG submission 100975) | Deep subsurface microbial communities from Aarhus Bay to uncover new lineages of life (NeLLi) - Aarhus_00045 metaG | ecosystem: Environmental > Aquatic > Marine > Oceanic > Sediment | place: Aarhus...
CTCTGCGACGGGGATGTCGGCGCTTTCCATAATCCACTCCCCGATGCCCGGTATGCGTTTGCCCCTGTATGTGCCCGCAGGCACAGAGTAAACACCCCAGTGGATGAACATGCCGAATCTCGCCTCGCGCCACCACTTCATCCGTTCGTCACGATGCTGTTTGGTTTCAGGCAAGGCTGATTTGGCGGTTATCTGTGCACAGGCTGGGATTACTAAAAAGCTCAACACCATAATCACAATTGCCGGGCTTTTCCTACACCTATGTAAAGGTGTATAAGTTTGGGACGTGATTGTTTTGTTACTCATTGTTTATCCTCTTTTACTTATCTGCTGGTGGTCATAGGCTTCGGATGGTATTACATCATACCCATTCCGCCGCCCATACCACCCATTCCGCCGCCCATACCACCCATGCCACCGCCCATTCCTGGTGCTCCTGGTGGTGGCATTTCTTCTTTTTCTTTAGGCCTTTCGGAGACAAGGCAATCTGTGGTCAGCAGCAAGCCGGCAATACTCACAGCATTTTGCAAAGCGATTCGTGTTACTTTTCCCGGGTCGATGACGCCGGCGCCGAAAAGGTCCTCGTACTTGTCTTTGTCGGCGTTGTAGCCGAAGCCGCCTTTGCCCTCCATGACTTTATTGACTACAAGATTTGCTGTTGCACCAGCGTTGGCGGCGATGTAGTAGCAGGGCATCCTGATGGCCTTTTCCAATATGTCGGCACCGGTTTGCTCATCGTCTTTGAGTTTTAATTGTTTGATTGCATCGATACAGCGGATGAGGGCCACACCTCCGCCGGGCACGATACCTTCCTCAATGGCTGCTCTGGTGGCGTGCAGGGCATCCTCGATCCGGGCTTTTCGTTCTTTCATTTCCGTTTCGCTTGCAGCGCCGACATTGATTTGTGCGACGCCGCCGGTTAGCTTGGCGAGCCGTTCCTGAAGTTTCTCGCGGTCATAATCACTGGTTGTGATTTCTATTTCGCTCTGGATTTGCTTGATTCTGCCGCTGATGCCGTCCTGGCCGCCGGCACCTTCAACGATGATTGTATTATCGTTGTCGATGGTTACTTTTTTGGCCTGGCCGAGCTGCCTGATGCTGATGTTTTCCATCTCGATTCCCAAGTCTTTGAAAATCGGCTCAGCTCCTGTCAGGATTGCAATGTCGGCCAGCATTGCTTTTCTGCGGTCGCCGTAACCGGGCGCCTTTACTGCCGCGCACTGCAGGATGCCTTTTAGCTTGTTAACCACCAGCGTTGCTAACGCTTCGCTCTCGACATCTTCTGCGATAATCAGCAGGGGCCTTTTGGTTTTTGCAATTTTTTCAAGCAGGGGCACGAGCTTGGCTACATTGCTGATTTTTTCCTCGTGTATGAATATATATGGCTTTTCCAGTTCGCAGACCATATTTTCCGGGTCGGTTACGAAGTGGGGCGAAAGGTAGCCGCGGTCAAACTGCATCCCTTCTACAAAATCGACAGTCGTCTCGAAGCCTTTACCCTCTTCGACGGTGATTACCCCGTCTTTTCCGACCCGCTGGAAGGCTTGAGCCATAATCTTTCCGATTTCCACGTCGTTGTTAGCTGATACCGAGGCGATATTGATTATGTCATCGATTTTAGTGATATCGATGGGCTTTGCCAAGGATGCGAGCTTTTTGGTTACCACCTTTGCGGCCTTTTGCATGCCGCGGTTCAGGGCCATAGCATCCGCCCCTGCAGCGAGGTTCTTGTAAGCTTCCCTGAATAGCGCTTCGGTGAGCACGGTAGCAGTTGTTGTTCCGTCGCCGGCGATTTTTGAGGTTTTGCTTGCGGCTTCCTTTACGAGTTTTGCACCGAGGTTTTCATTCTTGTCGATAAGGTCAATTTCTTCAGCCACCGTTACCCCGTCTTTGGTCACGGTTGGTCCGCCCCAGCTTTTGTCGATGATAGCGTTTCGGCCTCTTGGGCCAAGTGTTGGCTTTACCGCCGCTGCGAGCTTTTCGACGCCGGCCAGCAGCCCGGCTCTTGCATCGCCTTCAAATGCCAATTCTTTCACTGCCATAATTACTTGCCTCCTTACTGTGTTCAGTTCAAAAAGGGTTGACCGTTAATTTTACGCTTAATTTATAGCAAACACGCAAAAGATATACCAGTTTTTATGCAGAGTAAAGGCTATTTTAGGCTGATTGTCTGTAACTGTCTATAATTACTGTAATTATGTGATGCAAAAATCGCCTGTGCAGGCGGCTATACTGCATTTTTCGCAGGAAGAAATGCAAATTTTGGCATAAGAGAAGGTGTTGACTCCGCCAAGTTGACAGGGAGCAGAAGTTCGAGAGGCAAATGGCAAAATGCGAAAAGACTTGAAGAAACTGGGTTTTTGGGGCGTAAAAACAGCTTACATAGCGTCATCCCGAGCCCAGAAAGAGCTTGTAACGCGTTCCGGTCAAAGAACCTGATAAGCGGCCTCCGTGTCTAATGAGGAGATTTTTTCTATCGTGTCAATCCTGCTGTTGATTCGGCTGTCCGGGATTGACCGACTCCTGAAAGTCTGGAGAGGGTTCTTCCGAGGCTTCCGGCTGCTCGGAATGACCTTCAGGCCAAGATTCTGAAGTATCATCTGTCTCTAACTCCGGAGGCCAGGCCTCTGATGTATCAGATGGCTGCTCAGATTCACTGCCGGGCCTGAGGGCGTTGATAATTCTTTCAAATAAGTTCCAAGGCATTTTCAAACTCCTTAATAAATTGAGTTTTGCTTTTGTTTTACCGCTTTTATGGCGTTTTTGTACGCACTACAGCCTTTTTCGGCGATTTTTAGCAGTGACTTTACTGCGAAAATGGGGTATTTTCGTACTAATTGCTCGGTGCGGGGCGGAGGTGAAATTGGCTTTGATTGGGTTTGTTTGGGTTTGAATTGGGTTTGTTTTGGCATTTTATTGGCTTTAATTGGGTTTGTTTGGGTTTGTATTGGCTTTGAATTGGGTTTGTTTTTCCCACGTTCACCAAGTGTCTTATCTTCGTAATCCTTTGTTAATACTTTGTTTACGTTCATTTTGGCTTTTTGGAAATTGGGTTTGTTTTGCATAAAAAGTCTGATTTGTAGTGCGCTCACTACAGTTGTAGAGGTGGTGCCAAGGGCACAATGATTATTGATAATTGATAAGTGATTATTTGTTTTTGACTGTATCATCATATTGGGTAAGGAGTTATCGGGTAGTTTTTAAATCCTAAATCCTAATATCTAAATCCTAAACAATATCAAAATCCTAATTTCAAATGTTCAAAACAAAAGCTTCGGGAGGACATTTCCAAATGATTATTGATTATTGATAAATGATTATTTGTTTGAATATTCACCATTTCCTTAATTTTGGGCTTCTTCAAAAAAAAGAAGCGCCTCTATAAATGCACGGATGTGCGCGTTTGATACGAAAATCGGCTTGTTTTTGACAGGATTTATAGGATTAACTTATTGTGGGCAAAGGAGTTAAATTTTTTTATTTTTTTCAGATTTTGTCGTTAGGTATGTGCGTTTTTGATTGATTTTTAACAACGGATATCCACCACGAAGGCACGGAGGCACGAAGAGAATTTAGAGTTTAACCACGGATTAGCACGGATTTCACGGATTTTTTACCACGAAGGCACGAAGGGCACGAAGATAAATTAGCCACGAATTTGCACGAATCACACGAATTTTTAGCCACAGAGGGCACAGAGAACACAGAGTTTAGGCCAGCTTTGGTGTTCTTGGCAGGATTTGCTTGTAAAGTGAACTTTGTCGCAAATACCTGCCATCGTCCACCTGTGCATTTTACAATGCCCCATTTGGGAAGCTGGCTAAGAATGGGGAGGGGTTATTAACCGCGGATTTGCACGGATTTTCACGGATTAAATGGATAAAAAGCATAATAATTCTGTCTTTCTTAGCAAAAATGACCAAAAATGCACAAAAGGGACAAAAAAATGACCAAAAAAGGGTTTTTTTAGCACATAAATAGCTGGATCCCTGCCTAAAGCATGCAGGGACTCGGGCAGGCGGCAGAAGACAGAGGGGGGTAAATTTATGGTGGACAGGGATTATTTGGATTGGTAAATTGGGGGCAGAACTTAGAAAAAGCACCTGGGAGTGGTAAGAATCTCTCCACAGGACGCAAAGTGGCGGATGCTTGATACTATATACTCGATAAGAATTAACTTGGCGGAATTCTTTTTGTTGACACCCGTCTACGGCGTACGGGGGCAGGCGGGAATTGTGGTTTTGGGTGTATAATAAGTAAGGATAAAAAGTAAACTGGGGAAAATTATGGAAGCGAAGTCAGTTCTTGTAAAGTTTCGGGAGCAGCGGAAATTGCTCGAAAACTTACGGGAAAGTATGGCCACACCTCGCCTTAAAGGTATGTGGAATTTCCTTTATAGGCAAACTGAAACACAAACCATTATTTTTAGGATTCCACCAGTAAATCATATTGTCGCAAAAGCAAATCCAGGTAAACCAGTAGAAGCAGAAACCTACGAGGAAGTCGTGGGTATCGGACTATACATCATGAGACAGTGCAGCGAAACAAAAAAGCACATCACTGAGATAATCCATGATTTAGGAATAGGTCGAAGGGACCCAAAACCTACACGGCAGAGTTATGTTGATGATGTGATGTCCGGGTATATTAATCCTGCTCTTGATTTTATTGAAACGAAGCTAGAGGAATTGGGGAAAACAAAGGAGAAACCGACCGCTCCCAGGAAGAGCCGTGTGAAGGACGTCGGGTTGTCAGATAAAACCGCAGACGAACTTACTATAGAGGAAGCTTCCATTGCTGCCTACAGTATTCCTGACCAACCTACGGACCATGATGCCCTGGGTTTTGAACCCTATACCACAGCAATTTCAGAGTTCCTTAGCCATGAGGAAACAAAGCCACCACTTACAATTTCGGTCGAAGGAGAATGGGGGAGTGGAAAATCTTCTTTTATGCTGCAACTTATAGAAAAACTCAAAAAAGAAGATGCATTAATTGTCAAGTTTTCTCCCTGGAGGCATGAAAAAGAAGAATCTGTGTGGGCGGCCTTTGTACTGACTTTTAGTGAACAGCTTGCGGAGGAACTGGGATTTTTTAATAGCATAAACTCCTACTACAAATTGTTATGGGAACGATTCAACTGGCGAGAAGGTTGGCCTAAACTTATAAAGTTTGCTATAAAATGTTTCGCATATTTTATCATACTTATAGGCGTAATTATTGTTTTATGGGCTGGTTGGATTCCATATATTGAAGACGTTAGTAGAAAGGTCTTTGTAAGTATTTTTGGCGCAGCAGCAGTTATTTGGCAAGTTTTGAAGAAGAGTAGTGAAGTTATTGGGAATCCATTCAAACATGATTTGAAAAAATATATACAAACACCTGATTATACAAGCCGCATCCCCTTTATTGAAAAATTTCACAAAGACTTTAAGAAAATAGTAGAGACGTATGCAGGTGACAAAAGGGTTTATGTTTTTATCGATGATCTTGACCGATGTGAAGTGCCGAAAGCGACGGATTTGCTGCAGGCTATTAATCTGATGATTAGCGATGAACCGCAGCTTGTTTTTATTGTTGGGATGGATCGTCAAAAGGTAGCGGCGGGGTTAGCTGTAAAACATAAGGAGCTGTTTCAATATCTTTATCCCCCTAGGATAGGGGATGGGGCCGGCCAGTTAGCTGGCACAGATTATATGAGCGGTCTTAGGTATGGTTATTCATTTATTGAGAAATTTATACAGTTGCCGTTCAGTATTCCACAACCTAAAGAGTCTGATATTGAGAATCTGATCGACAAAATTTCAGAGACACCTCAAGGGAAGAAGGTAGAAAGCCAGTCTGGTATAGATGGTGCTACCGAAACAGTGGGAGTTAACAAGAATATTGAAGAAGACCTAGAAGCAGAAAAAGTTAGAGAACAAAGGCGAGAAACTCTGAGACTGAAACTTGCTGGGGACTCGCCAAAAATTCAAGAAATTGTGTTGATGGTTGCTCCTGTTTTCGATTATAACCCTCGACGGGTTAAGCAATTTATCAATTTGTTTCGGCTTAGAGTATATATTGCAAGTGAAACTGGGCTATTTGATATATTTGAAAGTGAAACACAATTCAATCGTTTAACTTTAGAGCAACTTGGAAAATTTGTGGCTATAATTATGAAGTGGCCCTTCTTAGTTGCAGATCTCAATGAAGACAATGATTTACTTAAGAAGCTTACAAGAGTGTCAGAAAAGGATGTTAAAAATGAGAGTGAGTATGTCCAACACTGGTTCCGGGAAAAGACATTAATGAATCTAATCGAATATTGTCCGGATAAGGAGAGCAAAGAAAGCGACAGTTTAGAATTCCAAAAATATACACTTTTACATTTAGACGTTAAAAAACTTTTAGAGATATCTCCAAAGGTAAGTCGGGTTGAAATACCTCCGGAGCAAGAAACGTACACGACCAAAGAAAAAGACAAAGCTTTTTATAGTGAGTTACTGGACCGTATAAAAGAAAAACACCCAGAGATAAAACGAAAAAAAGCACTTCCTCAAAGTTGCCTTACGCTGCCTATTGGACACGCGTATATCCATCTTGAATGGGCGTTTCATGGACGGCCCAGAAGTTGGTTTGAGGTAGGACTTCATTTTGAGAAGGCAAAAAAGGAGGAAAACGAGAAACTAATTAAATACTTTAAAAGTATAAGAGATGAATTAGAAGAAGAATTAGGAGGTATAAAGTTAGAATTTCAGACTGATTGGGGGATAAGATGGGCAAGGATTTATGCTTCAAAGCAAGGCGGAGAAATGACTGATGAGCTTAAAGATTGGGCGGTAGAAACAGCTCTGAAATTCTATGATGTATTTAAACCACGGTTAGACAAGTTTATCAGAAGCAAGAAGGGTGCACGTGTAGCTGAGAGAGAGGAAGAATTACGAAAAAAACTCAAAATGCCAGTTGAGGAATTAGCTCTGTCTATGAGAGTAAAGAATTGCTTTGAGTCCATTAGGCTCGAAACAGTTGGCCAATTGGTGAAAATGAGAGCCACTGACTTGCTGAAGATTGTCAACTTTGGCAAAGCTTCACTGCTAGAAGTTAAAAGAGAGCTTGCAGAGATAGGTCTCTCTTTGGGAATGACAGATGTATAAATAGCGGTTGATACCCAGCGACCTGAAAATCAGGAGTTTAAGCGAATGTCTCACGGGGTAAACTCCGAAGCTCAGTGTAAACTCACGGGGCAGGAATCGGAGGATTTGAGCAGGAGAACAGGAAGGGAAATTAACAATCAAAGAGCAAAAAGCAAAAATACAATGTAAAAATCAAAAATTCGAAGGATTGACCCCCAAATAAATTTGGGGGCTAAACAAACCCCGCCAACAAGTTGCGGGGCTTCCGGAATGGAATAGAATTATGTACCCCCGGCATAAAGCCGAGGGCTTTCGGAGATAAAAAGTCAAGGTTCTTGTATTGTTCCCTTCGGCCTTGCTCAGGGTAAACTCACCTAATTAGTGAATTAGAGAATTGGCGGTAATTATGACCCCCAGCGAAGCTGAGGGCTAACCAGTATAGAAGCGACGAAAGACGTCGCGGTTTTTGTAAGGATGACAGCGAGGAATATCGAATCCGTTCCGTCTAAAGCCGGATCTGCGACCCGTCTGAAGCCGGGCCGGACCTGAACGGCATCGAACAAGGAATGTCGAATGTCGAAGTTGAGATTGGTGTGTCAGCGGGGTTTAATTTTAACGTCCGGGCAGCGAAGGTATTTTGGCTTTAGTGTCACGGGGTCGGCGAATTGTCCTTTCAAAGACATTTCGTAGCCGAGTAAATGAACTTTTGCGGCTCGTGGTGTCCAGTATTGTTCGTCAAAAAAGTGAATTCCTTCGGCCCCCTCGACTCCGCTCGGGACAGGTTTGAATTTATCTGCGTAGTAAACCAGGCCCTCGCCGAGTAGCCATATCGGCTCGGCTTGGCCGGCGAATCTGTCAAGAAATTGCGAGGCGGTCATTAAGGAATCCGGAAAAATCTTTTTCCAGATTCCGTGGTTCGTGGTTCGTGGTTCGTCGCTTGTGCGCTGATAAACGGCGATGTAAAATTGCCCTCGCTTAGCATCGAGAATGACGGCGATTGTCTCGTCTCTCGTCCCTCGTCTCTCGTCGCTCGAATTTTGAACTCCGTCTTCCAGGATGAGATTGGTTACATTGGCGGCGATTACATCCAGTGTGTCGACGGCGACGATTTTTACTGCGCTCGCCAGGTGCATTATTTTTGCGATACTTACAGCTATTCGCAGTCCGGTGAAGCTGCCCGGCCCGACAGATATATAGATATGCTCGATGTCTTTGGGCTTGCGGCCGAAACGGTCCAGGAGGCCGCGAATAGCAGGGAATATTTCTGAACTGTGTCTCATCGGGCCGGAAAAGGTGGCTTCAGCGAGCAACTGGCGGTCAGCGGCTATTGCAACGGAGCCTATCGGTGCCGACGTTTCAACGGCTAATATCAAGGATTTTTGTACCATATATCTTTTTTTATCCTCGTTTTATGTTTTTTTTAAATTTTTGAAATACCCCATAATGGCCCAAAAAAGGCGGTCCTTAGTGGGCTATTTTCCCCAGCTTTCCCAATTATACTTATCGGGTTGCCGAATTAGAGCTAATATATTATCGGCTAAATACCTACAAATTAATTTTTTACTTGCAATAACACGCCCATTTTTATAAACTAATACTATAGTTCTGACCTATCTAATTGGTGGTTGGGTGTTATTATATTGATTATACTTATCATTCAACGTAAAAAACGTTTGTTGTAGGAGAGAGTGACTCTTTACTTTGGCAGGAGGTATTCATGCTCAAAGCAAGGTTGTTAATTAGGCCCTGTGGTGGAAGGTCCCCCCTAATCATTTTGGTATTGGCTCTGTTGGTGACAACATGTTTGCCGAAGGTTGCATTATCTGAAGGCAACGGAGCTGATGAACAGAAGAAAGTAGTCCGCCAAGTAGCTCAAAGGTGGATTCAGGTTGGTCAGGAGCAATACAAAAGAGGTTTCTTCAAGGCTGCCGAACAATCCTTCGTTCGAGCACAGGAGTACAAAGGATATTTGACTGCTGCTGAGCTTGAGAAGCTGAACGAGCTTATAGAAAAGACGCACATAGCTATTCTTGAGAGAAAACGAATCCTGGGGCATATTCAAACGGCTGATAAATTAGTTGAGCAGGGCGAACTAATAAAGGCCAAAGCGCACCTTGAAAAGGTCAAAGACAGTAAGTTTTTGACCGAAGCGGAGCGGAAGCAAATCGCAGAAGGGCTTAAGAAATTAGATAATCAACTGGGTGGGCAGGCGAATGAAATTGCCGACCTTTATAGAAGCAGCGTGGAACTTTACCAGGCCGGTCAGCTTGAAAAGGCCCTTGAGGGCTTTGTTAAAGTTGCTAATAGCGGCTTATTAATAGCTCCGGCAGGACAAACAGCAGAAGACTATATAAGGTTGATAAATGCGGCGATGAAGCCGGAAGCGAAGCCCCAAAAGAAGGTGGAGCCGGAAGCAAAGCCTCAAAAGGCGCCGGAGCCACCCGTTACATTTCCAGAACCGAATGAGCGTGCGGCTGTCACCGGAGCCGTAAGAGATGTAGAAGTTAGCTACATTGACAAGGTTATCCGCAGAAGAAATATCCGACGAAGTTATACGAAAACGGTTGTTAATGATGCCGTAGCTAAAGCGCAAAGCTGCATAAGTCAGGGTGAATTCGATAAGGCAAAACGAGTGGTTGACAAGGCCAAGAGGACCGTCTCCGAAAACCAACTGGACCTCGGAGACCTTCTTTTCGAGCAATACGACTCACAGTTAAAGGAGCTGACTGATGAAATCGAGCTGCGAGAAAGCGAGAGTGCCAAGCAACTGGAGGCAGAGAAGCGCCAGGCGGCGATGGAGGCGGCGCGACAGCGTAAAGAACAGATGGAAGCTGACAGGCAAAAGAGAATAGTCGAGCTGATGACCAACGCAACAGCGTGTCAGCAGCAACAGCGTTACGAGGAAGCTCTCGGTCAGTTGGAAAGTCTGCTTGCGCTGGACCCACAGAATAACGCTGCGCTGATACTGAAACAGACGCTGGAGGATACAGTTAACCTCCGCAGACAATTAGAGGTGGAGAGGGAAAGAAATAAGGAAAGAGCAGCAATTTTGCGAAAAACTGACGAGACTGCAATCCCATACGCTGAAGAACTTACTTACGCCAAGAATTGGCGTGACATTGTCGCCAAGCCGACACGCAGGCCGGACGAGCCAATAGGACTGGAGCAGGCAGATATGGCGGTCTACAAACAATTAGATGAAGTTGTTGACCTTTCAGCACTGACGCCGGAAATGTCTTTTAGTGATGCGATAGCGGAATTAAAGAATTCTGTTGACCCGACGTTGACGATAATCGTGCTCTGGCGGGATTTGTTCGAGAGCGCTGATATCCTGCCGGAAACGACAATAAATATGGATGGAATACCGGCAATTCGACTTGGAACCGGACTGGAGAATCTGTTGAAGGCGGTTTCAGGTGGATTGGTGGACCTCGATTACGTTGTCCAGAATGGCGTAATTACCGTAGCGACGATAGATTCACTTCCGAGCAAACTGATAACAAGAGTTTACGACGTAACTGACTTGCTTGGCCAGCCGGCCCGTGGTGGCGGAATGATGGGCATGATGGGCATGATGGGCGGCGGGGGTGGTATGTACGGCGGCGGGGGTGGTATGTACGGCGGCGGCGGTCAGTACGGCGGCGGCGGCGGTATGTACGGCGGCGGCGGCGGTGGTATGTACGGCGGCGGCGGCGGTATGTGTGGCGGCGGCGGAGGTAAGTGTGGCGGCGGCGGGGGTGGGTACGGCGGCGGGGGCGGGGGTAGGGGCGGTGGC
>Ga0114922_10006320_pt1 | contig 10888 bp, 6 predicted proteins | sample AartaG_FD_100975 | JGI IMG/M metagenome (GOLD analysis project Ga0114922, IMG submission 100975) | Deep subsurface microbial communities from Aarhus Bay to uncover new lineages of life (NeLLi) - Aarhus_00045 metaG | ecosystem: Environmental > Aquatic > Marine > Oceanic > Sediment | place: Aarhus...
ATTCAATGTAACCTGAATTTTTCGTTTGCCATTTTCTTCCACACTATATTGAGTTTTCCCCATTAAATCTTGACATCGGCGGAAAAAGCCATGCAGATCTCAATCAAACCCTAAAAAACCCTAAAAAAAGAAATGCTTGACAAATTCTGCTCTAACTCTCTAAAGTGGAACTGATTCAGCCAAACACAGGCAGGATCACCTCTCCTATCGACCCTCTGACTTGCACATCTGAATAAGCTGGCGATTCTGCCTGAGTGTTATCCCTTTTAAGATTATCCATTTTAGGTGATCTTCGAGAAAGATTGGACTCAAGCCTTTGGGGAGAAAGAAATGAAATGCCCAAAATGTCAGTATGAGAATCCAGCGGACGCAAATTTTTGCGGAAAATGCAGGGAAAAGCTTTTTCTGATCTGCACTCAATGTGGCGCTGAGAACTCACCTGAGAATAGTTTTTGCAATAAATGCGGTCACGATCTAACCCTTCCCTCAGAGCCAGCCCCTAGAGAGCTGTCCCTTGACGAGAAACTAGAAAAGATCCAACGGTACCTTCCCAAAGGCCTCACTGAAAAGATCTTGTCCCAAAGGGATAGAATCGAGGGTGAGCGCAAGCAGGTCACGGTGATGTTCTGTGACCTGGTTGAATACACTTCCCTCTCTGAAAAGCTCGACCCAGAAGAAACTTACCAGCTTATGGATGGAATCTATGAACTTCTTATCCATGAGGTCCACCGGTATCAGGGCACAGTCAATGAGATGACGGGTGATGGTATCTTGGCACTCTTTGGCGCTCCCATTGCTCTGGAAGATGCTCCGCAGAGGGCAGTTCGTTCCGCCATTTCGATTCAAAGAGAAATAGCCCGAAAAGCTGCCGAAAGAAGAATGAACCTCAAGATGCGCATCGGAATTCATACCGGAACAGTAGTGGTGGGGACACTGGGGAATGACCTAAGGGTCGAGTTCAAAGCCGTAGGAGACACAGTCAACCTGGCCGCTCGAATAGAACAGTTGGCTGAGCCAGGGGGTATCTTGATGACGGAAAATACCCATCGACTTGTAGAAGGGCTTTTTCGGTGTGAGGCTCTTGGCAAAGTGGACGTCAGAGGCAAAAGAGAACCAGTTTTGGCCTATCGAGTCCTGGGTTCTGGGAAGAGCCGAAGCCGCTTTGAGGCCAGGGCTGAAAAAGGCCTTACCCGCTTTGTAGGTCGAGAACGAGAGTTCGAGATCCTTTGTGACTGCTTTGAAAGGTCAAGGGAGGGAAAAGGAGAGGCCTTATCAATTGTGGCCGAGGCAGGCTTAGGCAAATCCAGACTTCTCTATGAGTTTAGGAAATCTCTGGCCAATGAAGGAGTGACTTTTTTGGAGGGCCGGTGCGTCTCTTACGGTCAGAACAGCCCATATCTCCCCGTAATCGATATCCTGAAGGATAATTTTCGGATCGAGATCGAAGATGGACCAGAGGAGATCCAAGAGAAAGTAAGAAAAGGACTGGAACAAATTGATTCCAGCTTTGATCAGACACTCCCATATCTTTTAGAACTCTTCGCCTTGGAGAACGGCTCTCAATTATTAAAGGCCATGGACCCGGAGACCAAGCGTCGAAAGACCTTCGAGGCCCTGAGAGATCTCACCCTGAAGGGATCCCAGTTAAGGCCACTGGTGATGGCCTTTGAGGACCTCCACTGGATAGATAGGACCTCGGAAGAAAGCGTCAAGCTCTTGGTGGAGCACATAACAGGGGCCAGGGTATTTTTGATCTTCACCTTCCGGTCCAATTATCTTCCCCCTTGGGGAGGAAAATCCTACTATAGCCAAATCAATCTAAATCGGCTCTCAAACAGGGAGAGCCTCCAAATGATCAGATCCCTTTTGGACGCAGAGGAGATCCAGGAGGATCTGGCAGGATTCCTTCTGGAGAAGGCCGAAGGAGTCCCTTTCTTTATAGAGGAATTCACCCGATCGTTGCTGGAATCGGGCGCAGTGATGAGGGACAATGGCCGTTGCCGTCTTAAAACCGATTTAGCTCCTGTCAGCATTCCGGAGACCCTTCATGATCTGCTGATGGCCAGGGTAGATAGACTTCCTGAAGGTGCAAAGGAGATTTTGCAGGTTGGATCGGTGATCGAAAGGGAATTCCCCTGGGCCTTGATCAAAGAGGTAACCGGAATTCCCGAGATGGAGCTCCTCTCCCGCCTTTCCCATTTAAAAGAGGCTGAGCTTATTTTTGAAAGGGGTATCTTCCCTCAGGTGATTTACATCTTCCAGCATGCAATGACCCAAGAGCTCCTCTGTAATTCACTCTTGGCAGAAAAGCGCAGAGAATATCATCGCGCTATCGGAATGGCGATGGAAACCCTTTATCCCGACCGCTTAGAAGAGCATTCCCCGATGTTGGCGGTGCACTTTACTCTTGGAGGAGATCTTGAACGGGGTTACCGATATCACCATCTGGCCGGGGACCGCGCCGCCGCGTCTTATGCCAATCGCGAGGCCTTGCAACACTTTCGTGAGGCCTGGCGTTTGATTGATGAATGGGATCAAGATCGTGAGCTAGGGAAACCGCGGCTGGATACTGTAATCAAGCTGGCGGAAGTCATGGAACCCCTGGGGGAATTTGAACCCACCTTGGCTCTTCTTGAAGAGGTCCTGAGTGGTTCTTCAGACCTTGAGGATCCTACCCGATATGCCAAGGTTCATTATTGGATGGGTAATACTTTCGGTAACCTGGGACGTTACGACGATGCCCGCAACCATCTCCTTCAGTCCCTGGAATTATCCCAAAAGTCTAAAAGCATGGAAACCGAGGGAAACGCACATAATTACCTGAGCCAATTGGACTCTTTACAGGGTTATCTCAAAAGGGCTGCGGATCATGCGGAGGCGGCTATACGATGTATGCGCGAGATCGGAAATCCCGCACGCCTGGCATGGGTTCTTGTCTTTGCGTGGTTTGGCTTGGCTACATTGAAAAAAGAGGATGATTGCCGGGAACTCATGGAAGAAGCAAGAGTATGGATCGAGCGCTCTGAGAACGATCGCGCCCGATGTCTTCTCTTTTATGGATATTGTGTGCAACTCCTGAGCACCGGTCAATACGAAGCTGCCCTGAAGATCGCCCTGAAAGGCCTTGAACTGGCCGAAAAGATTGGCGAAGGGATTCTAACAGTATTTCACTTGGCCTCTGCAGGCCGTGCAACACTGTATGCTGGCAAAGTTGATTCTGCTTTGAAACTTCTTCAAAGGGGAGAGGTAGAAGGCAAGAAGGTAGGACATCCCTTGGGCCTGGCCCACGTCCGACTGGCTCAGGCAGAGGCATTACTCCGTTTGGGAAAGATTGAAGAGTCTATGGAACCAGTTGAAGCAGCACTTCATTTTTGTCAGGAACTGGACCTGGGATCAACCCTACAGTGGGCCCTTGAACTCAATGCGGAGATCCTGGCTAGTCGTGTTCCGATTGATGAGAAACGGATCGACGAGATGGTGGAGCAAGCTGCTGATCTGGTGGAGAGGAGCGATTCACCCTGGAACAGGATTAAACACCTCATGGCCCAGGCCAGGGTAAATCAGAAACTGGGCAGGATCGAGGTTGCCCGAGAGAGCCTGTCGGCTGCTCGATCCCTTTATGGGGAGATGGGCTTGGAAGACGGAACCGGTGAGCTTCGCTCTCTTGAAGAGGAACTTAAGGACGCAAGCACCTAAAGGAGGATATTATGTACGCCGAAAATAATGGTGTGAAGATCTGGTACGAGGTCCACGGCCAGGGCGAACCCACCATGGTTATGGTACCAGGGTTCCAAATCATCCACAGTGAGGAATTCAAGAGGACATACGTACCGTTTTTATCCCGCCATATGCGGGTTGTTACTCTAGATCTGAGGGGGAGCGGGAAGTCAGACAAGCCTGAGACGGGCCACGACCTGGAGACCTACGTAGGAGACGTTCACGCCGTGGTACAAGGAGCTCGCCTGGATCGTTTCGCTATGGCTGGCCTTTCATTGGGCACTCCAATTATCATCAAGTACCAAGCAACCCGTACTGGAAGAGCCAGCCATCTGATCCTACTGAGCGGTTCCGCCAGGATGGTTCGAACCGAGGACTACCCTCAAGGAATGCCTAAGGAGCTCCTCGAAGGTCTATTACAAAATTGGAAAAAGCAGCCCGAGGCAATGTTGAAATTGTTTATTGAATTGGTCTGTTCGGAAAAATATTCCTTACGATATAAAGAACTAATCTGGGAGTGGGCTCACGAGACTTCGCCAAAAATATGGGAAATGGGCTTTGAAGTGTCAACCCTTTCAGACGTTGATGAATATTTGAAAGATATTGATATCCCTGTCCTTATTGTCCATGGACAAGAAGACAAGGCAATTTTGCCTACGGCTTCCGAATATCTTCAACAGAATATCCCCAACTCGATGCTTATGACTATCCCTGATTCCGGCCACGGCTTTATACACACATGGCCCCAGGTGAGCCGACATATCCTCACCTTTTTGAAACCGGAGATAAGACAGCCTTCACCCCCGAGGCAGCATGATAAGAATCCAAAGATCCTGTGGATCAGCAGCCCCATCGGCCTGGGTCATGTGAAACGGGATCTGGCCATTGCAGCGGAGATGCGAAAAAAGATGCCCGATCTGACCATCCAGTGGTTATCGGTCGATCCTGTACGGTCTGTCCTAGAAGCCATTGGAGAGCAGATTCATCCCCTAAGTGATGCCCTATGGGATGAAAGCGGCCATTTTGAGAGCTATTCAACGGCCTATTCCCTTGATCCTACTGAAGCATACTGGGAGATGGACAAGCTTCTGGCAAACAATTTTATGGTCTTTACGGATGCCGTTCGTGAAGATGGATACGATCTGGTGGTGGGTGACGAGTCGTGGGAGGTGTCTGAATATCTTCATTACAATCCTTCTCTCAAGACCGCCCCCTTCGTGTTCATGACAGATTTTGTGGGTGCCTTGAACGTGAGTGAGGATCAGACCAAACAGGCTCACGTTTACAATGTCAATGGCACTTGGGTGGAAATGCGGGAGCTCCATCCTGAAGCAAGCGACCTGTCTATTTTTATCGGCGATCCCGAGGACATTCCAGACAGGCCGTTTGGGGAAGGTCTGCCTAACATAAGGGCATGGACTAAAGAACATTTCAGGTTTTCCGGATATGTCCTTCCGTTTGACCTTGCCGATTATTCCGACCGACAGGCCTTAAGAATGGAGCTGGGGTTTTCACCGGAAGATAAGATCCTGCTCGTGGCGGTGGGCGGGACCTCGGTAGGTCGCCCCCTCATAGAAAAATGCCTGGATGCTCAGGCAGACCTCAGAAATACAATCCCTGATATCAGGACCATCGTCCTGTGCGGACCCCGAATAGATGCCAATTCTTTTGGCCGGCTGGAGGGTGTGGAGTTTCAGTCCTTTATTCAAGATCCCATTAAGGTATTTGCGGCCTGCGACCTTGCCGTTATTCAGGGTGGTCTTTCCACAGCCATGGAACTGACCGCACTTGGACGTCCATTCCTATATTTTCCTCTGAGAGATCACTTCGAACAACAGCATTTCGTGGAATCACGACTCAAGAGATACAAGGCAGGAGTTCGTATGGATTTTGATGACACAAGCTCCTCTCAACTTGCCGAGGCCATAGCCGCTAATATGGGCGCAACTGTAAATTATAGGTCTGTTAATAGGGATGGGGCAAAAAAGGCTGCCTCCATGATCATAGAATTGCTTCAAAAAGGGAAGGCATGATGAGACTGATGGCAGTGATGGCCCATCCTGACGATGCCGAAATCTGGTGCGGTGGAACGCTCATCCTCCATGCAAAAAAGGGAGATGTGGTTCGGATTTGCTCCCTTAGCTATACAGCGGAGTCGACGAGGGGCAAGGAAGCCCTCGAAGGGGCAAAGCGGATGGGCTGCGAAGTGGAATTTCTGGGTTTGGAGGATGCGGCTGTCAGAGATACCGATAAAGCTACGGAAAAACTCAGGGGATCCATAGATTCATTTCGACCTGACACCATCATCACCCATTGGTACGATGATATGCATCCGGATCACGAGGTCGCGTTTCGTCTTCTTCGCAGGGCTCTTTTATGTGATTATTTAGCCAACTCCATAGATGATTTCCAGGGCTTTCCACGGATCTTCTGTTGTGACACCTACAACTCTCTCGGATTGCGTGGCCCTTTTAAGCCGGACAGATTCGTGGACGTCAGCCACATCTGGGAAAAGAAGATAGCAGCGATCAATGCTTACAAAAGCCAGCCACTCTCGCTTCTCCTGGATATGATTGAGAAACAATGCCTCGCCCATGGCAAAGCAGCAGGTACGAAAAGGGCCGAAGGATTCCTCTATGTACCCTTGTTTGGCCGTCCTGATGATGGTGCACAACTGGGTATTTGATTCGATTATCACAGGATATCTGAGGGCAGGGTCGGAAATGACCCTGTCTTTTCTATAAATAACTCCATTTATGGTATGGGCCTCACTTTCACATACTGCTATCATTGTGCAAAAATGAAAGGCCAAAAAACTTTCCAATGGTGGTATTAATCGTTAATAAAATCTTGTGGATTGTGATTGCAGACTATGGCACGTAACCTGACATTTTTGCTTACCATTTCCTCACACAATATATTGATTTTTCCCTACTAAATCGTGACATCGGCCGAAAAAGCCATGCGAATCTCAATCAACCCATAAAAATCGTAAGAAAAAGAAATACTTGACAAATTCTACCCTAACTCTCTAAAGTGGAACTGATCCACCTGGAAATTCTACCTGAGTTTTATCCATAAAATGACCCTGTTTTAGGTAATTTTCTTGAAAAATTTGGCCCAATCCTTTCGGGGGGACAAAATGAAATGCCCAAAGTGCCATGCTGAAAATCCTGAGACAAGAAAGTTTTGCCGCGAGTGTGGTGCAAAGCTTCTATTGATTTGTCCCCAGTGTGACTCCGAAAACCTTCCTGGTGATAAATTCTGCGGTGACTGTGGTCATAACTTAACCCTTCCCTCAGAGCCACCTCTCAAGGACCTATCCTTTGATGAGAAATTAGACAAGATTCAACGGTATCTTCCCAAGGGCCTCACTGAGAAAACCCTGTCCCAAAGGGATAGAATTGAGGGAGAACGCAAACAGGTAACAGTGATGTTTTGTGACATGGAAGGATTTACCCAGCTCTCTGAGGGGCTAGGCCCTGAGCAAGCCTACGATATCATGGACCAAGTCTATGAGATTCTTATCCACAAAGTTCATGACTATTAGGGTACGGTCAATGAGATGACCGGTGACGGCATCATGGCCCTTTTCGGTGCCCCGATTGCGTTGGAGGATGCACCTCAGAGGGCCATCCGCTCAGCTTTGGCGATTCACCGGGAGATAGCGAAGTTTAGCGATGGGATAAAAAAAGAAAAAGAAGGCATCCCAGCCCTGAAAATGAGAGTAGGCATACACAGCGGTCCCGTAGTCGTGGGTACCCTGGGTAACAACCTCAGAGTAGAGTTCAAGGCTGTGGGGGATACAGTGAATCTGGCTTCCAGGATGGAAGGGCTGGCAGAGCCAGGGGCGACCTATGTGACTGAAGAGACCTTTAAACTCACCGAGGGACTTTTCCGTTTTGAGGCGATAGGGAAAAAGGAAGTTAAAGGCAAGGAAGAACCGGTTAATGTCTACCGCGTGATCGCCCCCAGCACCAGAAGGACTCGGTTTGATGTGAGTGCTGAGCGAGGTCTGACTCCTTTCGTTGGAAGGGAGCGGGAGCTTGAGCTTTTGCTAGATGGATTTGAGCGGTCTAAGTCAGGCAGGGGCCAGGCATTTTCCATTATGGCCGAGGCAGGGGTAGGCAAATCCAGACTCCTCTATGAGTTCAGAAAGGCTGTGGGGAACGAAGATATGACCTTTTTGGAGGGTAAGTGCCTCTCTTACAGCAGGGGCGTTGCCTATCATCCGGTCATAGATATCTTGAAGTCAAACTTCGATATCCAAGAGGGTGATGGGGATTCTGATATCAGGGAGAAGGTAAGAAAGGGCTTGAAGGTATTGCAGGTTGATGAAAGTTCTACACTTCCATACTTTTTAGAGCTCCTATCGGTCAAAGAGAGTGGCCTCGACCAGATCCCTATGAGCCCCGACGCAAAGAAAGATAGGATCATCGAGGCATTGAAGCGAATTGTGCTGAAGGGCTCAGAGATCCGGCCTCTAACCATGGCCATTGAGGATCTTCACTGGATTGACAAAAGCACAGAGGAGACCTTGAAGTATCTTTTGGATAGCATACCAGGGGCACGCGTCTTATTGATATTCACCTACCGGCCTGAGTTCGTACACACCTGGGGTGCCAAGTCCTTTCACAGCCAAGTAACTTTGAATCGGCTCTCCAACCGTGAGAGCCTTGCAATGGTAAACCACCTTCTAAGCACAGAGGATATCGACAGGGATCTTGAGGAGTTAATCCTGGAGAAGACAGAAGGAGTCCCTTTTTTCATCGAGGAGTTTATGAAGTCCCTCAAAGAGCTAAATATAATAGAGAGAACGGACAGCAGATATCGTTTCGCAAGAGATATCCAGGACGTGACCATTCCTTCTACGATCCAGGATGTTATCATGGCCAGGGTTGACTCCCTGCCTGAAGGTGCCAAAGAAGTGCTTCAGACAGGGTCCGTAGTCGAAAGGGAGTTTAGCTATGAGTTGATAAAACGGGTGAGGGGCCTCCCGGAACATGAATTACTTTCCCATCTGTCGGTTTTAAAGGACTCAGAGCTTCTCTACGAGAGAGGAATATATCCTCAATCCACCTATGTTTTCAAACATGCCCTTACCCGTCAGGTCGTTTATGATTCCATATTGATCAGGAGAAAGAAGAGGCTTCATGAGGAAATCGGCAGCGCCGTAGAAGAACTGTATAAAGAGAATTTGGATGAGTACTACGGTGTATTGGCTGAGCATTTTATTGAAAGCGAGAACCATGAGAAAGGGGCACAGTATTCAGGATTAGCAGGCAGGAAAGCTGAAAAGACAGGTTCACTCAATGACGCGATTGGTTATGCTAAGAAAAGGGTATCATCTCTTGAAAGATTGCCCCGCACAGCTGACGTAGAGAAAAAGATTGTAGATTTAAGGACAATACTCGGGCTTCTTATGATTGAGATGAATTACCATCGGGAAGCACAACAAGTTATTGCCCCAATAATTGATTTAGGTTTGACGAGCGGTGATGGAAAAAGGATCTCTCAGATACTTACTGTAATTGGGAGCTGTGAATTTATCATAGATGCCAATTTCCCAAAGTCATTTCAGCACCTAGCAGAAGCCCTGAAGGTCTCGGATGAAATAAAAGATACGGCCCCTCTTGCTGCGGCAAGTTATTGGATGGGATGTATTCTATCTCACAATTGTGAATTTGAAAAAGCGGCCTTCCATATCGAAAAAACGATTGAGATTAATATAGCGGCAAATAATCCTTGGCGTGTAGCAGTGGTGAAAAGTCTTCTGAGTTATTTTGTCTACTATTATCAGGGTATGGTTAATCTGGCCTACGAAACCAGCCACAAGGCTGTCGGGGTGGCCGAAGAAAGTGGAGATATAGTTTCAAAGACCTTCGCTTATGCCTGCCATGGAATCTCTTATTATGCAAAGGGATTTTTTCAAGAGACAATGGATCATCTTTTGAAGGGAAGCGACTTTTGTGAAAAGATAGATCACCACTGGTGGAATCCATGGACCAATCATTTCTTGGGGGAGGTCTATTTCGAGACTGGAGAATACCAAAAAGCTAGGGACCATTATGGTAAAGCAGTTTCGCTCTTCGAAGATTATAGAATTTGGCCTTCTAGCATGATCGTGAGCAAAATAGCTTTAGCAAGAGCAAAGACAATGAACAACGAGAAGGATATTGGTTTGGAATCTTTGTATGCGTACGTGTCTGAGAATAAATCAAAATCATATGAAGGCTGGATTCGGCGATATATGGGAGAGATTCTTTTGAATATTGATGACCAGCACATGCCTGAAGCCGAGGATTGGATCAAGAAAGCTATCGAAGCGGACAAAAGGAATGGCACGATGTTCCATCTGGCTATCGATTATGCTCTTTATGCTGAATTGTTGAAACGAAAGGGCGATAAATCAAAAGCCAAAGAGAACTTGAACAAGGCAGTAGAAATCTATAGAGAATGCGGTGCAGATGGCTGGGTGGAGAAGGCTGAACAACAACTGACTTCACTTTAATGAAATTTCTCCCTCCAGAATGGCAATATACCGTTTGACCCAAAACTTTCTACTGCTGCTATAATTGTGGAAAAATCAAAAACGAAAAAACCTACGATTAACAAAACAAACCTATACTTTTTCCGCCTGAAAAACATTATAGAACCAAGGTGAATCATTCCATAAACTCCCCACTCTCACTTTTTTGCATTAATAGAGATTTGCATTGACAAAATAGGGACTTAAAGCTAATTTTCTCACAAAAAACAGGTTCCCTCACTATGACCCTTACCAAGACAGATCTAATCGATTCTATTCACAACCAGGTCGGGCTCTCCAGAAACAAATCCATACAGCTGATTGACTCCCTTTTAGAGACCATTAGAAGGACTCTAGAAAATGGGGAGGATGTCTTAATCAGTGGGTTTGGAAAGTTTTCTTTAAAGGAGAAAAACGAGCGGAAAGGAAGGAACCCTCAAACCGGGGAAGACTTGATGCTGGATGCAAAAAGGGTTGTGACGTTTAAATGCTCACCGGTGTTGAGGGAGAAGATTAATAGAGAACGCAGAAGACATCCCCGTGTAGATGAACGCCTAGAATTTAAACTTAAGGCAGAAGATTTTGATCTCGTCACTGAGACGATAAATTTGAGCTGCCTTGGGGCATATTGTCAGCTCAATA
>Ga0114922_10006321_pt1 | contig 10885 bp, 11 predicted proteins | sample AartaG_FD_100975 | JGI IMG/M metagenome (GOLD analysis project Ga0114922, IMG submission 100975) | Deep subsurface microbial communities from Aarhus Bay to uncover new lineages of life (NeLLi) - Aarhus_00045 metaG | ecosystem: Environmental > Aquatic > Marine > Oceanic > Sediment | place...
GAAGACTAATGTTTGCAGTGTTATTGGTGTTTTTTACCATGGCCAACATTAGTCTTCCAGGAACAAGTAGTTTTGTTGGAGAATTTCTGGTATTTGCTGGTATTTTTCAAACATCAACCTGGGCTGCATCTCTGGCGGCAAGTGGTATGATTCTTGGTGCTGGGTATGGTTTATGGTTATGTAACCGTGTTTTATACGGTGTTCCAAAACCACACTTTATGAACACAACAGCTGATATTAATCGACGTGAATTTTGGTGTTTTGTACCACTCGTTCTTGTAGTCCTATGGATGGGAATCTATCCTGAGTCATATCTCTCTGTTATGCATAGTAGTGTAGCTCATCTTATTTATCATGGTCTCTAAAATGATGTATCATACCATGGTATGTAGTATATAGACAACATATATATATATATATATGGTGTTGATTCTATGTGATGATGGTGGTGTGTCTTTCTATATAGAGCAATTTGAGAAGCACTTCTATTTACAATACGGTATCTTTTTATCTATCATAAAGCATTCTTTTATTTATAATAAGATATACCTTTATCTACGATAAGATATACCTGTATGTATGATAGTGTATCTTTATATATTAAAGGTGTTTCTGCAAAAATACATGATCCTATGCTAACTCGCTGGTTATTTTCCACAAACCATAAAGATATTGGTGTATTATATCTATGGTTTGGTGGTTTTGCTGGTGTTCTTGGTACTGTGTTTTCCATTTTAATTCGTATGGAGTTGGCACAGCCTGGAACACAGGTTTTAGAGGGTAATTATCAGGTATATAACGTGTTAATTACTGCCCATGCCTTTTTAATGATTTTCTTTATGGTAATGCCAGTACTTCTAGGTGGTTTTGGAAATTTCTTTCTTCCCATTCTTATTGGTGCTCCAGATATGGCATTTCCACGTCTAAATAATATTAGTTTTTGGCTATTACCACCAAGTTTACTTCTACTTTTAAGCAGTGCTCTTGTGGAAGTTGGTCCTGGTACTGGATGGACTGTATATCCTCCTCTGTCAAGTATTGCAAGTCACTCGGGAGGTGCAGTGGATTTAGCTATTTTTAGTCTCCACCTTTCAGGGGCTTCAAGTATTCTTGGTGCTATTAATTTTATTACCACAGTGATTAATATGCGTGCACCAGGTATGAGTATGCATCGTCTTCCACTATTTGTGTGGTCGGTGTTTATTACAGCATTTTTACTGTTATTATCTCTACCGGTGTTTGCTGGAGCCATTACTATGCTGTTAACGGATCGAAATTTTAATACAACATTTTTTGATCCAGCTGGTGGTGGGGATCCTGTACTCTATCAACACCTCTTTTGGTTTTTTGGACATCCTGAAGTCTACATTTTAATTCTTCCTGGATTTGGTATTATTAGTCATGTGATTTCTACATTTTCTAAAAAACCTATTTTTGGATATCTTGGTATGGTTTATGCCATGATGAGTATTGGTGTATTAGGTTTTATTGTATGGGCACATCATATGTATACAGTAGGTCTAGATATTGATACTCGTGCCTATTTCACCGCGGCAACCATGATTATTGCGGTGCCAACTGGAATTAAAATTTTTAGTTGGATTGCCACTATGTGGGGTGGAAGTATTGAATTTCGTACACCCATGATGTTTGCTGTTGGGTTTTTATTTCTCTTTACTATTGGTGGACTTACTGGTGTGGTGATTGCCAATTCAGGTCTTGATATTGCCTTTCACGATACCTATTATGTGGTGGCACACTTTCACTATGTGCTCTCTATGGGTGCGGTGTTTAGTATGTTTGCAGCCTTTTATTACTGGATTGGAAAAATTTCTGGACGTCAATATCCAGAGCATTTAGGTCAAATTCACTTTTGGTTATTCTTTCTTGGTGTCAATATTACATTCTTTCCAATGCACTTTTTAGGACTTGCTGGTATGCCACGACGTATTCCAGACTATCCTGATGCCTTTGCTGGATGGAATGCTGTAGCAAGTTATGGAAGTTATTTATCAGCGCTCTCAGCACTGTTTTTCTTTTATGTTGTCTATGCAACACTTGTTCATGGGCAACGATGCCCACGTAATCCATGGGAAACAGAAGCAGGTATGTCACGTACACTTGAATGGATGTTACCATCACCTGTTGCTTTCCACTCCTTTGAAGAATTACCAAGTATTAAAAGTCCACGTTCACTAGAAGCGTAATATATATAGAGGTTTCTATAGATGTTATATCCATATGTGAATGTTTTCTTTCATGGAGAAATCTTATGTTTCTCTAATCTATCATCTATTGTGTATGATAGATGCCACTATATGACATGAGTTTGATCCTGGCTCAGAATTAACGCTCGCGATACACCTAACGCATGCAAGTCGAACGCATATACATATGTATATGAGTGGCGCACGGGTGCGTAACACGTGAGAATCTACCCATAGTTTGTAACAAAATGTTGCTGTGTATACCACAAGATATATATCGGCTATGGATGAGCTTGCGGGGTATTAGGTTGTTGGTGTGGTAATGGCGCACCAAGCCTGAGATGCCTAGCCGGTTTGAGAGAACGATCGGCCACACTGGGACTGAGACACGGCCCAGACGCTTACGAGCGGCAGCAGTGGGGAATCTTGGACAATGGGCGCAAGCCTGATCCAGTGATATCGCTTTGGGGATGACGGCGACATACGTTGTAAACCCTATGCACTCTATATAGATATTGACCGTGTAGAGTGTCCAAGTCCCGGCTAATTTCGTGCCAGCAGCCGCGGTAATACGAGAGGGGCAAGCGTTATTCAAAATGATTGGGCGTAAAGCGCACGTAGGTGGTGTTGTGGTGTGTTTTATATTCAAACCATGGGTTTTGTCGATGTATACATACACCATAACACTTGAGGACGTGAAAGGAGCATGGAATTTCCCAGGAAGCGGTAGAATGTGTTGATCTGGGAAGGAACACCAAACGCGAAGGCAGTGCTCTTGCACGTACCTGACATTGAGGTGCGAAAGCGTGGGGAGCAAAAGGGATTAGATACCCCTGTAGTCCACGCTGTCAACGATGACCATTCCCTATATTCTTGATACACAGGGATGTGGGTTAGCTAACGCGGTAAATGGTCCGCCTGAGGAGTACGATCGCAAGATTAAAACTCAAAGGAATAGACGGGGGCTCACACAAGTGGTGGAACATGTGGTTTAATTCGATACTACGCGCATAACCTTACCAGTTCTTGACATGATCCCTATGGATCACAGGTGTTGCATGGCTGTCGTCAGCTCGTGTGGTGACATGTTGGATTAATTTCCCGAACGAGCGAAACCCTGCCACATTGCACTATACATATGTACGTCAATGTGGACCGCCAGTGATAGACTGGAGGCAGGATAGGATGACGTCAAGTCCTCATGACCCTTATGAACTGGGCTACACACGTGTTACAATGGTGTGAACAATACGTAGCAAGACCGAAAGGTGGAGCCAATCGCTAAATCACACCTCAGTACGGATTGGTGTCTGCAACTCGACACCATCAAGTCGGAATCACTAGTAATCGTGGATCAGCACGCCACGGTGAATATGTACCTGAGCCTTGTACTCCCCGCCCGTCACACTCTGGGAGATGTATGTAGTGGAAGTACCTACGCATACAGTGAATGCCACGTGTGTTGTGAACAATACACATATCATACACTGTACACACTAGGTCCCAGACCGCATAGATCAACTGGAGTGAAGTCGTAACAAGGTAACCGTAGGGGAACCTGCGGTTGGATTGACTTATATTTTATATATAGTCAACTTTGTATTGTCTGTATGATTTTTGGCATACATACATAACAGATTATATAGGCGTCTTTGAGGTGTCTCTAATGTTGTTGTGCATTGCATGTGAGAAATCTCAAGTGTTGTATCCAAATAAGATAGAGAAGAGATGCAGCCAAGAAATGAAACATAGAGCATATGAGGTACAGGCAGTGTACAAATATGCATAACATCTTGATAACTTCGGCATTGTTGATTCCAATACCCACCAATTAATACCATAGAATATCCATAGTCTTGCGTGAGTGTATGTACACGATGCATATCCTCCATAGATGATACACCAATCATACATGTTGCGCCATGACACATATGGGTATGGGACATATACGGAAAAAGGTGTGAATTTTTACAGACCATACATGTCGCGTGTGGTGCTAAAGCTTTACGAAGATGTTGCCATTGATCAACACGCATGCCTGTATATTGATACAGTAATACATACGGCCACTTTTGCATATAATAGTGTACAGGAGACATAGTATATGATGTCATGGCGTCTATATTTTTTTTTCATATCATTCTATATTCTATAGAGTATATATATATTTATTATTAGTTAGCATATATACTTTATAGTATATTATCGTGTTTCGCGACGATGTTGTGCACGACGTCGAGTGGATGCAAATTCACCCCATCGATGTCCTACCATATCTTGAGTGACATCCAGGGAGACATAGGTTTTTCCATTATGAATGGACACACGTCGTCCAACCCATTCTGGGGTAATCATAGATGCTCGTGACCAAATCACCTGATCTGTAGAAGCAACACGAGTATAGGGTCCTTTCCATGCAGAACGTGTCATAGTCTATGATGTTTTTTTACCCAGCAATACCATGCCGTGTGACAAATCGAGTTGGAATAGAGAGTTTAAATCCGGCAAGATAGGCAGCACGTCGTGCTGTTTCTTGAGGCATCCCACTGAGTTCTACCAGGAGTGTTCCAGCGGGTACAGGACATACCCAAAAACTTGGTGCACCTTTACCTTTTCCCATACGAGATTCTGCAGATTTACGTGTCACAGACCAATCAGGAAACACACGAATCCAAATTTTTCCTTGACGACGGCACACACGAGTACAGACACGTCGAATAGCTTCTAAATGACGCGCGGTAACTCGACCAGAGACACATGCTTGAATTCCATAGTCACCAAAACATAAATGTGAAGTATTATTGGTTGGACTTACATGTGGTGGTTTATGATGTTTACGATATCGTGTACGTTTTGGTTGTAACATGGATATAGAAAAGAGTTTTATAGAGATTCACGATACACAAGCCACACAGAAACACCAGATGTTCCAAGATGTGTTCGAGCAATGCGTTGAGCATAATCAATATGTTGTGAAAAGACATGGAGTGGTGTTGCTCCATATTTCCAGACATCACATCGAGCTCGTTGAGATTTTTTAGAACGACCCCCAACACGACCTGATACAGCAACACGAACACCCTGAATTGACGGCATGGATTCCACCACTCGCTGAAGTGCTTGTTTGATACGTCGAAATCCCACACGACGTTCTAAAAGCCATACAATTTCGTCAGCAACAAATCCTGCATCATGCCATACTTGTGTGACACCAATAGGTGTCCAATACACTGGTGCATGAAAACCACGTTCCATATGATCTGCCATATGCTTCATAAGCCATTGAGGTGCACGAGATTCTGATGTAGACACTGGTACTGGCACAGACGCATTGACAACATGGGCAACAAGATATTCCATAGGATTCATAGTATGAATACATGAACCAGCCCATTGGTAGAGCGTGTTTTCAGAAATACCTGAAAGATACGGCATACGTCCTGATGTGTTAAAAGGCATACACATATTCTGGTACCCCCACATAGAGTGTACACCTGTTGATACGGACATGGGTGATGTATATGGCATATAACATAGTGTTGCCACGTGTTCACGGTTTGTATGAGGTGTACACATAAAACCGTAGATATATGTTCCATGTGGTCCATGTTGCATGGCAAGTCGTGGTGCTGGTAGCTGTTGTTGAGCATGTACCTGTTCCATATAGTGAATATATGCCCGATCAAGAGCTGCCAATTGTTGACGATATCGTCGACTATACCATACAGTATCTTGATGTCGATAGTTACTAGCTTGACGAAGCGCAATTGGATGTGCTTTTTGTCCCATATCACACAATGATTTTTTTGTTCATACATGTATTCATACATCATACCATGTATGTGTAGTTTGTATGTGTACGGTATTTTGTACAAAATACCATAGACCTAGAAACTACAGCTTGATATATTTTTAGAGATATCAGGTAGATCTATTTCTAGATATATATTCCGTGTGAATAGACTCCAAAAGGAGTCTATCACGATATATTAGTATGGATATGCACACATATTACTATGCTTAGACATTCCACCTATTCCGTAGTCGTCTTCTACGATTGCTACAACATGTTTTGGAGAGAGATTGCCTGCTTGAGATGCTTTCAGCAGTTGTTGCTCCCAAACGTAACTACCCAGCTGTGCCTCTGGCGAGACAACTGGTCCATTAGAGGTTTGTCGTGGTCGGTCCTCTCGTACAAGAACACGCCCTCCGCAGTTGTATACACCCAAAAGAGATAGGATCCATACTGTCTTACGACGTATTAAACCCAACTCACGTACCGCTTTAATCGGCGAACAGCCGAACCCTTCGAACCTTCTTCAGCTCGAGGATGCGATGAGTCGACATCGAGGTGCCAAACGACTCCGTCGATAGGAGCTCTTGGGAGTCATTAGCCTGTTATCCCTAGCGTACCTTTGATCCGTTACTCGAGAGCCCATCCACGTGGTACTCCCGGGTCACTATGGCCGACTTTCGTCTCTGCTCGACCTGTAAGTCTTGCAGTCAGGCAAGCATATACCATTACGCTCTACCATGGGTTTCCGTCCCATGTGAACTTACCTTTGCACGCTTCCGTTACTCTTTAGGAAGCAACCGCCCCAGTTAAACTACCCATGTATCACGTTTCCTAGATATCTAGGTGAGATACAAGAGACACGCAGGGTGGTATTTCAAGGATGTTTCAAAAACTCCCACCTATGCTACACAACGTGTATCCAGTATCAATAATACATTGCAGTAAAGGTGCATAGGGTCTTACCGTCTACTTTTGGGGACTCCGCATCTGCACGGAGAATTCAATTTCACTGAGTGTATATTGGAGACAGCGGGGCAGTCGTGACACCATTCATGCATGTCGGAACTTACCCGACAAGGAATTTCGCTCACATACTCCCTGTATTTTCATACAGGGGTGGACTCTATCTTAAACATAGATATACATCTCAAATATATATATATTTGAGATCTATCAAACAGCTATAGACGTGTATTCATACGTTGTTGTACCGCACGAATACGTGCTAAACCTACTGGTGTTAGATGATCACCTCGAGTCATCCAGAGAATAACTTTTCGAAATTGAATAAAATCAAGACGTTTTTTTGTCTTGAGTGTATGTTTTTCAAAAAAAGGTACAATAATAGTCTCTAAATGTGTACGTTGACGAACACGATAACACATGGTTGTGGTACCGTGTTGACGTACAACACCACACCCAAAAAAATGTTTCAGGGCGTAGAGTACTTGTACATCTCGAGTATGTTGTACCACAGTAAATTCTGGTAGTACTTGATATCCAAGCGTACATTCTGGATGTTTTGAAATGCCAATGTGAAAACATCCTTCACCATCCACAAAACCTACAATCCATGATGTTTGTAGTTGTATTGTCATATGTTTCCAAACGTATCGTCTCTGGGGATTCGTATAGTATCTATACGTCTTTCCTGCTGATTGTCCCCATGTCTTTCAAATTTTTACTATATCATACAGAATGGTATGATATGAGTATTGAAAAGTTTTCGAGGAGTTTCCAGCATATAGTTTGGTTTTACTAAGGCTTGCGCTGATCTGTGAACATCACACGATACCTTAGGACCGTCAGAGTTACGGCCGCCGTTTACTGGACCTTCGATTTCAAGCGTGAACCTGTCCTGTTCGGTATCCAGCACCGGGCAGGTGTCAGACCCTATACGTCGTGTTACCACTTGGCAGAGTCCTGTGTTTTTAGTAAACAGTCGCTACCCCCTATACTGTGCCACCATGCATATGCATGGTCCTCCATATTCCAAAGGTACGGAGGCAATTTGCCGAGTTCCTTCAATATACGTATCTCATCGCCTGGGTGCACTTACACCAATTCACCTGTGTTGGTTTGGGGTACGGTTATATGCATGGCACCATGCTATTTCCTGGACATAGTACATAGAAATATCTAGTTCCATACAAGATATTGCTGTATACCCACGTCGTCACATGGTGCATACTACCCATCAGCCCACGGTGTTCACCGGGTGCCTTAGGGGCCGATTCACTCTACACCGTATACCGTACTGTAGAAACCCTTGAATTTTCGGCGATCCTGGTTTTCACAGGATATGTCGTTACTCATGTCAGCATTCTCACTTCTGAGATCTCCAAAAGTATTCACATACTTTCTTCATACAATACACAGAACGTTCTGCTACCCCTATAGTATTTTGTATGTACCAGAGTACACATATACTATAAGCCGCCGCTTCGGTACATATCTTGAGCTCCGTGACATTGTTGGCGCTTTCATGCATCGACCAGTGAGCTATTACGCTATCATCATAAGGTGGCTGCTTCCAAGCCTACTTCCTGGTTGTCAAAGCGTGAAAACTTCCTTTCCCACTCAGATATGGTTTGGGAACCTTAGCGTTCGGTCTGGGCTGTTTCCCTCTCGACACAGGACCTTTGCACCCTGTGTCTGTCTCCACTATATATGGTATGGGTATTTGGAGTTTTCCTGGAGACAGTCAAGCTTTGGGCCACCTGTCACCAAAAAGTGCTCTACCCCCCATACATTCTATAATGGGCTCTACCTCAATAGATTTCGCAGAAAACCAGCTATTTCCAGGTTCGATTGGCTTTTCACCCCTCGTCACATGTCATCTCCGTCTATTGCCACAGACGTGAGTGAGGTCCTCTGATCTAGGATAGTAGATCTTCCACCGGCACATAACGAGATCACCTGGTTTCGGGTCAGATACAGCGTACATATCTATGTTGTATGGCAACTCGCGTTGACTAGGCCTCCACCTGGTGGCTTAAGCGTGCACGCTATATCTACTCGCTGACCCATTATGCAAAAGGTACGCCGTGACCCACTCATGGAGTGGGCTCCGACTGCTTGTAGGCATACCGTTTCAGGATCTATTTCACTCCCCTCTCGGGGTACTATTTCACCTTTCCCTCACGGTACTCTATACTATCGATCATATTGCAGTATTTAGGCTTAGAGGGTGGTCCCCCTATATTCCCACAAACTTAGGTGTTCGTGGTACTCATATACTATAGACAGGAGGTATATGCATACACAACGGGACTCTCACCCTCTGTGGTATAGGATTCCACCTATTCAGTGTATGCTATACACACCATGGTATCTATAGGGCCTATTTCGCGTTCGCTCACCACTACTAACGAAATCTCGGTTGATGTCTTTTCCTCCAGCTACTTAGATGTTTCAGTTGGCTGGGTATGTAAATCAATGGAGTTTTCTCCAGGGAAATCCATGGGTCTCAGCATCATGACAGCTCGCCATGGCGTTTCGTTGTCGAGTACGTCCCATGCAATATGTCAAGGCATCCGCGATATGCCCTCTCATATGTGTCGTGGTAGCGAAAGAGGGACTTGAACCCCCAACCTGTGGATTATGACTCCAATGTTCTACCAATTGAACTATTCCGCCATATGTATAGGGACTTTACCTACGTCTCCCGCGGGATGCAGTACATATAGTATAGAGTGGGGTCACATATCGAAGTCGGATGGGTTCGGGTGTAGCACACTCTATCTCAGAAAATCCCTATACAAAACATAGATCTACCTATGTGTATATACTATACATACCATAGATGTATAGCCTATCTGTTGACTTAAAATACAAACAGAATTAAAAAGGCCATCATAAGCGCAAACAGAGCAATCGCTTCTGTAAGAGCAAAGCCTAAAATAGCATATCCAAATAATTGCTTTGTCAGAGATGGATTACGTGCCACTGAGTTAATCAGTGAACCAAACACAATTCCAATACCTGCACCAGCTCCTGCAAGGGCAATAGTTGCACATCCTGCACCAATAAGTTTTGCACCGTCTACCATATACTCTATACTATGTCTTTGAGTCCAAATCAGGGCATCGACCATACCCATGTATGGTCTTGTATCCCCTACGGGGTTTGAACCCGTGTTCCTGCCTTGAAAAGGCAGTGTCCTAACCACTAGACGAAGGGGACTTTTATGGAGAGACTGGCTTAGAGATATGATGTGCATCTCATATAGAGCGACATAGCATCTCTCATATGTGTGTCAAAAAAAACATCAGTGTTTGATCTATGACATCTGCAACATATTATACAACAATTGTGGCACAGGATGTAATGTATAAAGGATATACACATACACCCCATACAACACCCTATCCACAAGGTATTTACGTGCATACAACACCAGGAACCCATGTGGACCATGTTGTTGCAAGTGGTGCTCTTGTGACATGTATTACTGGTCAATGTCCCCAATGGACACGAGCTCGTACAGCCATGGCTGGATTTCGACTTCGTCAAGATCAAGTTTTAGGATGTCGTGTTACATTACGTCATACTATGATGTGGAATTTTCTTCATAAAGTGGTGCATATGGCTTGGACTCGACATCGAGAGTATCAAGGTCTTGATAGAACATCCATGAACCATGTAGGTCATTGGAGTATTGGGTGTCGTGATGTATTTATGTACCCAGAAGTGGAATATTTATGGGAATATATTCCTGGTGTCCAAGGCCTTGATATGAGTTTTGTATGTTCTCCCACCTCTCCAGCATTAGCAGCATGTATGTGGAGTGGACTTACTATTCCTGTAAAAATGTAATATATCCATGGCACGTACAACATCAACATATCAACTACACGTACCACAACACGTAACATTTCAA
>Ga0114922_10006323_pt1 | contig 10884 bp, 6 predicted proteins | sample AartaG_FD_100975 | JGI IMG/M metagenome (GOLD analysis project Ga0114922, IMG submission 100975) | Deep subsurface microbial communities from Aarhus Bay to uncover new lineages of life (NeLLi) - Aarhus_00045 metaG | ecosystem: Environmental > Aquatic > Marine > Oceanic > Sediment | place: Aarhus...
ACGAACTCATTGATCACCACGGAGGGCAACACGTTCGGATCCTCGACGATGGGCGGTGTGGAGGCGTCCCAGGACTCCAGGACGAGGGCGTTCATCACAAAGAACGCGTCGGTGGTTTTTGTATGAGCCCGACAGTCAAACGACAGGACCACGACGTGGGCGCCGTCCGAGACGATTGTGGTCTCGAATCTTGTCATGCCTTCGGAGGGGATGGCCCCGGTTGAGATATCAATGCCCGTCGTCGTCGCCAGGCCGTTCGCATCGGCCACCCTCACATCGAAAAGGCCGGTTTGATCCTGCGTGTCGTGATGCCAGGAGGTCCACAAGTAGCGGCCGGCCGGCAGGCCGCCAATGATCAAAACCAGAGGGTCGCCATTCGCCACACGTGCGTCGGTCCCGATCCAGTCGATGATGAGGCTGGAGCCCGACGACCGTTCGATCATCTGCATGGCCTCTTGGGCCGGCCTCTTCTGCCAGATCGGCTGCACGGAAATCGTCGTTCCAAAGGCGACGTATTGCTGTTCGGTAAACGTGACGGCGGATTCATGCTCTGCGTAGTAGGCCTGCCAGCCCGGCTCCACGGGACCGCCGGTCTGGGTGAAGTCAATCTTCAGCGCGGCGTTGGCCCCCGAAACCAGCCACACAATCACCAGAGAAGTCAAGATGACGAATCTGCCATTCATTCAACAATCACCGATTCCGATCTTCGCACCTCATGGACGACAACGGGGCTCATGCCGCGTGGGCACGAGCCCCGTGAAGTTCCTCATGCAACTTGACGGTAAACTCGCGGTCTTACGGCCTGTCATAGGGCGACGTCCGCCCGGCAAGCCACGCAATCTCGTCTTGCGACAACGGACGACTATAGAAATAGACCTCATCCAGGCCACCCGGGAGATAACGACTGAGGTCGTCAAACCTGAGAACGCCCAGCGTAATCTTGTCCAGGACATCGCCGAACGCCGTCTCGTCCGCAGCGGAACCAATCAACTCGCCGTTGATGTACGCCGTCGTGGCATCTGCCGACTTGACGATCGTCGCATGATACCATCCGCCGTCATCGAACGTCGTGCTCGTGCGGATATCGGTGCCGCCTGTGCCACCGAGGGGAGCCCGGTGCAGGAACCGCAGTGTCCCCGTATCCGTGATCTCCAGCAGAAGTCCGTGCTGGCCGTCGGAATTGTGGACCGAGACCAAGTCTCTCGCGCCCATGCCGCCTTCCACCTTGAACCACACGGCGGCCGAGTACACCGGCAGATCGAAGGCACTCTCGATCAAGACGTAATCGCGCACGCCATCAAGCTGGATCGCCTGGCCTACCTGACCGGCAGCGAACTGAGGCGCGCCGTTGAGCGCGCCGGGATGCGCCCCGGTGCTGTCGTCCGCATTTCCTTCAAAGGCATAGTGGGCCACGAGGTTCGCCGCGTCAGGCTCGGTCGGCGTCACCAACTGACGATCCTTCGGAGACAATCCGATGTCGTCAATGTACACGACGCCCACTCCGCCTTCGAGGCCAATTGTCAACTCGTTGACCTGCGCGAGGTTCACCCCGGCAAAATCAGCGAGGTCGATATACCAGAACTGCCAAACCTTGCGGAGGACAGCTTCGGCGTCACCGCCGTACGACACCTTGCGACCGTTAACCTTCACGTACATCGTCGCGGCGGTATTAAGCGGATCGCCATGGAACCAGAGCGTCAAGCCCTTTACACCGTACACGGTCCAATCTTGCGGACCGTCAAACGTACGTGTGGCTTCGGAGAACGCCGAGCCGGTCGTATTGTCGTAGGAGAGATTCATCGACTGCAATCCGCTGTGAACGATCTGCCGCTCGGCGAACGGGGCCTCGGCATAGCCTACCACGGAGCCGCCCTTGGCCGAATCCTCAAGGCCATCGATCCAGCCCTGCCAGATCGCCTCGCCGGCTTCGAAATCATCCGTGTAACCTTCGAAGTCTTCCACGATGAGAACCGCACTCGTGGAGAAGCTCCAGACCTGCCCTTCCCAGACGGCCGGGTCGCCAAGGTCGTTGACCTCGTCCACCTTCCAATGGTAGGTTTGGTCCAGCGCCAGCAGACTACTGACGTCGAGACTGGGCACGTCCACCGTATCGACCAGGGTCAGATCGTTCACGTCACTGCCCAGGTACACGTCGTGCGCCGCCGCGTCTCGGCCGGCTCGCCAGCCCAGGGTCGTCTGCGGAACCACGTCGGTTGCGCCGTCCTGCGGCTGCGGCTCCCGCGCGAACACGGGAATGATCATGAAACGCACCTCGCTCAGGCCGTATTGGTCAATCAGGTCTTCCCAATTGCTCTTGGCGGTAATCTTGACGTACTTGGCCGCAGCACCGTTGAACTCCACCGCAGTGTTGGCCGCGTAATCCGCTTCTCCGGGAGCCTTGGCAAACTCTTGCGGTTCCAGGGCGCTCCAGGTGAGCCCGTCGAGCGAATACTCAACGATCGCCTCCTTAATCCCAAAACCGACGAGAAACTCGGATGGGCTGTTATGATTCCACACCAGCATCTGATGGAGCGGATAGACCCTATCGAACTCGTATTGGATCCAGGCGTCGTTCGGATCGGCCTTATTGCTGATCCACATGGCCGGCAGGTCCATCGAGTGTAGATCGTCGGCGTCCAATCCGGAGCCGTCGATCGTCTTCTCGGGCCCCTCGCCGCCGCTGTTTGAACTGGAAGCGGTGGCCGTGATCCGGTCGCCGGCCAAAACGATACCGGCGGGTTCCACAGTGAAACTCCAAACGTTGCCCTTACCGACGGTGCCGTCTGAGGCGACGTCGTCCACGCGCCAATAGTAGGTCCGGCCCAGTTCCAGGCGGCCGGGGGTCAAGCTGTTCGCATCCTGCCGGCCCCTGTAGGCATCGCTGGCCGTCGTCCCGTCATCGATATCGTCGTAGCTCGTGCCCAGGTAGACGTCGTGAGAAACGGCGGACTGACTCGGCCTCCAGGTCAGAACGGTGCCGTCTCTGGGTACGTCGCTGGCGCCGGAAGTAGGACGCGGCGCCATGGCAACGGGGGAATCGAACATGGCCAGCTCGAAACCGTTCATACCCCAGATTTGGCGGTGAACGGCTGAGCCTGTGTACGGTGCGAAACGCAGGACAACATCATTTGTGCCATCGGTTTCAAATGATACGTGATAAGTTGAAGGAAGTGAGTATGGATCAGGGCCGCCGTATACTGTGCCGGAGTCGGGCGTGCCGCCTTCGGTTCCATCAGTCATAAGGCCATCAGGGAGCGGAGTAAAGGTCGCGCCGCCATCTGTTGAAATCCAGACGGCAAACGGGCCGTGACAGTGCTCTGTGTCGTGATGGAACGATGTCCACTCATAGGAGCCGGCGGCCAGCCCGCCGAGTGTGAGTGTCATATAAGTGGGTGTGCCTGTGGCGCCGTCCCAGTTGCCGTTACCGCCATTACCGGTGCGTGTATCGATGCCAATCCAGTCGGTAACGAGGTTGAGATAACCCAAAGAATTGTCCCAGTTGTTGTCATTGACGGCACCGCGGTCAATTGACTGCTGAACGCGGTTGTCAGTGGTGTTCGGCCAGGCCGGGGTTACCGTGATCCCGCCGTAGTTGGCAGTGCTGAATTCGGCGGCCACTTCATGGTTCGCATGGTAGGATGACCAGCCCGCCTGATTGTGGGCCGCGGCGGAAAGACCCGGATCACCCGCAGTGGTTGAATCTCCACCGCTGTCCTGATTGGAGTTGAAATCGACCTGCAAGATGACAGCGGCTGAGACAGGACTTGCCATCATAGCGACCACTACCAGTAATAATAGTCTTCGGAGCATCTCTTTGTCCTCCTGTTCTTTGCAGTGAATGAAATCCTGTAAGTTGAAGGCAGCGTGTAAACATCCGGCCCGCCATCCTGGGTGAGGGAGTTGAAGTCTACCTTCAACGCCACACCGGTCGAGGCGGAGCTTGCCATCAACGACAGCGCTCTGCCACAACCAAACACATTATCAACTTCCTCATCAATCACATCCTCCAAAATGAACTTGTACATCCCCCGGTAAAAACGGCGAAAATCTGTGTTTGCCACTTGTTTGATTCGTACTCCTCACCTGCATCCGTGACGTTTCTTCTGGTGCGACATGCGAAACCTCCTTGTTTTCCGGGGTGAAATGTGGATGATGAAGGGCGACACGAGTTCACCCTGCAGGTGAGGGACAAAAGCCTATGGAATTCATCATTGCGGAAACGGACGACATACTGGTTTCGCACGCGGGATTGGCCTTGGCCGGAGCGTTGCTTCAGCGAATCGGTCTGCGGTCGGGGCTGGACGCGATGGGGGTGGAAGGACTCAAGCGACCAGTGATGCCGCACGGCGAGGTGCTGCTTTGGAGCTGCTGTCTTTTTCATCGTACTGTCCTGTCCTTTCCTTCAAGCATGGACCCTCGCCCGCGTGCTGACGGAGGTCCGCCCGATCACAGCACTCTCTCACGATGCGCCCGAAGCGAATACAACCACGTGAATTCGACACATCCTTGGTGCGCCACATCCTGGTAGCAGGCGGCACGGCTTCGCCCCCTCCCGCAGCAACAGCATGCCTCCTCTACGACTGCCGGCGAACGTCCTGTTCCTCCAAGGGATGTACTACCCACGATCGCTCAGTTCTCTGCCGGGAACTGAGGTCCTACCCTACTCACTCAGAAGCGGCGTTTGGAGCCTATTGCCCAACCACACCGCCTGCTGTTTCTCATACCATCATACCCAAAATGGGCGGAAAAATGGAGAAAAAAGTGGCCTTCTCCTACTACCTCACCTTATAGCGAAAGGCCCAACCTGCGGCCATGTAGTCGATATCCGCCGTCTGGTCCGCCGGAGGATACTCCTGGCCGTAGTTGGCTACGCCCTGAGTCAGCAGCTTGTCCACACGCTCGATCGTGTAGCGATCCCGCCACTTGCGCATCTCCGCATGGCCGTCGCAGAAGCCCAAGACACTGGCGTTGCCATGATTGATGGCCATCGGTCCCCACCAGCCCCACTCGGCAAGATTGGTGCGCTCGGGGCACGCCATGACAAAATGATGCGCCATATTCCAGTTTCGGAGTTCGCCGGATTCCACGAACACATAACGAGTTGCCGGACGGGTGATCTCACCGAACGTTCTGATTTGCAGGTTGTACCGCGCGTTATTGGGATTCGGAAATGCATACAAGCATTCCGGCATCGAATACGTGACAAAGACCCGGGTCCTGTCATAGAGGCTCACGCGAGCATTGTCGCCGGGGCAATGGTACACCTTCGGGTTCTTCACGTAGGGATATAACAGGCCCGCCTGGATACCCCGGATCTCGTCGGCGTCCGTTACCTCGGGGTCGGTCTGCAAGCAGCCATGAAGATTCCCGTTTTCGTCGCGCGGGACACCGATCCAGCCGACGAACCTGTCGTCCGGCTCGGTGCCGGTGTCCTCGCAGCTCATAATGCGACCGTCATTCTCGCCCATGTACATGTACCAGCCCAAAGCCAGGTTCTTGGTATTGCTCAAGCACACGGTCGTCGCGGCCTTCCGCTTCGCCAAGCTCAGCGCGGGCATGATGATGGCCATCAGCAGCGCAATGATCGCGATCACCACCAGCAGCTCAATCAACGTGAAGGCTTTCGTCTTCATCCGCCGCCTCATAGTAAGAACTGGACCCCAGTGCAATCCATGCAGATCCACGCGTCGGCATAGTATTCTGGTTGCACACACAATACTTTATTATATTATCGTACTGCATAGAGGTCAAAACAATATACATAAATGACAATTTATTGCATAATCGTGACCCATGCGACGATATCTACAGCCACATCAGCAACGTGAAGGCACGTCTCAGGCGCTGGTGATTCTCCACGAGGACGGCGTCTATTTCCCGACCTTCGTGCATGCCGCGATCGATCAGGACCGCCCGATCGGGGAGACGAGGACCTTCCACGAACACACGCACGATCTGTATCACATCGTGCTCTACACCCAATCCTCAGGGTTCTACCTCAAATGCGGAAGAAAATACCAGGCCGAACCCGGCACCCTGGTCATCGTCTCCCCCGGTCAGTCACACGATTTCGTGAGCCTCCGCCGTTCCAGCGTGTACTCGGAAATCACCTTCTCCTTCCGTACACAGGCGGGAAAACTGCTGCCGCTTCCGTTCGAGAAGATCCTGAATATCTACACCGGGATTCCCGGCCAGCTTCATGATGAGCCTCATCTGCCGAGAGAGACCACCCAGGAACTCGTCATTGTCATGATCCAGATCATGGACTATCTGCAAAGCCCGTCCTCCATGTCGGACTTCTACGCCCAGCGCGCTCTGGCCAACGTCTTTGACGCAATTGTCGCACACTGCTATACAGAGAGGATTCCGGGCACGGCCCTCGCCCCGGACAATCCCATCCTGCAAGCCAAGCAGTACATCGACGAACACTATGCCGAGGCCATCTCTGCAGAAGACCTGGCTTCAATGTGTCATTGCTCGAAGGGCCACCTGTTTCGCATCTTCAAGAAGTCCTTCCGCGTCTCCCCGCTGGCGTACCAGCAGGACCTCCGTTTCGAAGCCGCCCAGAAACTGCTTCGTTTCACATCGCTGCGTTGCTATGAAATCGCGCAACGCGTCGGCTTCTCCAACGTGTACTACTTCCACAGGCAGTTCAAGAAGAGGATGGGAACCACGCCCAAACGGTATCGCCAATCCATGCGCTGACGGCATGAGGTGCCGGTGTTACGCCGCCATGGGTGCGTCCGGCCGACGGGGGAAGCGATGAAGCAGGCAGCGTTCGATTGCCCGGAGAACGACAGGCGCGGGAGGGCCGGCGCATCCGTCGGTACTGGCCGCATGACCCCGTGCCTCAAGCTCGAGCGATACGGGGCTGGCCAGGGGCGTGTCGTTTCATCTGTGGTACAATCGTCCCGGTGATGGCACAGTCCTCAGGGAGACCCATCCAAGGATGCACGTGCACCCACTATTTCATAAACCCCTTTCCTACTGTGACATAAGAGAAACGAGATGTTGCAGGTTCCACCTGGCACGGCCTTTGCTAACAGTATCGGCGAGGCCTGTGGACCGTTGTGCCCTTGGGGATCGGTTATGGGGCAGCCAGGCACAACCGGAAGGAGCGAATGCGTCGGCGGGCAGGTTCTGGGAGTGGATCAGGGATATGGTTAAAGGTGAACAGCCATCTACTCCGTCGCCCGCAAGTTTGCGATGGGCGGGCAAGTCGGCAACTCCCAAGCGCAGTGGTGTTGCGGGGCCGCTTCTGGCGATGCTCGGGGTTCTGCTGGCTTGCCATGCCTGCGCCTGGGAGGGGAGAGGCCTCTCTGTCTCGGACGAACTCGATCCCGCTATAGGCCATGTAGAGCAGCGCCTCAATGAGGAGACGGGCGCCACCGCCGCCGAGCCGAACTCTCTGGCGTACCTGCGAGCCGTCGGACAGAGGCCCTCGCGCAGCATTTCGCCCGCCGAGCCAATGGCCGAACGCGTCCTTACTCTGCAGGAATGTCTGCAGTTGGCGTTCGCCAACAGCAATGAGGTCAAGCAGGAGCGCCAGCGGATGGTCGGCGCCGGCGGCAGCAAGCTCATCGCCAATTCGCGATTCCTGCCGACCATCGACCTGATCAATCGGTACGAACACATCCGTGCCTATGAGGGCGCCGACGCGAGTGCCGATGCCTCGTTGGTCAGTGCGCAAATCCGCCAGCGGCTCCTTGAGTGGGGTAAAGACCACCCGCTCGATCTCGACCTGCGAGCCGAGCAGAGAAACACGCTGTTCAACTATGAGAATCGCGTCGCGAGTGTGTTCTCGCAGGTCCGCCGGGCGTTTCTGTTCATCGAGCTCAAAGAGCGGCAAATTGCTGCGCGCGAGGTGCTATTGGAGCAGTTCGAGGCCCAGGCTGCGATCAAACAGCAGCGCATGGACGCGGGCAATCTCAGCGTGAAGATCGAAGTGCTCACGGCGCAGTTGAACGTCCTGAACGAGAGAACGCGGATCAACACGCTCGAACGACAGCGATTCAACCGCAAGGCGGATCTTCTGCGTCTGATCGGCTTGCCGGTGGGAGCGGACCAGGTGGAGCTCACCGGGCAGATGGACACGTTCGGCCTCGAAGGTTTCGACATGGACGGCATGATCCGCCTGGCCCTCGCACAAAGCAGCGAATTAGCTCTGGTCGAAACGCTCGTGGCGGAAGGAGGCAGGGCCTTGGACCAGTTGCGTTACGAGTATGTTCCCGATCTGCGCCTCACGAGCGGGTTCCAGGACGAATACGGCCGCACCGGGGCCGAAATCAGTAACCAGGACGACACATGGGGACTCGATGTCATCGGTCAGCCCGGCGTGCCGAGCGGCAGCGAAAAGGACGGAGGAGGCTTGGGCCTCTTCTCGCCCGACTTTCGCCTGGGCGGACCCGATCCCGGTTGGTTCACAGGCATTGAGCTGCGCATGCCCGTCAGTGAGGGCCGTGCGCGTACGGGCCGACGGATCCAGGCGAGGGCCGAGTGGAACCGCTTGAGGGCGGTGGCCGAGGACCAGAAGGATCGCATCGAACTGGACGTTCGGCAAAGCCACAAGTTCCTCAGCGAACAGAAGTTTCAGGTTGACCTGGCCCAGGAAAACGTCAAGATTGAACGGGAGAGGTTCCGGATTCAAGAGGAACTGAGAGACGCAGGGAAAGTCACCGATGAAGACCTGGAGACGTTCCGGCGGGCGTTCTTCGCCGCGCAGGACAATCTGTTCCAGCAGCAGGAGATCCTGATCGACCGCCAGGAGGACCTGCGTCTGGCGATTCGTTACTTCAAGTAAAGAGGTCGTCGTGATAAACCGCCCTACAACACTCGTTCTCGCGATCGTAACACTTGGCTGGTTTACGATCTGTCCGGCAGCTCCCGAGGAGCCCAACATCCCGGCCCAAGGGACCGTCGATCGCCTCAAAACACGCACCGAACTGCTCAACGAGTTGAACCTGCGGGCGGCCCGAGTCGATCTCGAGCACGCTAAAGTGGCCTACGACCGGTGTCGCAGCGATTACGAGTACGCGCAAAGACTGTCCAATCAGAACATCCTCTCGAAAAAGGAGTTGGATGAGGCCCTGTCCGCCTACACCCAGGCGGAACAACAGCTCAGGCAGGCCGAGATTGCACTGGAGAGGACCAAGCTCAGCTTCCTGGCCAATGCCACGCATATTACCATCCTCGAGGCGAAGAAGTACTACGACAACGACGGCCGACGCATGCTCGATCTGGTCCTCCAGAACACATCGAACCTGGCCCAGGCCGAATCGGCTCTGATCTACAGCGATCCGAACGAGCAGACACAGTCGGCTTGGCAGAGCCCCGAACAGATTCGTGCCTTGCTGAATATCGAGAATATTATCGTCTCCATCGTCGATGCCAACGCGAGCATCGGCAAACCCTATGAAAAGATCATCCCCGTCCTACCCTACGAGGGAGAAAAGAAAGTTGCCTTCGAGCTGCTTACCGACGTCCGGCAAGCGGGGGTCAAGCTCCAGTACTTGCAGCAGGTGGTGACCGAGCACATTTACCTGGAGAAGGAGTCGCTGCAGGAGATCCCCACGGTCGTCGCCACGCAGTTCTCCCAGGAAGGCACGCTCGGCGCCGATATCCACTACCTGCTGGAGCTCGAGATGCTGGTGACGACCGAGCGCCGCTTCGCGTTGACGGTCACGAACCTGCCCCCACAGATCAACTTCTCGTTTGTGGACCAGACCAGCAACGCCCGGGTCACCAGCGTACGTTTTGACGAGAACGTCAGCAAGCACAGCTTGGCGCTGCGCCTGTCGATCCCGCAGAAGCTGGATATCTCCATGATCGACAGGACGATCAACCTTCAGGCCTGGGCGGTGACCCCCCAGCAGTTGGAAGCTTTGAACGCGCTGAGGGCCGAATACAATCTCCAGGACATCCCCCAAGAAGAACTGGGACCCCTACAGGCGGCGAGGGTCGATCTGGCCCTGATCCCCAAGGGCAGCGCCCGCTTGGAGATCCTGATCGACAACCTGTACACGGAGATCCTGCCTCAGCAAAGCGTCACGGTCAAGGCGGAGCTGTGCAACAACGGTACACTGGAGCTTTTTGATCTCATGCCGGAGGTATCTCCGCCTTTGGCATGGAGGGCCGAAATCACGCCAAACTCCATCCCGCGGCTGGCGCCGAATGAGAAGCATACGTTCCAGATCCATCTGGAGCCGGGGCCGGAGGTCGGCGTCGGCGAGTACGAAGTGCAGATCGAAGCCAGAGGACAAAGTGGCAGCAACGTCGCCGAGGCCATAGAGAAACGGCTGAAAGTACGAATCAACGCCCGCGCGAGTCTGACGACCACACTGCTGCTCGTCGGCGGTTTAGTCGCCCTGGTCGTAGGGATTATGATCTTTGGAGTGAGACTGAGTCGCAGATGATATCCGACTCCATGATATCGCTTGTAGCCGAATGTGATTGTGCCGGGCGGAGAGTCGGCAGTGAGAGTGAAAGGGACAAACGATGATTGAGTTGAAGGACCTGACGAAGCGTTACGAGGATGGGGTATTGGCGCTGGACCACGTCAGCTACACGATCCCGCCGGGAGAGGTCTTTTGTTTGCTGGGGGCCAACGGGGCGGGCAAGACCACGACAGTCAACATCCTGCTGGACTTCATCCGGCCGACGGAGGGGCAGGCCTTCATCAACGGGCACGACTGCAACAAGTTCCCGCTGCAGGCCAAGAAGTACGTCTCATACGTCTCCGAGAACGTCCAGCTCTACGGGATGTTCACAGCCCGGCAGAACCTGCGGTTCTTTGCGGAGTTGGGGGGCCGCAAGGGGCTCAAGAACCAGGAGCTGGACGATGTGATGCGTTCGGTGGGGCTGCCGGAGAAGGCGTTGACGATGCGG
>Ga0114922_10006324_pt1 | contig 10884 bp, 8 predicted proteins | sample AartaG_FD_100975 | JGI IMG/M metagenome (GOLD analysis project Ga0114922, IMG submission 100975) | Deep subsurface microbial communities from Aarhus Bay to uncover new lineages of life (NeLLi) - Aarhus_00045 metaG | ecosystem: Environmental > Aquatic > Marine > Oceanic > Sediment | place: Aarhus...
GCGTATTTGGAATAGGGCACTTTATAATCGTAGATATTACCAAGTGATAATTCAAGTGTGCGGTTTGTAATATTGTCGAGGAAGGCCCTGTCATGAGAAACAAGAATTACCGCTCCGGGGTATAAATTAAGATATGATTCAAGCCATTGTATTGAAATAATATCGAGGTGATTGGTTGGTTCATCCAGCAGCAGGACAGACGGTTTTGCCAGCAGTATCTTTGCCAGCTCAATCCTCATTCTCCAACCTCCGCTTAAATGAGCCGTTGGTTCATTAAACTGTTCACGCTCAAACCCCAGACCTGTCAGTGCCTGTTCAGCTTCGGCAATATACTTTTCTCCCCCCCTGATACTGTATTCCTGTTGCAGATCTGTTAGCAAGTCGCACATCTGAAGGTATTTGACTGAGTGGTAATCTTCCCGCCCTTTAAGTTCTTCAGTAATAATACTGATTCTTTTTTCCATTTCCCTGAGCTCATTGAAAGCTGTCAGGGTTTCTTCCATTATCGTAGTTTTATCGGTAACCTTCATTTGTTGAGGGAGATATCCGGTTGAAGTACCGGATGGTATTGAAATACTGCCGCTGCCAGGCTTTATCAAACCATGGATAATCTTTAGAAGCGTAGTCTTACCGGCACCGTTCTTACCTGTTAATCCAATCCTGTCCCTTGCATTAATCATAAAGGAAACACCTGAGCATAACTCAAAACCGCCGAATACAACACTTATATTATCAACATACAACATTGTATATACCGTTCTGATAATTAGCAAAGATAGTAAAGTATAATTTCACTCATACGGGCAGGTGATTAGCATCACCCCATTTTTTCTCGTAATTAATATATTTGCAGTATATTTAGGGATTGAAGATAAACGCTTGCCAGTAAATGAATAAGGAGAGGAAAGATTTCGATTCTGTTATTTTTGCCCAGGCAATGGATGAACACCTGTCAAGCCTGCGGTATGCAAGCATGATTCAGAGATCATTAATGCCTGACACCTCATTCCTGTCAGGTATACTGAAGGATCATTTCATCTTTTATCTTCCCAAAGACTATGTAAGTGGAGATTTTTACTATGCATACCAGAATGCAGGTTATACTATTATTGCCGCTGGTGATTGTACCGGTCATGGTGTGCCGGGGGCATTATTATCTATCCTTGGAATAAGCTTCCTGAATGAAATACTGCAGATGAGGGATGTTCCCCGTGCCAACAGGATACTCAACATCATGAGAGAGAAAGTAATGGGTGCTCTTGACCAGAGGGGGCAAGACTATGAACAAAAAGACAGTATTGATATAGCCCTCTGTGTTTATGAACCCTACAGGTCAGTTATACAGTATGCAGGAGCTAACAGGCCACTGGTAATGGTAAGTGATGGTGAACTGAAAGAAATAAGACCGGATAAGATGCCTATAGGCATAGCCCCACTCGAGGAGGTGTCATTTACCAACCACAGGATAGAAGTTAAGGAGGGAGACCGCTTTTATATGTTCTCTGACGGCTACCCTGATCAGTTTAGTGAAGAAACAAACAAAAAGTTCAAAATAAAAAACTTCAGGCAGTTAATAAATTACGTATCAGGCTGGAATATGGACAGGCAGAAGGCACATATCGAAAGTATTTTTTATGACTGGAAGGGGAGTACTGTACAGGTTGATGATGTGCTTGTTATGGGTTTTGAAATTTAATAACTATGAGACTAAGAGCTTTTCGAATAGAAAATTTCAGGTCAATTGTCGATACAGGCATGCAAACCATCTCCCCCGATAATATAACCTGCCTGATAGGGCAGAATGAATCGGGCAAGACTTCAATACTGGAGGCATTAGATGTCTTTTCATCCGGCGTGATCTCTGAGGATGTACTTAGAAGTGATCTTTCATTGCCACGCGTTGCATGCAGCTTTGAGATACCTGAAAACTACCTTGAAAGTAAACTGCGCTCAGTAAATAATGATTTTGATAAGATCGTAAAATCATTGAATCATATAACCCTTGTCCGCTCCTGGAAAGCTGACCTTGAATCACAAATAGGTATAGGAGGAGAATTGCTGGAATATATTGAGGAACTGAATAAGGACAGGAGAAAAGAATTAATTGATATTAAAGAAAAAATTAAGAAATTCTATTCTGAACTGAATGATGAAAGGGGAAAGAAGGAATCTCTTGCTGCAGAGCTGGTTGATATAAAGGAAAAACTGGACGAACACCCGGCGAGAAAGAGTGGTCTGAAATTATTCAGGAAGAGGACAGCAAAAGTGCAAGACGACAATGAAAATACCTTAAGTGAGCTCAATGAAGCTTTTGAGAAAACCCGCAGTGAAATCGATAAAATAAATTCTTTCTTAAAAGATAAAGACTCTCTGATCAGTGTTACTGAGGATTGGTTAGAGGGAGTAAGAAAACTTGATGGTATAAACAAAAAACTTGATGAAATTTCTGTCCGGCTGGAGGAAAGACACCAGACCATGACGTTGCTGTCGGGACCCACCATAGCTGACCTCTCACGTGGTGAGTGGGAGAAAGTACTAACTCAATATAAATCTGCAGTAAAGGAAAAAGAGGAGCTCGAAAAGGAACATGATATGAAAATATTATTATACAGTTTTATTTATACGGGACTTGATGAAGAAAAGGCAAGGCTGAAACTGCAGAAAATAATAAACGATCGAAAGCTTGAATACCAGACAAAGGAACTGGGGGAAATACTTTTGGCTGATTGCCCGCATTTCGAAATATTTGAAGATTTTGGAAGTTTGCTCCCAAACCGCATAGATATGGAAGACCTGGTGTCTGATAACCAGAATGTGGAAGGATATAAAGCAGCAAGGAATTTCCTTACCCTGGCCGACCTGGATTATACTTTCTTTCAGCAACCGTCATCCAGGATCCTAAAGCAGAAAATTGAGAATCTAAACGCAAAGCTTACACTTGATTTCCAGGATTTCTGGCAGCAGTATGTAGGCAGACATAACAAGATAAGAATCAATTTTGAACTTGATCATTACAGTATCAATCATGGTGAAAAGGCAGGCAAACCTTACCTTGAATTCTGGGTTAAAGATGAAGGAGAAAGACTGTATCCAAAACAGCGCAGCCGGGGAGTGAGATGGTTCCTGTCATTCTACCTTGAACTGATGGCTGCCTCACGAAAGGAAAAGAAACAGCTTATCCTGCTGGTGGATGAGCCGGGAGTGAGCCTACACGCCCGGGCGCAGGAAGATGTACTAAAAGTATTTGAAGATATAAAGGATAATGTGCAGGTAATATATACAACACATTCTCCTCACCTTGTTGATATAAATAAATTACACAGGGTGCTTGCCGTGCAAAGGGACGATGTTGCCAGCCACAGGTCGGCAACAGTAATTCTCGATGCCGCCCGCCTGAGTGATGCCTCACCCGATACCCTGTCTCCACTCCAGAGTATAATGGGTAATCCCGTTGGTAACCAGGAATTCTCTGTCGATAAATACAATATTATAGTTAATAACGTAGGCACATTCTATATTATGAATGCTGCCATGAGATTAACGGGATATAAGGGTAGGATACACTTCATCCCTTCAACAGACTCCTCATCTATACCCCTTATGTGTAATATTTTAATGGGCTGGGGGATGAAGTTTGCCATTCTGCTTTTCCATAATGAAAATGAGATAGAGATTGCACGTCAGCTGGAGAAAATGATGTTTACTGATCAACCAGGTGAGAATGAAAACATAATTATTATGCCTGAGGAATTTATGAATGCTGAGGACCTGCTGTCGACTCTTGATTTTAAAAATCTGATATTAAAAACCAGACAGGGAATTATTATATCCAATTCTGAGCATGTAAATATTAATGACCTTCCCCGGAATTTTCTCCTGAGTAAGTTCCTGGGTGATGTGAAAAAAGGAGAAATCACAAGGGATGATCTTGACGAGGAATCAAAGGAAAACCTTATACTCCTGGTGAATATCCTGCAGAAATTTAAATAGCTGTCATCCTGAGGGAATGAAGCAACCGAAGGATCTGTGCAATGGATTAGGGAATGATGGATTAATGGAACCGAGGAACCTGAGCCCCGAGTACTCGGGGGCGAAGGTGACGAGCTCGACGAATTCCTGCTGCACGGATCTGGAGATCCGCGCAAGCAGGGTGAGTCAATACTGGGAATATCATTTTTCATAAATCATCATTCATAACTCAAAATTAATAACTACTCGCTCACACAAGCCACAATCTCCGTCCCGAAAAAGCTATGCTTTTTCGAGGATCCTCGAATCGAAGATTCGGGACTCGTGAGCTCGCCCCGAATTCTCGGCGCTCGGTTCATCTCTCATCTCTTTGTCAGCAGTAGTATGGCACGGGTCAGAGACCCACGCCAGCGAAGACGGGCTAATCTCTCATCTCTCAGTCTTTCCTGTAAACCGGATAAATATCCTTCGGAATATTTTTATACTCAATAGTCGTCAGGTCAGCCGGTCCAAGCCCTGGTGCATCAACTTCAAATATTGCCCCTGCAAGTCCGTTTTCATAAAAACCACGTCTGAAATGGACCCGCGATTTGAGTGAGATGATATCTATTTCATTTATATTAAGATCAAGGTCATCAATTATACCTGCATCTGTTACCTGGTGAAGTTCGGGAGTGATAATTACAGTATTGTTGTCACCAAATCTCACCACTGCTGTTTTATCAAACCTGCCATACTTATCAAAGTACTCAAGTGTACCACTTATTTCAACAGGTTCACCTGCATATTCATCAGCATATCCACCCACCATGACGTTTATCTTATCTCCGACTTCTGTGCCTGACTCTCTCAGCTGATCAATGAGTTTCTTATCTGATATGGTAGCTATACAGAAATTTTTTGCATCCTGCTTTATCAGTTCTGCCAGTATATGAGTTGAGTTACCTGTCCTGTCGCTGTGATCAGCTATCACTACGGGTGTTTTACCTTCTTTTGCTGCTTCTATACTGAGGCGTACCCCTTCGGCTGTTTTGGGTAGTTTCTTACCTGCAAATTCATGTCTTACTCTCCAAATATATTCATTCATATCATCTGCTATCCTGTCCGCCAGTTTTTTATCATTGTTTGTTATAACCATTACTGTTGCTCCAACGTCGGGAACATCAGCATAAGCAAAACCAAAGGCAACCGAAACATAAACACCGGGTATACGATCTTCCCATCGTCTTGCCCTTTCCATTATTTCCATTGCAGGTGAGACACCTGTTCCCTGGTATACACTTGGTGTGATAACGCCTGGTTTCCTGGTTGACATAACAGGTTTAAAATCACCTCTGAGAGTATTAATCATCAGCCTGGCCGCCCTTTCCCCCTGGTAATGAGTGTCGTAATGAGGATACCTCTTGATTATTATAACCCCTGAAGCGACATCGGAGAGTTCATGGTCTTCGTTAGCATGCAGATCGAGAGTAATTATTACGGGTATTTCACCTGCAGCCTCACGAATCCTTCTGACTATTTCCGCTTCAGGTTTGGGTATTCCTGTTACTGCCATGGCACCATGAAGGGACAGGTATATACCATCATAAGGTCCATTGGTTCTGATATCATCCTGCATGGCCCCGGTATATTTATCAAATGCTTCTTTTGTTATCCAGCTGCCCGAGGACCCCCCAACAGCATCCCTTGGTGATGTTATTCCTTCGAGCTGTACACCTCCATACTCCTGTATGCGCTCAACAAACCCACTTATGTATGTGTCTGCATTCAAAACTTCATCGCCTTTAAGAGGAGGTCCGTAATACTCAAACTCCTCTATACCTGTCGGACGGGGACAGAAAGTGCATGTTTCATGTGAAAAGGTAGCTATACCAATCCTGAGATCATCACTATTTGATTGTTTTGTACTATCGCAGGAAAACAAGAACAGAAATGAAATGAAGAAAATTACTATTTTTTTCATCTTAACACTTGGTTAGTAAACATACCAAGTTAAGAATTTAGGATCATATTTACTACCTTGGAGCTCTGGGAACAAAGCCTGCAGATAATGAAACTGATACTAGATACCATGGAATGACACTGGCAGCTAAAACATGAGGACTGTTTCTTTGTTAATAATATATATCGATTGATATTATGAATTATGAACAGGATTATAGGGATAACATTAATATTTTTCAGCATCCTCGTAAGCAGCTGCTATGATACTATTACTACTGACGATAAATTGATTGAAAATAACAGGAAGATGACCTACCTTGCACTGGGTGATTCATATACCATAGGGGAAAGTGTTGATCCTTCCCTGAGGTGGCCCGTTCAGCTGGTTGAAAGACTGAAGAAGGACAGTGTCAATATTGCTGATGCAGATATCATTGCCCAAACAGGCTGGACAACTGATGAATTGATGCGTGGTATTGAATCCACTGAACCAGGTAATGATTACGACCTGGTCTCTTTGCTTATTGGTGTTAATAACCAGTACCGCGGACGTGATATCTACAACTTCAGGGAGGAATTGGTCGAACTTATAGATATTGCAGTCAGAAGTGCCGACAGCGTACCGGAGAACGTTATTGTGCTCTCAATACCCGATTGGGGTGTAATGCCTTTTGCTGCTGGCAGGGACAAGGAGGAAATAGCTTCCGAAATAGATGCTTTCAATAATGTAGTCAGGGAAGAATGTAGCTATGCCGGGATAAAATTCTTCGATATAACTGATATATCCAGAAGAGTTTCCAGTGATGCTTCACTTGTAGCTGGTGACGGCCTCCATCCTTCCGGCAAAATGTATGGACTATGGGTCGATAGGATATATTCTCATGTATACGACCTTCTGAAATAGAGGATTATGAGTAAGCGATTACTGGCAATAGGAGACTCACACGGTTGTTTCAGACAACTATTTATCCTGATAACTGAGGTTATCAATCTTAAACGAGAGGATAAGCTGGTAATGCTGGGTGATTATATTGACAGGGGAGCCGAAAGTAAAGAAGTACTTGATCTGATTATGGAACTAATTTCTGACGGGTACGATATTGTACCCCTGATGGGGAATCATGAGGATATGATGATCAATGCTCCCAAAAGCCCCCTGGATAACTATAACTGGATGCTGAATGGAGGAGATGAGACTCTAAGAAGCTTTGGCGTGTTATCAGCAAAAGAGATTGATAAAATATATATTGATTTCATATCTGCGATGCCTCTATATCATATCATTGATAATTTTATTTTTGTTCACGGTGGCTTTAATGACGATATAGATGACCCCTTTGAAGATGAGTATAGTATGATGTGGGAACGACGGTTTGAATATCACTCGCCCGTTTTTAAAGGGAAAACCATTGTTCATGGTCATCGACCTCATGCATTAAGAGAACTGAAGGATGAACTGAAATTTTCGCCTTCAGTTATTAATATCGATACAGGCTGCGTTTATGGAAGGGAAAGAGGTCTGGGTCATCTTACCGGCATAGACCTGCATAGTATGCAATTATACTCAGTAAGCTGCTGAACTTAATTCATAATTGTTCCAGGCATAATGCCTTCGAACTTCGGCTAACGAAGTCGGCGAGCTCGCCATGGTTCCCGGGGCTCGGTTCATAACTCATAATCCCGAATTTATCCTCGTGCTGTAAGAAATTTTTGGAAATGTCAGAAAGAAATGTGTAAATTTATTAATCGTTCATAATTATATCGTAGTAAAAGGACACCGCAAGAGAATTGAGTACAGAACTATAAAATAATATATCATGGCAAAAAAAGATAAATCCAAAAAAGCAAAGGTAAGTGATAAAGTAAAAAACAAGGCTAAGAAGATTAAGAAAACAGCCGAAGCGAAAGCAGAAGAAACAAAAGAAAAAGCTACGGAAGTAAAGCAGGAATTTGAAGAATCTGCTGAGCAAATAAAGCAAAACCTAAGGAAGGCAGGTGAGTCAGTATCTGACTCAGGTTTCTGGGAAGAGACCGGTGAGGAAATTTCCGAAGGGGCTAAATTAGTTGGAAAAGAAGCCCGTGCCATTTCTGAGAAAATCTCTGCATATTCTGAAGTTCTTTTCGGTAAAGTTAGGGACAGGTCAGCCGAAGCTTTTAAGACCGGACTTGACCTGACACGCGAGGGAGTGAATAGGGCTCAAACTATAGCTGATGATCTCAGGGATAATATGGAAGTGAACAGGCTGAACAGGGAGAAAAAAGAAATAGCCACGCAGCTCGGTATGAAATTTTACCTGGAAATAAAAAACAATGATAATAAGGTACCTGATAATATCCTCAATAAAAGAGTGTTTATGTCCTTACTTAAAGATCTTGAGGACATAGATAAGAAAATTCTCGACTTAAAAGACTGATAATTGGACTTTAATTTCTTAACTTGATTAATATTTCTGCCAGATAAGGTTGCTCAGAAAGGTTGTTCTGTGTAAATATTTTAGTGATAAACAAATGAAAACCCACACACAAAAAATAAGGTTAGGGATCTTCATTTTCATAAGTGGGGCATTATTGGTTTTCCTTATACTGTATTTCGCTGCCAACAAGCTGTTCGAAAAGTCAGATATTTATTATGTCTCATATCATGATGTATCAGTCAGCGGGCTTGAAGTAGGAAGTCCGGTGAATTACCTGGGTATAAAAATCGGTACTATATCTAATATATTTATAGACCCACAGGATATAAATTCGATAATTGTCGAACTGTCGCTGCAACCAGGCACGCCAATCAAGAAAGATGCCTATGCTGATATTGTTTCACTTGGTATAACAGGACTCAAGACAATTCAAATTAGAGGAGGGAGCAACGAGGCGGACTTCCTTAAACGCGGCGAGTTCCTTGTGGCAGGCAGTTCAGCATCACAGGAAATCACAGGTCAGGCGAGTATTATTGCAGAAAAGGCTGAAAAAGTAATCAATAACCTTCAGGTATTTACAGATCCAGTGAACATGAATAAATTCTCCGATGCTGCAGAGAATATTAATATCCTTGCCGGTCAGCTTAACACAACCATGCAAATGATTGATAATATGATCAAAGAAAACAGGGACGGCGTCAGGGAAGTAATATTAACAGCTAACCTGGTGGTAAATCGCCTGGACACATCTGCAATATACCTTGGTGAAGCGATCAGCAGCATAAATAATATTGTTCAGAGTGATACCGTACAGCAGATAGTTGGGTATGCACACGATCTGTCACAACATCTGAGAGAAACAGATATTAAATTATTAATCAGTAATCTCGCTGATATTACCGAACAGACAAGGCAAGTACTGTATAAGATCGACCAGGAACTGGATGTAAACAGCCAGGAACTGACGGAGAGTGTCAGGCTGTTGAGGATTACACTATCTAACCTTGAAGAAACCTCAAACAAGATAAATTCTGATCCTTCAATACTGCTCAGGGGCTTCGGAGATAAGAACATCCCTGACAAGCGATTAAAGAAATAGCCTTTTCGATATAGACAGAAACCATGTTATTCAATATAAAACAAATAATGAAACCACATATCATCACAATTGTCAGTTTCATACTTCTGTTAACATCGTGCATATCAGAAAAGAACATAATAAGAAAATACTATACCCTGGAAATACAGGAAGATACATACAATATAGCACCCGATACCTTAAATTTAATCCCGGGGAAATGTGAGATAGGACAGGTAAATATCAATCCTGTTTATGAGAAAAACCAGATAGTGAACCGTAATAAATCTCACGAAATAACATATTATATGTATCATCAGTGGGCAGTGAGACCATCAGAGGCAATAAGGGAGATGCTGAATGAATACATGCAAAACAGGGGACTATTCGAAAATGTATCCACCAGGTTTAGCAGGTCAATACCTGACTACAGGTTCGAAACATCGGTAAATGGCCTGGAAATAGTTGAAATTGATAAATCGTTTTCAGCTCATGTTAACCTGGACTTTATGTTGATCCTCAATACCAGCGATAGTATTCTGATCAGACACCAGGCTGACAGGACAGAGCCTCTAAAAAAGAAGGATATGAATCTTTTTGCCCGTGAAGTAAGCAATATACTGTTTGAAGAACTCGAAGTTTTTACAGAACTTATAAGGGGGAAAGAAGAAATATTCTATAGCAGTGAATGGTAGTTGTTTATCCTGAAAAATATTACCCGTTGTGACAGGAATAGAAAATAAAGGTCCTTCTTATTACCTTGAAAATAACATCCTTGAATTGCGGGGAAAGTTTACAATCAGTGAACTGAATGAATCGCTTTACGAGATTGAGAAGGCTCTCAGCGGATTCAATAATGCTATTCTGGTTATTGACCTTGATCGGATGACTTTTGTTGATAGTGCCGGGGTCACAGCAATATATTATTTGCGTGACAGGTTAGTTGAAAGGGGAATAAAAGTTGAAATAAGGGGTGGGGCAGAAGATATTAAACGAAAGCTTGAATTGTTCAGTCAGGGAGATAAATCCAGGGAAGGGCAGGTAACTAAAACAGGATTTTTTGAGAGACTGGGAACCAGTGTAGCATTTGTATACAATGATATAATAGCAAGTTTTTTTCAGCTTGCGGCCGATATTACTTACTGGTCGGTAACCGACCTGTTTCACAGGCAAACACGCAGGAAGGGTGAATTTGCCAACCAGGCCGTTCTGATAGGTGTAAATGCAGTGATTATCGTGGCAGCAATGTCATTTATTATTGGCCTGGTGCTGGCTCTGCAATCAGCAGCACAGTTGCGCTCATTCGGTGCTAACATTTATATAGTCGACCTTACTGTTATTGCTATGATGAGTGAGATGGGTCCACTTATAACAGCAATTATGGTCGCCGGGCGAAGCGGATCATCAATAGCTGCCGAGGTGGCAACAATGAAGGTCACCAATGAAACCGATGCTCTCAGGACCATGGGCCTGAACCCA
>Ga0114922_10006325_pt1 | contig 10883 bp, 6 predicted proteins | sample AartaG_FD_100975 | JGI IMG/M metagenome (GOLD analysis project Ga0114922, IMG submission 100975) | Deep subsurface microbial communities from Aarhus Bay to uncover new lineages of life (NeLLi) - Aarhus_00045 metaG | ecosystem: Environmental > Aquatic > Marine > Oceanic > Sediment | place: Aarhus...
CTTGCAGGATCAAAGCATCATTGAGTATTTGCGTGAAGCTTTTAGCTGTCATTTTGACGGTATTCCTGCACCATCGTTAATCAACATGGAGCGTGATTTATCCAAATCCGCCTGAACGCTTACCAAGAAAACAATTTTGCGTTTCCACAACAGGAACTAGTTAAAAATTTTTCCCGTGTTCCAAATGGTCACGACAGCAGTACGAAAACGGATGCTTTAAGAAACAACTGTGCAGGGGCGTCTTATAAAAAACGTTTGATTCACGATAAACAAAACGTCACCTGCTCTTTAGCCGCTCCAGTCTCTTTTTGAGATGATTCAGGATACTGCTCTGGAGGTTGTATAACCGCAGCAAATCATCAATTGATTTCATAATCCCTGCGTATTCACAGTTTTGCTGCTTTGTGTCTTCATGCTCCGAGGCAGTTTTCTTGCTGCTTTTTGTTTTCTTGGCTGTTGATTTTGTCATTTTAACTACACCATTGACTTTTTTCATATTTACACTTATAGTTTTACTAACGAAAATTGTTCTTTGGATTATTGACGCATTTGCGTAAGATGTCAACCAAAATAACCGTAGTCGCGAATATTCTGTGCCCGATTTTGACGAAAAGGCAATAATTGGACGAATAATTAAGCTCCGTAAGGGCTTTTCCGGGACCAGGGGCAAGAGTAAGTTTGCCAAAGCGCTGGGCATAAGCGCATCTACTTATAACTACTACGAGAATGACCGTCTCCCACCTATCCCCGTTTTACTGAGGATATGCGAAGTTACTTCTACAGATTTGCATTGGTTGCTTACAGGCCGCTACCCAACAGCTTACACCCCCCAAGCCGCCGACGGTCTGAACCCGGAACTGGCAACGAAACTAACGGCGCTCTTGAAAAGCAACCCCAAATCCGCAGATGCTCTTACTGCTTTTGTAGAACTACTCAGTGAAAAAAAACGCGTTGAAGGAAAACGTGCCTCGAAGATTACCGAGCCAAAACCTGCCCGTCCGGGATGGATTCCGATTCTCGGGCGCACAGCAGCCGGGATAGCCCATTTCTGGCAGCAAACGAACCTGCCTGAGCCGGAAGATGCAATCGTCGAGCTTGACCAGCTTGTTGAAAAGCATACCGGCAGGGCTATTATGGCTTCAGCCAGTGGAGTCCTTACCCTTGATTTGCAGATCGCGCCATTGCTGAGAGAACTAAAAACTAAAACCGCCAATCTCATCCAGGTTGGCAACCAGAGCGATGAATTCGGAAACGACCTCTCAGTTCAATTTATAGAGTGTCAGCAAATCTATGAACTTTTCCCCGATGCCTTCGCTTTGCAAATCGATGGTGACAGCATGGCCCCCCGGATTAACGATACTGATATTGTTGTTCTGAGCCCATCCGTCCCGGCCACACAGGGCCAAGTCGCTATCGCCAAACTGCAGGGCCAAATCGGGGTTACATGTAAACTCATAAGAACCACCGAAAGTCAAGTCCATCTTATACCGATAAATGAAAAATACCAGACCCAGACCGTACCCTGCAACAATCTGCTTTGGGCACTAGCGGTCTTGTGTCACATAAAAATTTAGGTTATATTGTCATAATATAGTTATTTCGAATTGGATGTTATTATTCTATTTGAGAGGTATTCTTATGCTATTATATGTTATTCGCGCTCTTTTTGTTGTTATCATTGTCGCTTTTCTGTTCGTTAGCATCTTTATAACCCCCACCGACCTGACAGATATAAAGCCGCTGTACTACAGGGTTTTCGTTGGCGCCGGAGTTGCCGTTATCGTAATAGCGATAGACTGGCTCACTCCGAAAAAATCGCTAAATGCCCTGGCGGGCGTTTTCTTCGGTCTCTTGGTGGGCATGCTTATCAGCCTGGTCATGGCGCCGGTCATAGACATGATAAACAATCTTCATTTTCAAATGGATCCCGAAGCTCTTCAGGTCTCAAAATGGATAATGGGCGTTTGCGTCTGTTACCTGGTGATAAGTCTGGTCATCCGGACCAAGGATGACGTGCGATTTGTCATACCTTATGTCGAATTCTCACGCCAGACCAAGGGACTCAGGCCGCTTGTTCTGGATACGTCTGTAATCATCGATGGGCGGGTAGCCGACATTGCTCAAACCAAATTGTTTGACGCCCCGCTGATTGTGCCGCGTTTTATCCTGAACGAGCTACAGCTCATTGCCGATTCTGCCAACAAAATCAAACGCAATCGCGGCAGACGCGGCCTTGACATGCTCAATAAGTTGCGGTCCAGTTCCGCAGTCGAGGTCGAAATCGACGACACTCCACCGCCGGGTGTGGACATAAGGGCAAGTGTCGATCAGAAACTGGTCGCGTTCTCGAAAAACTGCGACGGCCGACTCGTTACCAACGATTACAATCTCAATAAGGTCGCACAGCTAAGAGGTGTCGATGTCATAAACATCAATGATTTAGCCAACGCCCTCAAAACACTTGTCCTGCCCGGTGAGCCAATGGAGGTCAAGATAATTCGAGCAGGCGAAGATGCACAGCAGGGCGTCGGATATCTCGAAGACGGAACGATGGTTGTCGTCGAAGACGCCCGCGACAGAATCGGCCAGACTATTGCACTTGCTGTAACCAGCGTTCACCAGACTTCCGCGGGCAGAATGATCTTCGGCAAATACGAGAAAACCGTATCCTCGGCTAAGGGTCCCAATACCCACGCAAGATACGCCAACAAACGGCCAAGATGAGCCGCGATTGCAATCTCTCATATTGTCAGGCCATCAGTGCTGCCTCGGTATGCTATGAAAAATCTGACCGCTCAGTCGGCTCTATAGCATCCAGCAGCGTCTGTACCCGGTCTTCAAGAGTTTCAGTCAATGTATGTGCCGCTGTCTTTCTGTCCCGGTTGTGGTGAACCTCGATAGGCTCTCCAAACGACACAACCGCCCGCCTGGCCCCTCTAATTGTTGCCGTCGGTGCCCGCAATACATCCTCCTCAAACTTGTCTAACGTCTCAGCCATCCGTTCAATCGAAGGCTTGCCGGCCACATAGTCGCCCGGATAGCTGAACAGTTGCGCCACAAAAAACAAATCATCAAGGTCCAGCCGACTTTGCCGACCCTGTTCACTGTCTTCGTCTGCTGCCTCGATTCGCTCGATTACCTCTTTGCGGAGCGTCTTTACCCTTTCCGGCGGCTGCGTCTCGGCGGACGGGCGTATTTCGTACCGCCCTTCCAATCCTTCAAGCACCTTATGCGATAAAGAGCTGATACGCTCAGGCAACGAACCCTGCTGCGTATGACCAAGATATTCCTGCTCCTTCAGCGCAAGTGCAGCCTCGGCGAAACGATAGATTCTCTCAGCTAACGGCACCTCAGGCCTCGGGCGCCACAGAATCCGCTCTTCCAACCGACCCATCAACTCAACTAACTTCGGTGTTGGGTCCTGGACATATGTGTATTTGATCGCGCAGGGAACACACACTATCGGCCGATTTGCCCGCTTGGCAGCGGTCATTGCTATTACCGCCGGCCCCTCACGGAAAGGTGTTGCCCGGTCATTGATATGATAGACCTCACCCTCAGGAAAAATCACTAACGGATTCACACTTTCCTGAAGAATCGAGACCGCTTGTCGAAACGCCTGCATATCGGTCCCTTCACGATCCACGCTGAAGCACCCGTGCCATTGAAGCATTATCCGCTCCAACATCCCCAATCTACCGAACACCTGCCACGCAGCCAGAAAATAAAAGGGTCGCCTTAACTCATCTGCCGCCTCATAAACTACAAACGGGTCCGCGTGCGCCGCATGATTCGGAGTAATGAGCACGCCACATTTGGCCTCTACAGGCCCCTTTAGATATTCCACTCCCCGCACCTCAACCTCAAGAACGCCTTTAACCTTAACTCGTAACAGACGGCGCAGCGGCCGCCAGATATTCACCCACAACGGACTCAACCTGGGCGACCACCTTCGCGGCGGAACTCGAAAAGGTTGCCAATCCATACAAGCTACTCCTTACGAATACGGTCCAAATTCAGCGAAACTTATCCTGAAATTGAACACTTGCAGCCAACTTCCCTAATCTTCAGAGGCCTTCTTAGCCTCCAATGCGATTTTTCGCAACTTCGTAATATCAAGCTTTCCCGAGCCGAGCACCGGCATTGAATCCACCTGAATATAATTGTCCGGCCGGGGTTTCCACATGTTCGGCAAATCACTATTGGCGATTATCTCATGCAGTTTCCGGACGTCACCCGCTTTGTCCAAATGAAGAACGACAAGCTCTTCTCCCTTCTTCGGATGAGGCACACCCGTTACAGCAACCACCCGCTCGGTCGTATCAAGACCCTGCAGATATACCTCCTCCACTCTCACGTGCGGTACCATTTCCCCCCCCATTTTACTGAAACGCGACAACCTGTCCGTGATTGTCAGGAAGCCGTCCTCGTCCACCCTGGCAATATCACCGGTATTGTACCAGGGTCCTTCCAAGACCTCGGCACTTTCTTTTTCCATATTCAGGTAGCCTAACATAACGTTCGGGCCTTTGACCATCAGCAGCCCTTCAGCACCAATCTCCAACGGCTCCCTGCTTTGGGCATCCACTATCTTAACGGCCACACCCGGCAAGGGATGTCCCACCGAATCGGGTTTGTTGCCGACCTGAGATACACCCCCAATTTCCTCATTCGGTATATTCAATGATACAACCGGGGAAAGCTCCGTCGCACCGTAACCTTCCAACAGCCGTATCCCAAACCTGTTTTCAAACGAATCAGCCAAACGTTTCCGCAGCTTCTCCGCTCCTGCCGCTACCATACGCAGACTCTTAAAGTCCTCAGCGCGGGCCCGCCTTATATAACTCAAAAGGAATGTGGGTGGCGCAAATAGTATCGTCGAGCGATTCTCGCGTACGCTCCTGCCAACCGTCTCGCCGTCAAGTGGATTGGCTATGTAAGTAACTGACACTCCGCTGACAAGAGAAAACCACAATGCGCAGTTAAAGCCGAAAGAGTGGAAGAACGGCAGCACTCCGCAAAGATTATCATTCGGCTTTAGCCGAAGCACCATCCGGAGCCCTTCAATGTTGGACAGAATGTTATGGTGACTGAGCAGAACGCCCTTTGGCCTGCCGGTGCTGCCCGAAGAAAAGATAACAGTTGCCGGATCATCGCCCCAGCGACGGCGTCCTATTGTCAGCAAGAATAACGGAACGAAACGGGCCTTCAGATAAGCACCGAGTTTCACCGGCAGCTTGATATTAGCTGCAATATCCTCAAGAAAAACCAGGCCCTGTGTTTTATCGCTTATTCCTGCTTTTTCCATAAAGCCGCGCGACGAAATTATACATTTTATATTGCACTGATTGACAGCATCGAGCCTCACTTCCTCACTCGTCGTGTAATTCAGGTTTACCGCCACTTTGCCTAACAAAGTTACTGCCAGATTCACAAGGGCACCACCTGCAGAAGGAGGAAGTAAAATGCCCACCTTGTCCTGGGACCGCGTAAGTTTGTCAATCTCTGAGGCAAGTGCGAGGGCACCGCTAAGAGTCCGGCCGTAGTTCAAACGTTTACCTGTCGAGTCGGATATACAACGCTTACGCCAATTCTTCCGTGCCGCCTTGATAAAATGACAAGCCAGAGACCTGCTTCTGGACTTCAAGCCGTTGAAATAGTCGCACGAAAGCTCCATAACCTTTTGCCGGATTTGACTCGCCGACGAACCGGCCGGCATAGCCGAGCCAAAGTGAATAGAAACGCGGTAAGGAAATCTCTTCGGCAGCGTTGAAAGAGGTTTGCCGTAATAATAGCTGAATATGCTCCCCCATGCTCCGCCGATATATGCAGGAACAATATCATAACCGGTTCCCTTCGTGATACGTTCCAAACCGCCCTTAAACTGACGAAGCATACCCGTGCGGGTCATAGCACCTTCAGCAAATATGCAGACTATGAACCCTTCGTCCATTGCTGAACGGGCCTGGCGCAGGGCCCCCATAATCTTTTTCGGCGGGTCATCTGGCGATATCGGAACGGCTCGCATCAATTTGCAGATCGGCTTGACCCACCATACGTTATAATACTGTCGCTCTATAATAAATCTGATTCTCCTTTGCTGCGTGGAGGCTACAAGCAGAGAATCAACCCACGAGACATGATTGCAAACCAAAAGCACTCCTCCGTCTGCAGGCACATTTTCTTCCCCCACAATTTTAATGCGATAGCACAACCGCGTGAGCATCACACAAACAAAACGGAACAGAAAATCCGGCAGCAAGATTATTGTCAGTAGAGTCGGCGCCACCGTCATTACACCAAGAACCGTAAACACCCCACCTGCCGATATACCCCAGACACCGCTGAAGACATAAATCAGAACGGAAGCCAAGAGCACACCGACCCACCCCAAAAAGGCCGAAGCCGCCAGGATTTCACCACGCCGGGCGCCGGGACTTTTAAGCTGAATATAAGCATGAATCGGGACGATAAACAGCCCTGCACTTGCGCCCATCAGAAGTACCAGGGCAAAAGTCAGATACAGACCGCCTCGTGCAAAGCCAAGCCCCGCCGATGAAAGCGTCAGGCCCAGCGCCCCTAACGGAATTACACCAAATTCCACATTCCGCCCGGAAAGCCTTCCAGCCCAAAGAGCACCAACGCCAATTCCAACAGCACCCATAACCCACAGGTAACCACTTTGCACTTCGTCAAGGCCGAGGTGTGTTATCCCATAAGGGATTAAGTTGCAGTAAATGAACCCACCAATTAATAGAAAGTAAGCCGACCCAATCACAGCTAACAGCAGACCGCCCTGGCTACGAATGCTCCATATCGTCTGCCAGATATCACGCACAAACAAAAGCGAGGCCCGCTTACCTCCACCCGCCGCCGGCGTAGGGCTTATCCTTAGACTTGTCGTCAGCCCCACTACTGCAATCCCTACACAAATCAAGCCCATCAAGCTGTAACGCCCTGCTGTAAGCTGAACCAGCACCGGCCCCAAAGCCATCCCTATCACAATTGCCAGATATGTCAGCCCTTCCAAAAGGCCATTCGCCTGCGACAACTGCTCGCTGGTTACCAGTTCCGGAATAATACCGTACTTTGCCGGCGCGAAAAACGCACTCTGAGTCGCCATCAAAAACAACACACAGTAAAGCCCGAAGACACTTTTAGACAGGAACACGGCACACCCGGCCGCCATCACTACAACTTCGGCAACCTTCGCGAGCACGACAATGTTACGTTTGCTGAAACGGTCGGCCAGTTTCCCCGCAAACGCCGAAAAAAGTAGAAAAGGCACCACAAAAACCGCCCCCGCCAGCGCAGTTACATTGCTTGCGACATCCGTACCTTGTAGCGCGATTAGAAACAGGACTATCAGCAGCTTGAATACGTTGTCGTTAAGGGCGCCGAGAAACTGTGTTACATTAAGCCATCTGAAAGTCGAACTGAATTTACATTTTGTAGTATTCACCGCATACACCATTTTTCTATAAGTAACGCAATAATTCAATCATTTCTTTTTGCTTTTGCGAAGCAAAACAGCCTTTTGGCCCCTCTTAAGGGCAAGGCTCTTTTGCCAGTTCCGCTCGCCCGCTTCCAGGCTCCTGTCAAAACCGTAATCAAGGCTACCGCTCTTGGTTACTACTTTTTGGTCCTTTTCCCGGTCAGTTTGGCGGTAGCTACCGGCAACTGTTGCATAGTACCATCGATAAGGAAACTTATGGTCTTTAACAAGCCCATCGATACCAGTAATATCCACATTGTGTGCTCCAGACAGTTCGATGTGAGTGGCTGCAAGTGTGAAGTCCTTTGTATAGTAGTGTTCCGACCAGCCAGCCGTTTCAATTTTGCCAAGGTCGTTTCCTTTCCAGAAAGGCGGCACGTATGCGTCAAGAAAAGTAAGGTGAATGATAGCACCGGTTTGATCGGCAATTTTCTCGGCCGCTTCGCTTATAGCCCAGCAACCTGCTGAGTGGGCGATTAGATGAATATGCTTAAATCCTCTGCCAAGCTCCAGCACCGCCCTGGCAAGGCGGGCACCGGCGACATCCCGCGCATACTTGGCGGAATCAACGGGTCTTACAACTCCAGCACCTCCCGCCCAGTCGAAAAAGCCGCACACCCACTCGTTCGGATCCACCCTTTGACTGATAGCTGCCGCCATATCGGCCGGCCAGGAGTCGGCACCCTTGTCAAGCCAGCCGTGCGTTACTATCACAGCCTTTGTGCAGGCAGGCGGAATCTCGAAATCCTGCTCCTTTATCACTTCAACATCCGCGTTAAGCTCCGGCTGCATAACCACGTGTTGAGTGATAAAATGCCCCTCATCTGCAATACTTATAATCCCGGAATCTGTGACCGAAATTCTCACCGGCGCATCAAGCTTATCACCCATATCAGCCGACCGCATAAATTCAATCACCTTCCGGCGAGCATCAATTTCACCGCGAACAGCCTGACCACTAAATAAAGTAAGCAGAACAAACAAATTTAAGAATATCCTCAGCTTAATCATTACCTCGCCTCAGAGTTGTAAACTAATATATTTGTAAAACCCGGGATTCATCTCATCCCACATTCGGCTATCAATCATCCAGACCCATCTCGCCCGATATCGCATCGAAGAAGCCTTTTTTCTTTAGAAACTGGTAAAGGTAAGACACGCCAACCAGTGTAATCCCGGTTGCCAGAAATGCGCCTATTCTATATACGCTCTTGACGGTGCCCATATCCAGGATAAATACTTTTGCCAGCAATAAAGCGAACAGCCCCATCGCGATATAACGAAGCATGCCCGCTTTTCGCCAGAAACCCATCACCATCAAAACCATCCCATAAACAGCCCACATTATCGATATATACATATTCGCCAAAAACTTCCAGTTTGCCACTGCCCGCACATACTCGTTCCTGCAGCGCCAGTAATAATAGATTTCCTCCGTCATCAATACCCATAATACAAATATTCCCACCAGGACGAAAAACAGACTGAAAACATCATCGGATTTATCTTCCGATGCCCGGCATCGCAGCAGAAATGCTGTTGCAAACAAGGCCGCGACGAACACAAAAGCTATCCCAAAATCCACATTTGCAAAGACCCAAAAACCATCCCTGTGAAATTCAGTAAACACAATAGACGTGAAAGTTGCCCCACTGACGGCCACGGCCGTCGCCAAAAGTTTCCCGACCGGTCCATCTGGACATAAGGGCCGAATGACAAATAACGCCGTTGTCGCAGACAGGATCAGAATAAATCCTTTTGAAAAGCAACTGTTTGCGTCAACCAGGTTGTATTCGCAGTGACAGTGCCACTCTATGGCAGCAGCCGAGGCCAGCAGTAGCACCGTCAGGCCGTAATATATCTGTGCAACAAACTCTCGCATGCCCTGTTCTAATGTCGTGGTTAGTCGGTATATGACCGAGCACATAAATAGTACTGCCGCTACAAATAACCACGTTCCGAACGCCGGATTAAACAGGAGCCGAAAGGCTTCGTCATGCATCGGCAGGGAGTGCAATAATTGACATAAACTCAACAGCAGCGCCACCGCTGAGCCGCCCATGGTCCAGCCGCTTCGATAGCGCAATCCGAGCACAGTCAATATAGCGCCCTGGGCCGCCCAGGCCATTGCAAGTGCGTAAATCTTGAAGTAAAGCGGCATTGCAACCGTCAGGAAAAACAATGCGACCGCAAGCAGCCCAACCTTCAGATTTTCATCTTCCCTGCAACGTGCGTTTACCACTGCCATCATACCCAGGTGGATAACACACAGCCCGACTGAACAAAACGCAAGTTCCGTGCGAAATTGGTCAAGCAGAATCATGCATAGGTAATAAAATACTACTGCGGCGTTTGCCAACACGCACAGGACGTCTTCTTTTTCGGCCTTGACCTTGTTTATCAGTCCGTAAAGTATCGGCATAACAAGATAAACACCGAAAAAAACTCCAAGCCAACCAAGTGCAACCGTCATTTGCTCGGGTGCACCTTTAGTAATTTCCATCGCGGGCCGATAGAATTTTTCAAACCAGCCGGTGTACAAAACGAAAGTTCCAACGAAGGCAAGAATGTTTACCGTCCGCCACTTTCTAAAATATGCGCAAGCCATTGCGCCGGCGCCTAAGACCAAAGTGTAACCGAACAAAGGCATCGGAAGATTTTCGCCCGTTGAGACTATGACAGGCGTGCAAAATCCACCGAATAAGGACAGAACCACAATGACCACCTCATCGAGAGCTACTGCATAAAGCATTGCAGCGGCAGTTATAAGTATTGCCAGGACAAATGCAGGTGTGGTTTCTATCAGGCCATACCACCTGTACGCCGAAAAAACGGCAGCGTATAGTACGCCGAATCCCAAAGCCGTTACGCATTTAGCCACAATCTCGTATCCGCGCCTCCGCGTTACTTCTCCGGCCACGAGAGCTACAAGCCCGCCGGCCGCGGTTATGACCACCCGTGCCAGAGGTCCGATGACCCAGTTGTCATAAGCATACTTGAGGAAAAACGCCACCCCCACAATAACCGTAATTGTCCCTGCGATGGCAATCCAGCGCGTGCCGATGCGCTGCTCCAGGCTAATAGTTGGTTGACTATGAATTTGCTTAGCCCGCTCCTTAATGCTCTCAGCAGACCGGAAAGCCTCCTTTTGTGCCTCTTTTTCGGCTTCGAGTTCTCTCCGCGCTACTTCCGCAGTTACCTGCGGAACCTCAGCTTGCTTTTGGCCCGGGCGCACCGGCTCCGGCGCCTGCCGGACGGACGGTACCTTGGGCGCGCACGGTTTGTCCTGCACCGGCCGTTCGAGGATAATGTCTTTCCGTTGAAATTGCTCAGAAAGCACTCTTGACCTGTTTAGCGCAATAATAGCTATTACCAATGCCACAGGCCC
>Ga0114922_10006326_pt1 | contig 10883 bp, 6 predicted proteins | sample AartaG_FD_100975 | JGI IMG/M metagenome (GOLD analysis project Ga0114922, IMG submission 100975) | Deep subsurface microbial communities from Aarhus Bay to uncover new lineages of life (NeLLi) - Aarhus_00045 metaG | ecosystem: Environmental > Aquatic > Marine > Oceanic > Sediment | place: Aarhus...
AATAGGTTCGTCCGTGAATTTTTTTTGGTTCCAGTCTGTCTATAATCGTCTCCTTGCAACCAGAGCAACAAGGAAAACTTTAGGGCATAGGAACAGAGAAGTCAAGGCAAAAAATTGTTTTTTAATGTCTTTAGAGGGCATTTTTATTACTGCATTTTAGGGCATAGGATTACAAGTGCATAACCAGTTTACGTGCAAGCACCTACGGAAATCTGGTGCGTGTAAGTAGGAAACTCAGGCTAGCTGTGACGTTGGCCATCGCCCAAAGTCGTGACCGACAGCCGGATGAGCAAAAGACCGGAACACGGAATCGCTCCACTGACGGATATCGTCAACGGGGTTGGCGACCTCGACGCATTCCGTCGCGCAGTGAGTTCCCGACGTGGGAAATTCAACCTGAGTTCAAAGAAGATGTCTTTACGTTCGTGCGTGTTCAGTACGATGCCTATGGCCCGTTTGGCTGGTGGGACCGTTGGGACAATGACTATCCCGATGGTGACTTGAACTTTTCGTTTCGGCTCCAGCAATTGACATCACTGAGGGTGGCCCCGGATGGCAAGGTCTTACGGCTTACCGATCCGGAACTCTTCAATTATCCGTTTATCTACATGGCCGGTGTGCAACGGATGACGCTCAGTCGTCCCGAGCAGGCCGCACTTCGACGGTATTTGCTGAATGGAGGATTTGTTATGATGGACGACTTCTGGTCGCCGGAAGGATGGGCCAACGTCCTCGGCGAGATGCGTGGCGTCTTTCCGGATCGAGAACCGAAGGAACTGTCACTGGACCATGCAATATTCCACACGGTCTACGATTTGAAAGAGCTTCCACAGGTTGTCGACATTCAAACGTGGCGTGAGGGCTATACCTTTGAACACAGGCACGGTCGATCAGACGGGGACGAGTCCCCCCATTTCTGGTCCTACTTCGACGATCGCGGTCGCATTGTGGCACTCCTTTGTCACAACAACGATCTGGGAGACGTATGGGAACGTGAAGGCGAAAACAAGGAATACTTTCGTCAGTTTTCGGAGCAGAAATCGCACCCGATGGGTATCAATGTTGTGATCTATGCCATGTTACATTGAAGCATTTCGCATTAAGGCATTTCGCATTAGTTGGCCGAGAATGACCCTGTCCGGGCGGCAGAAAGTCGACGATTCTTGCCTGAGACTCCGACGAAGCATCGACGCCATGAACCTCCTCGTGTTACATGACCTGTTATTGAACTTATCCTCAATCGTTATGTTCCACATCAAATGCCAGTGCTTTGCGAAGGTGGCAGTTTGGCTACTCCCCAGTTAGTATTCGGATTGGATCCCAGCCAGAGTTCCAATATCCCCCCATTGGCAAAATCATTATGCTTGAACCAGCAATTATTTAAGACCTTACCATTTAGTTGTGCTTTTTGGATGTAGCAGTTTTCTGAAGAGTTGTTATAGGTCTTGATGATAAATTCTCGGCCCGGATAATACTTAGGGTCCAATGTAATGGTGATTTCATCAAACACGGGGCTGGTGATGTCGTAGATTGGTTGTTGGGCGGTAGTGCCTCGCAGGCTGAATAGTCCCAAGGACATTAAAGCGCTTACGCCACCCATTTGTCCCTGGTCTTCATCGTGACCACCGTATCCAACATCTGGGGTAATACCACCGTAGGCCTTCTCATTAACTTGGCGTACCCAATATTGGGATAGCCATGGTTTGCCGGTATAGTTGAATACATGGGCATTGGAACAACCCGGCTGATTTGCGTAACTCACGTAACCGCCACCATAGCCAAAGACAAAATCAGTGGATTGGGCCTGCTCGAAGGCGTAACTCAGTTTTTCACAGAGTGTGTCCATCCCTCCCATCAGTATTGCCAGACCGCTGATATCATGCGATACAGAAAATGTGCCTTGCCAGGCATTGGCCTCGACCCAACCCTGGCCGGAAAGAGGATTGGTATGTGCCCAGGTGCCATCGGCACGTTTGGGCATTATCAGTCCAATTTCCGGATGAAAGTGAGCTTTCCAGCCTGATGAACGTTTCAAGAAGTAATCTGCATCATCGGTCTTGCCCATTTTTGAGGCCATCTGGGACAATGCCCAATCTTCAAAGGCCCACTGAACTGTCACACCTGGATTGCCTGGTGACCAGCCGTTTTCCAGATAGAAATCATTCACGCCCATCATGCCACCTGGCATATGATTGCGTTTCATAGTTTCATACGCATGTTCTGCATCCACCTTGGTCAGCAAACCTTTCTGATACGCAGAGGTGATCAGGCTGGTCGCCGGACAGCCTGCCATGATATAAGTATAACTGCCGGCAGAAGGACCCCGGGGAAGAAGCCCTCCGTTATCCGCGTATTGCACTAAACATGCGGAAAAGTCATCCAACATCTGGGGCCAACCAAGGCCCCATAGGATATTTAGATTCCACATAGTCATCCACAAGGCATCAAAGTTGTACATGTGAAACATGAGTTTGCCGTTGTCGTCTTTAGGCACAGTTTTGATCCTGAGTTTCGCAGTGGAACGTGGTGATGGCTTCACATCCATATACACCGGATAATCACCACTGGAATCGTCAATCTTATGCCGCCCCAACAGGGCATGCCAAAGGTCCGTGTAGAATTTTACCTTTTGTTTATGAGTACAACCTTTTACAGAGATTCGACTGAGCCATTGATTCCACTCTGTTTGAGCTGCATTACGGACTTTGTCAAATTCCCAGCCCAGGCATTCATGTTTCAGGTTATTGCGGGCATTGGCAATACTTGTATAGGAAATCGCAATTTTTGCCTGTAGTCGTTCACCGGTCTTCATGTCATAGGCAACAGACACACCCGTCTGGTCTTCAGGCAAGGTTCTAAAGAGATACTTACGGTTATCTTTAGTACGTCCCTCGGGTATGGGCATGACTAATTCCGAAATGTCATGCTGCATTGTCAAGCCTTTCCATCCGTCCAACTGCTTGAATGGTCGGTCGAACTCGATCACAAAAAAGACCCTGGTTAATTCCGGACCACCCCACAAGCGATCGGTTGTGCCAACGGATCCTTCTATGCATGTGTCGCTGACCTTGTTCGCTTTAGCACCGACCTGACTGATGGCCCCCAACCAACCACCGAGAGAGACGAGTACATTGGCCTGAGCATCTTTGGTGTAGGTCATCCGGTAGAGACTCACCCGATCAGTGCAGGTCATTTCCGTCCACGTATGATAGCGATCCAGAAAAACGCGTTGATAGCCTGGCTGAATGATTTCACTGTCATGAGAGAATTCGGATTTCCAACCCTGTTCACCTTGGGTCGGATCAATGATTCCAGTGGTAGGCATCAGGTTGATACCCGACATGATCCAGGCGTGGATCTGGGCAAAGCCCAGAATTTCCGTACTATTGTAGTTGTATCCACCGCCCCACTGATTTTTGTTGCGTGTATAGGGCGCGGCACTGATCATGCCAAACGGACGACTTCCGGGTGCACAAAAGAACCAGCGACCACGCGTTGTTTCAATAGTAGGATCGACCCATGAAACATAATCAAACTCACCACCGGCTTGAGGATACACTTCGATCTCGGAAAGCCCCAAATTCTTACCCAGGCCGTCTGTTACAGTAAACTTTATCCAGGAGACATGCTTGGGTGGGAAGGAAACGGCTTTGGGAGATCCGTCATTGGGAATAATCAAAACGCGTTCTTTACTGCCATCGCTAAATTCAAGAATGCCTCCTGCTGTGTGTTCTTGTTCTGTTGGACGATCATAAAGCACTACCTTTGTGATCGTCTGCTCTTGGGGCCACGCCAGTTGAATCCAAGGATATTTGATATATCCGTAAAAGCGTGTATCCCCTTTACAAGCCCATTCTCCTTGGTCTGCCATGCGGATAATGTTATCAATAATATAGCAGGCTTTATAATCATCGTTGAATTCGGAAGAGGCCTTCACCTTAGCCAGCGGTGCAATATTGTCTGGCCCTGCATACACCAGACTCGACCACACAGATACAATACAGAGCATAACTACGATTCTTATCAGGGATTTGCGAATACAATCACTCATGCGAGGGCTCCGAAACTGAAATTAAATATCAAAATGATAAATAAGGGCATTTGGCCTGTTATTTTTTGTTACTCCTGTATGTTCTCGATATCTTGAGCCTATTCGATGATCCATGATTCAATGTTGCTTTACAATATTTGGTTCAGGATCGAGTAGACGCTTGTTAGTATAGTTGTTCTGACAATACTCTTCAATGATCTGTTTATGTTCATGGATAAATCCTTTTGTGCGGTCCAATGCAATGCGATCTGATCAGTTGCCTAGAGTGGGCATTATTGTTTGGGAAAAGTGCATGTGGATATCCCCAAAAGAATTATATGATTGATACATTTTATTTCCTCCGTCTACTTAATCCGATTACACATTGAAATTTTCAAAAAATATTTGTATTTTGGCAAAAAATTGACATTTATTCGGACTCGATATAGGCAAAATAAGCAGTCGTGGAGACATTTTGGTGACAAGATGTCACCTGAAAATAGGGTCGTTTTATAACTTCTGAAAGAGGTGACTTTTCAAAGAATTCTGGTATTTTGCAGCTCATGGAATGAGTAGCCTGTTGTACTAGTGTTTATTGAACTTAGATATTTTTTTCTGGACTTGTCACTTGCTTTCAAGTAAATCATAAGCCATATCTGTAAATTTCCCATCAAGCATTTCAAGAATCCTGTTCTGAACTTCAACAGAATCTGGTTCATACCCAAGTTCCTCTTCTAATCGTTTGTAAATTTCATCCCAAGACATCTCTATCCTCCTTTACAAATCTGGTCTGCACTTTCGCAGTCACACCACGTTTTGCTCAAGTGCTGATAATCTGAATTCAACAATTGTTTTCGAATTCATTTTTCCCAATTTCCTTCTTTGTTAGATAAGTTTCACTGACTACAAAATACTTGTTATTAATGGCCTCTACTTAATTAAGGCATCTCGAAATGGAAAGGTAACACATTTTCTTATAGCACGACACAAAAGGCAAATATTGGCCTCGTAGTGTTTCAAAGGAGCACTCCTCGGAGGGCCGAGGGTGAAATTCCCTCGGCCTACTCACCCCTGAAAATCAGGGTGTTTTTCCAGCCCTTGAATGAGATGGTTTTTTTTGAAGAACTCTAGCCCAATTGGTGCTAAGTAGGTGTGTCTTTGATTGTCCACCATGCCACAAATCATATTTTGGGTCAGCGAAGAGGTTGAAAAATTGATGTAGCCTTGTACGGAGTTTCTTTTGAATAGCAGCTTGTCTCGGTTGGCCGTACAGATTGAATCGCTCATTAGAGTCATTGTTCAGATTGTACAATTCATGTGGGCCATCAGGATACCGCTCAACATATTTCCACTCAATGGTTCGGACCGCTCGAACATTCTCAAATTCATAGAAGATAATATTGTTCCATTCCAGGCATTTCCCCTTCAGTACCACTGAATAATCGTGGCCAGGCAACTTCGGATTATTTGGCATTTCGTTTGACAAGCCAAGATAACTTAGAACGGTGGGGAGTAAATCGTAATTACTTACCATCAAACTTGACTCATGATCTGAAGGAATTGCTCCAGGATGCCAGAATATCAAAGGAATACGCATTGTGCTATCGAAGGCGTGTAAGGGTCGAGTATGATCACCCATTCCCCAAATACCATTTTGACCACCAGCCCATCCCTGATCCGCCGTGAAAACAACAAGTGTGTCCTCATCCAATCCCAACTTCTTTAATGTGTGAATAATTTCACCCACGCCATCATCGATCGCGCTCACTTCGCATGCATATCGCCGCATTGCATGCAGATTGTTGAGGAATTGTTTGTTATTATAGAGCCAGGGATGCATCGTTTCACGAGGAAAAGACAGTAATTCCTTATCAGAATAATATGCGACATGACGGTTGCGGGCTGGCTTATTGAGAGAGGAACCGAGCCCATATGGTCCGTTGTAAGATAAAAACAGAAAAAACGGACGTTTTTTGTTTCGTTCAATAAATCTTATCCCATGCCTGGTCCAAAGATCGGTTAAATATTTCGGTTCGACCCTGACTTTATTGTTTTCTATAACTTCTGCGTTATAGAAAGTACGTGTACCACCGTGAGGCATAGTAATCCAATAACTAAATCCTTTCTGTGGACACATGTTCTTACCTAAATGCCACTTGCCGACAAGTCCGCAGGTATATCCCTGTTCAACAAGGATTTCGGGCAGAGTTTGAAATTCTTCTATTGTGCTGTACGCATCCGTTCCCATTTGAGCTTCATTACTGTTCAAATAACAATGAACCCCATGTTCTGAGGGTATGAGTCCAGTCAGATATGTTGCACGTGTCGGTGAGCATACTGCATTTGAACTAAATGCATTAGTAAAGCGGATACCTTCATCTGCCAGGCGATCAATATTAGGCGTCTTAATGTCAGAATTTCCATAACAACCCAGAGTCCAGGCACCGTGATTGTCAGTCATGATAAGTATAATATTCTGTTTTTTTCTTTCTGCTAGCGCTGCGTGACTTGTGTTAATAAGGCTAGCTGTTGTAAAGGAGACCACTCCTATTGCGGCCGTCTTTTTTAAGAAATCACGTCTTTTCATAAAAACCTCCTATCTCTCAATTTCTAAATGCCTTTTGAAAAATGGTGCAGCAAAGTCCCAGGCAAATTTATACCCTCTTGAGTGTAGCACATAATCAAAATTTTTCTCTGCTCCAAAAAGACAATATGCTTTTTAACTACCTGCTTTATTTGATCTTGATCTGATTGAGTGATTAGATTGTCACCTTCGCCTAATTGTAGTTGCTTGGGGCGCTGTGCGATCAAGCTAAATAATTCCGGAACATCTCCATATTGAAGTAATCTCTGCAAATACTGGATTGTACATGAAGACGGTTTCAAAAAACGCTCACAGAAGGTGTTCATACAACCGCCTTGAACACAGGCCTTGCTCCACTCATCGAAAATTGTAAGCCACATTGTGGTTCGGCCGTCATACGAATTACCTATACAGCCGATCTTCTACACATCTACTTCAGATCTTGAGCACAAGAGATCAACTGCAGTCTGACCGTCTTGAAAATGCAGATCTAAGACAAAAATACCATACATAGATGCAGCCATCTGGATATCATTACATTAATCACGATTTCTTAACGGTCAACTTTGATTCAAAGAAGATCCGGAACCTGGAAATTGAATTCTGCAAACATACAGTAATAGTCTGATATAAATCAAATTTAAAGAAGTACTGCATCATCCTAAACAACTAACACTACCATCCTCATGGACAACTATGATCCGACCATAACGATCGACAAGAACACTTCCGGGAAGTACTGAAGATGGAAGTCGCTGCTTCCACATGACTTTACCTGTTTCAAGATCGATCCCTGCCAATTCCCAGTCAGAAGACAACCTACGGGGTTTTGGCTTTTCCAGCGCTGTTATAATTGTGTTTTTAGCCATGATAAATGCGACTGCATCACTACCCGTAAGCTCTTGTGCAATCCAGTTTTTCTTGATCCTATTTGCATACGCAAGTTGACGGCGCATATTCGCCGGAGTAGCATTCTCTAAATAATCTACGAGTACATTTATGTCCACACACACAGGTATACTGCGGGGTCCGTTGACTATTACCAACTTACAAGATGACCACGCCGGGGGAATCTTCCCGAATCCAAGATGTAGCGTCTTAGTGATTCCATTTTCACCGATCTTTGCAATCTTGAACGAAGCTGGATTCACATAGTTCCGAATTCCAGAATATCTTAGACGGCCACCAAAAATCAGGTAATCTTCGCCCAGGACTCCTATCTCCTCGCCACGATTGGTCTTTGGTGACCCATTGCCAACGGATTGAGACAAACACTTCCCATCCTTCACTGTGTAGCACGCAGGGGAAATAACATTACCTCCGGGCATCCAAAGACACCCCCCCACTAACGTAAGAACTCCTTGGGCGGATACCCCTTTCCTAAGAAGTTTATCTAAATGTCCTGATGTGGTATTTGCCCATTTCGGTTCACCTGTTTGTGCATCCAGTGCATACACGTAGGTACCATCGTAGTCGATGATACCCCCGGCTGCATATGCAACGCCGTCTTGAACCAGCACGCCACTCGCAACTGGCCATGTTGAGCATAGTCTGTCATAGATCATTATTCGCCTTTCCACAGGCGCCATTCTAAAGCTCCAGAGTAGCCGCCCAGTGGCCGCCTCAAGACAGTACACTGTCCCATCGCCTGAACCCACGAAGGCACGTCCCTTCCATATAGTCGGCGGTTGTGCGACAGGCCCTGCTGTTACAAAAGACCACTTTGGAGTACCAGTACTGCTGTTTAAGGCACGAACTTTTCCATCATCACCGCATAAGAATACCAATTCTCCTGCTGACGTAGGAGCGGTAGGCCGAAAAGAAGTCGGTGACCGATAAGTCCAAAGCAATTTCGGATTTGCCTTCACGGTGACAGTTGAACAGGCACTTCTGTCATTGTTTCCTCGATAGGTGGGCCAATCTTGCTCAGTGATCTCAGGAAATGCTGCCACAGAATTGCTTTCATTACACACCTCGAGCCGTTGTGATACTGGTTCTTCATCTTCAACATCGAAGTTTCCCGCCGAACATAGTCCAGAGGTACCCATCAGCGAGAGGTTGCAGTCGCAAAGCCAAGGCCCGATATAGAGTAATCCGTTGGCTGCAATGACACCATCATTGCAGGCAGGCCGCATGGCACCGTTGAATAATACCTTGTGTGTGTTTCTGTCGTACCGGGTCAAGCCTTCAGGCCAGCCTCGACAGAAGAAGGAGTCCGGAGTTGCGGTCAGGCGTGCACAGGATCGCTTTGCGAAGCCAAGGTCTTTTATAGTTTCACCAGTCAAAAGTTCTAACATAAGAGTACTACCACCAGGGCCTATACCCACAATGAGTTTACCATCTGCATAGAGCATATTGGGATTGTTCGTGGTCTTCTTTCGTGTCCATAACAGCCTTCCATCTCTGGATGAGATGGCGACAACATTCATTCGAGTCTGAGCTTGAAAAAGAATTACTTCAGGCGTGTATAAGCTATAGCATGTTGTCCGAAATCCCGGGGTCGATTTCAAGCCTCTTCCGGGTTGTTCAATAAGACGGATAACTTCGGGATTGTTATTTCGCCAAATTACTTTTCCGGTCAAAGCATCGATGCAACCAGTGAAAGCACCTGGGCAATAAAAAAATATCTTATTCTCACCTATCACTAAAGCCCTGGAATCGATCTGCTCTTCTTCTGAGTGTTGCCAGAGAACCTTCTTCCGAATTATATCATATGCAGCAATCGTAGAGCCGAATCCCCAAGGCACTTTCTTCTGGTAATAGCCTGGACTGAGTTCTCCCCAGCTCCAGTGATCGTTTTTACTGCGTACTATGGTTGTTTCTGAAGAATGCTTTAATGTACCCGCAAGAGCGTAGAGTATCCCATCCTGTAAGGCAATGTATTTCCATTCACCTTCTATCTCCGGGATCTGAATTCTGTCAATTTCCCTGCCGGTTTCAGGATCCAATCTTAAGCATCCATCGTTTTCAATCAAGTAGAAGTAATCATCGGTGGCAATAAATGCTGACCTGTGTACCAGATAACCGTCTGGAAGCTTACGTGACCACAGTAATGTTCCATTGTAACCATTTCGGGCTAAAATAGTATTAAGCCATTTTTCCTCACGTTTATGATGCGCTATGTGCCCCAAGGCAGTGAAAATACGCCCTCCGGCTGTCGTAGTTATAGCTGGCATTGCAGTATAAAGAGGTCCCCCGAGCCACTGGGTCCTGTAAGGAGCTTTAATTATGGTGTCGGTCGAGACAGGATTATTATCAGGCCCGTGCTCCCAATGACTCCATGAGTCGGCTCCTTGAGGCTTTGGTTTTGTGATCTCTACCCAAAATCCAAAGGCATCTTGTCTAAACTTGAAACTTGTTTCCTCATTACAATCTCTGAGTATCCGCTCTGATACTTCATTCTGAGTGAGTTGCTGTTGAGCGTCGCTAACAGTACCAATAATTGCTCTTCCACCAGGGCGCAGGGTACGCATGATTTCTCTGATTGACAAATCTTTCAACATAAAAGGTACACCGAATCCATTCTCCCCGGGTCTTGCACCAAGTGGAGCAAGCACAACATCAACAGTATTGTCTGCAAAAGGAAGGGAATGCAGAGGTTTTCGTTCGACGAGGACACGTGTACCGTAGAATCCATCGACGTCAAGTGTCTTTTGAGCTTTGGAAACCGTTGCTCTTCGCTGGTCTTGTACATAAAGAAAAAAACGGCTACCTTTTACAAGTTCGAGTGCTAAAGTGCCATCTCGGCATCCAAGTAGCGAACAGAGCCCACATGATGTATCGGCCATAGTAATCAAGTGATCCGCAAGATCGTGAACACTTTCTCCAGCACTAACAGTTATGGATCCAGCCATACCAATAATAATGGCAGCACTACACATCAAAAGAGAGAAACGTTGCTTTGCCATGATTACCTCCTATTAATTGACTCGTTCAAAACACAACAGCTGTCATGCTTCTCCTGTCTGTTGTATCAAAACCTTTAATAGTTTACTTTTCCTGCTAAAAGAATCAAGATAGATTTTTAATGTCTTGAAAATTAGTATCGGGGAGCTATCTGTAATTTCAGCGATCTGACAGTGGCGAACTGTATATTTAGCACGAACTCAGCCATTTCCGATAGCGCAGTATACAATAAGATAAAGATGTCCTACGCAAAAATTAGAATGAAGGCAGAAACGTTTGAGTCGCGAGCTTTTGAAATGGAATATAGCTCATTGAAGATTGAACATTGACAGTTTCAGGAAGAGTGATTCCCGGCAAAATCAG
>Ga0114922_10006327_pt1 | contig 10881 bp, 5 predicted proteins | sample AartaG_FD_100975 | JGI IMG/M metagenome (GOLD analysis project Ga0114922, IMG submission 100975) | Deep subsurface microbial communities from Aarhus Bay to uncover new lineages of life (NeLLi) - Aarhus_00045 metaG | ecosystem: Environmental > Aquatic > Marine > Oceanic > Sediment | place: Aarhus...
GTAATGGACATCCATACCCGCACATGCTACATTTAAATATATTTTTTTCATGGCTATCTCCTTTCTTTGCCCTCTATCATATCAGAGCGCACGATTGGAGACAGCCTTTCATGAGATTACTTAGTAGCAAGCAATGGCAATGAAAAACCACCTGTTCGGCCCACGGAGATGAGCTTACGCTGCGGATATACCCTATCACCGCTGCTGGGTTATTCCTTCGTGGTGATTGTAATAGAAACAAGAGTGTGCGTTACAGGTCTGGTCAGGTTGATGCCCAATCGGGTGGGTTGTTTTCGGGCGCTGACGTTTTCCTGAATTGTTTCCGGCTGGATTTTGAAGTCAGCACCAGTGACTTTTATGTCCACCTGCAGAGCCTTTTCTGAGTCATAGACAATCAGCGAAGAAGGAGAGGATTGTTTCCAACTATCGAATGTGATCAGGGCCGTGCCAAAGTCGCAAGGTCGTGAGAAAGTAACTTCGTCAGTTACACATAAAGAACCGGAACCGATGCGGGAATAGACAAATTTACGTTCGAGCTTTTTGAGCTCCGGCACATCATAGGCCGAAGAAATATCTAGGACCAGTGTGTCGGTATTATTGGTAAAGTTCCGGCTAATCACGCGGCCCTGGGCCTGCCTACCGGTTCTCTGCAATTTACCGGCGACAATAGGGATAGGATGGCCGAAGGAATTAAGAACGTTGCTTTCGTAGCGGCGGGAGCTGAATGTGCGGGCGGTATAGATTTCCCCGCCGGGATCAAGCAACAGGGGCTTATCGTCCAACACTACGACGAAGGAGCCGACATCGTTGTGGTTGTGATGCTCCTGGTTGTGGCCGCCCTTGAGGGCAACGGCCAGACGCGAGGACGAATTCGGACCCGGCCGGGAGATTAGGACACCAGCCTGCTCGAACCAGGACCGGATGCCCGGGTCCTGGGAGGGACCTTGAGTAAGTAGAGCGAGAGAAGCAGAATTGGAAAAGGAATACATCATACTTTGATACAATGAGCCGCTAGCAGAGACAGGGTCGATTTGCTCCCAGGAGCGCAAAGTCAAGCCGAAGCGACGGCTGAGAAAATACATCAGTCTTGAGCTGGGTTTGGCATTGATGGAACAATCAGCGAAGGCGGGATAGACATCGTTGATGATTTCGATATTTGCTCCAAATTTGGCAGCTTGTTTGACCTTGTTGTCTTGGAGCAGGTCCACCTTACCATTGGTGGCCTGATAAACCGTTTCGCTGAGCATAACATAGTAGCCAAAGCCGTAGTTCCAATAGCCGAGGCCCTCGGAGCAGTAACCGTCGTCGGTGAATCCTTCGAGGAAGTGTTTCGAGTAGTTTTCTGCAGCAGCGATAAAAAAGGCACGTTGACGAGGTGAATCAATCAAGGCCAGCGCCGAACCGGTTACATTTGCGAGGCACACAGCGTTCCAGTTGTTGGTTCCGGTCATCCACCAGTTCTGTTTGCGTTTTCCCAGCACCATATCCTGATACGGCCCAAAGATGCGCAGATTTAGATTGTCACGGATGAGGCGACTAATTTCGGGACTTAGTTTATCGGCCAGCAGATAATCGGCAGTGGCAAGTGACCAGGAAAGCGCAGAAGAACCAAGGTCAATGTCGATGCTTGTTCCATTAAAGTTAGTAAGGTCCCGGTCGTGGGCCGGCATGACCCATGTGCGCTCGGAGCAGAGCACCCGGACGATTTCTTCAAAGGCCGGTATAAAACGTCCTTTATTTTCCAGACATTCGGCCAACGTAAACGTGCGGACCCTTCCTCGCCGACGGCCGCTGACTCTCTGCCAGCGGGTACGGTTGCCTGTACGGGAGAAGTCGAGATACAAATCGTCAGGCTGATCGGGAATAGGTGATTTCAGAAGTCTCTCAGCCTCAGGGATTATTTTCTTAAATGAATCGTTCCTGGCCAGTTTCCCCCAGGCGTTCCGATCAGCGATGGGTGAGCCAAAACCTGCCGGCTTTTCAGGAAGAAGCGCTGTGATGTATTTGATGCGATTTTGATCGATTGTTTCACCTGCTCCCAGGGCAGCTCTTTGGGACAGGCTTATACTACAGGGAATGACTATCAGAGTTACCAAAGAGGACAACCTCGGCCATTTTGTCATTTGTCTGGTCACAATTATTCCTTTCTAAAGATAGATTAAGGTTCATCTGCTTTCTTAAGTCTTAGAATCTGCTCTGCCAGTCTTTCGCGAGCAGCAAGGAATTTGTTAGGGTCTTTGGTGAAATTCCACCAGTTCGGGGCGATGGCGTCAACGATTTTCTTTACAGCCTTTTTACTCCGCAGGACACCTTGCGGTGCTGCAAGTTTTTCAAGAATCACAAAGTACTCGTAGTCTTCCATGCCGTCTCTGAGGTTTTTCATGCGCATGCTGGCGACAGGGCCGTCGATTCCGCAGGGAGCTCCGGGATAAAACAGAAATCCGCCCCCGTTGTAATGCCCGGGATGTGCAAAGGCCGGATTCGTCCAGGGCTCGATAACCGTAGTGACGGTACTCCAATAGAGCAGACCGGTGATGTCATACTGGTAGTTAATCCAGGTCGGGACGCGGTAGACAGTCAAGGGACGATCAATGTGCCAGTACGGAGGGTCTAAATCCTTGACGCTTTGGTACTGCGGATGATATCGAGGTGCGCGCTGCACCAGGGCAGTATACGACCAGACCTCATCGCCATGGGCGATTTTGTCACTGATGGTCTTGCGGTCAATGAAAGACCACAAAGGGCACCAAATATCCACTGCCGGGTCGATATCCGGCCAGGAAGGGTCCTGCAGGTACGTCTGTTCCACAACCAGACATTTGAGCTGAGGCGCGGCTTCGTGGACAAGCCGGCCGAGGACGAGCACCTGTTCATAGTTTCCGCGCAGGTTTGGCTCATCCAGCAGGTACACATAGGCCCGCTTTTCCCAGCCATTATCTTTCAAATATTTGTAGTAGTCCTTGTAGTAACGTTGTGCCTTTGTCCTGTTGGCGCCGGATATAGTTTTGTAATCGGGCCTTAGGGTTGAACCTGGCAGGCGGGCAAAGGGTGCTCTGGGTATTTCAAAATCGGTTACGTGGAGCTTAGTGATAAACTCCTTTAAGGCCTTATGTCTTTCAGGAATGATTTTCAAGGAGCCGTCATCATTGACTTGTGGCAGCAGGTAGTGCGGGATTGGCGGATTTATACGATGCTCGGCCATTGCCTGGCAATATCGCATTTCGATTTGCTCGAATCTGTCCGAATTACGCTCAATATTGAAATATCGAGCGACGTTGCCGAAACTCCCGAAATGGTTTCTATGAGTCGGGCCGTCGGACAGTGTGAAGTCCCATACAGTGACATTTACAGGGATTCGTTCGGAAATTCCTCCTCTTGCAAAAACACTGAGCTGCCCCCTGTATATACCGGCAGCAACATTCTTAGGGACATGCACGTCAACCCATACAGGCTGGTTTTGCTCCTTGAAGACCTCAAAAGGCACGGCATACATATCATAGCCGCTGGTTGTAGCCGGTTCTCCCCATCTCCTTTGTCTTCTGGTAAGAGGTTCGATAGGCTCACCGTTTATAGGATTGATGAACGGAACGAGTGGGTCCGGATATAGCCCCGGGGGCAGTTCCGCCCGGGAGGTGGACATTCTGACTCGGACGTATTCTTCTCTGAACAGCCTGATATTATCTTTTTCTATCCTCGAGCCATCCGGCCCAATAAGGTCAGAGACTTCCACTTTAATCACATTAATATTTTCTTCCGGAGCTGATACCACGACCTGAAAAGATTCTACTTCATTTTTTGCCGAGCCGATTTTTACTTGAGGGGCTCCAAAAATCTTTTGATTCTGGCCCATTCGCTCCATGCTGTTCAATGCGGTAAGTGCTATTTGTTCTCCCGCTGAGGAACAATCAAATAAGCTCATAATCAAAAAGATAAAGATGGTTACGAATATTCTATTCTTCATCGTGGGTCTTTCCTAATATCTCAATAAAAATAATTATTCATTTTTCTATACTTACAATTCTACGGGTCTTCAGGGATAGAGATAATCTGACACTGCCCCGGTGAGACTTCAACTTTAACTCTTTTATTATCAATGACGATTTCCACCGGCTCACTGGTTTTCGTGAAATCCGTCCGGCGCACCAAAACACGGTCTTCTAACCTCAATCCCGATATGACCGCCTCCGGCCGCGCGGGGACACTGAAATTAACCGGCTTTCCATCTGAGAGAAACCGGCCGTACTTCTGGGCCTCTGAGTACACCTGATGAACCAGCTGAATTTCCTTCGCTGCCTCTTGTCTTCCGCACCAAAGAAAAAATGTGTCTGTTCCCCTTAACAACATATGCCATAATAATTCCTGGTATTTGTCCTCACTAAATTGCTTGGCTGTGCCGGTAATATCTTTGGACTCAATAGTGTGCCAATGCACAAAGCTGATAACAGGTATCTGGGCCGGGGTGTGCTGTCCCGCGTTGCTTGCCACAAGCAGCATATTATAGAACCATCGATAATCTGTATCGACATAGTCATACCAGTCGGAAATTCTGCGCCATGTGTACACCACCGGCATAGCAAACGTATAACCGGTTTCAGGAAATTCATGATACCAATTTCTGTACTTGGCCCGATGGTCTGCCTGATAGGGCTGCCCATTGACGTAGTACTCGTAGTAATCATACCAAAAGCGGTAGCCGTTGTGTGGATAAACTCCATAGTTGCCCACCAGTGCTCCGGGGAAATTCTTTTTTATAGGCTCTGCATAAACCTCACGCTGTAATTCGCATCTGAGCTTCCGAAGCACTTTTTGAAACTCTTCAAAATCGTCGATATTGCTGATGTTCTCCCGACAGCGTCGGCATCGTTTGGAGGCAGCGTGAGCTTCGTTGAATTCAATAGGGCCGTCAATTTCCCAATCTGCAAAAACAAAATCAACATTCAAATCAGCTTTCTTGAACGCTTTGATAAAATACTCAAGCTGCTCCTGGATATGTGGTCGCCGCAAATCAAGAGCGAACGGACAGCCCATCTTATTTTTGCCGAATGACTCGTCCCAAAAGGGCCTACCCTCATCGTCTATGTGGGCTGTTCGCTCATCTCCATTAAAAAACGAATAAAGACATCTATTGGCATTGATATTCACCCGTAAATTCAACTTCTTTTGCACTTTGGCAATAATTAGTGACTGGGCCAAGCTTTCTTGGCGATTCCCTGGGTTCCAGGAACTAATAAGCCCAACACCTCGCTTATTAAACTCGTTGACAAGCTCTTTTGTGGCTTCGTCATCAAGCGAGCCGGGGTCCATGGCCTGCCAAAGATAAAGAGGCAAACGCTCACCCCTGTCAAATTTCAGAGGCTTAGTTGCATCCAATACAACTTGTATGTGGGAAGGCCATTTTGCCGCTTTCTTCTCTGCTCCGTAGAAGTTAGCGGTATTCCCCAGCAAACTAATTGCCATTAAAGTTACAATTAACTTGTTTGCACCTATGCTAAGTATCGTGCCCATACTCAATCCATCATAGTTTAATTAGTAAAGGACCTCAAAAGAACGGACTATTGTCTTTTTGCCTTTCTTATGTTCAGCCTCCACGATAATAGTATTGTCTCGTGAAAGGCGCACGTTCTCCATAAATAAGCCGTCCTCTGAGATAGGGAGCTCTCTGCCGTGGACAACAATCTTGGTTCCAGGTTCTGCCCATCCATACAAGTCTATGGCACAATCATTTCCCACTGTTGCGTGCTCAAGAGGATTCGTCTGGACAATCAATTTTGGTGCCCTATCTAAATCCAGCAGTTCATTGATAATCTGCCTCTTTTCAGCATACAATATATATGGGTCCTTGCTGTATGTACTCATTGTTTTGACAACCTGTGAAGCTATTTCCACTCCTCTGCGAGATGGCTCAATTATTGATAAACGCTTACTAAGTCCGGCTTTTATCTTCCGTATCTTATTTTCGAGCATCCAAAGGTACTCATAATCCTGAATCCCGTTTCGCATTTGCTCCCAGCGCAAAGAATTCATTAGCCCATCCTTTTTGGGATATACGTGCCAGCCGTCGCCGCGGTGCCTTCCGGGGGCTTCAAAAGGGTCATCCGTCCAGCGATTAAATCCCCAATGCAGATAGCCCTTTAATCCGAAGCGATAATTCAGCCAGTGGAGGATGCGCGATTCTATGAGAGGAACATCCACAGTCTTATTTGGATAGGAGCCTTTCTGAAATATCCCGACGGTATAGAACCACAATTCATAGCCCTGGCTCTTGGCTCTTCGGTAGGCGTCATACCACGTAGCGAGATAATCTAATTTTGGAATCCAGATTTCCAATCTATCAAAGCAGTGTGTTGTCTCTATGGCATCTATTCTTCTAAGTGCCGGTGCATAGCGGTGTACATACTCTGAAGCTTCTCTCCAGCTCATCGCATTATGATTCGACTGCTCGTCGGCAATATGAAACACTGTCTTCTCAAGCCAGCCTTTTTCTCTTAAATGATTTTCCAGCGCAGGTAAGAGCTGCGGAAGAAACTCCTTGCCTGGAATTGTTATTACCTGGTTTGTCGATTCCTTTTGGACACGGAAATCCCTTAATACAATGTCTCTGCTCGACCAGCCGCCCTCGCCAAATCTTGCAACAAATCCCGTTTCGAGCAAATCCATACGTTCGGTGTTCCAGAAAACGTCCGCCCATTTGTCGAACCGTGAAAAATCAAATTTCAATCTGCCATCGGCACCTTGTTTGCTTGTTATCAATTCAAGACTAACTCTAAAAACGTTCTGCCTGTGTTCCGCCATATTTTCTGCATATACTTTGAGCATCTCATAGAATCGTCTTGAATCTGATTTATCAATACCATGAAATTTTTTGAAGCTGTTTGTTGTGTACCATTCAGTAACCATCAGGTGCCGCTCGTCAGGCAGCGTTAAGGGATAAACAGTAAGATGCAGAGACAAAGATTCCTCTCCTCTCTCTGTTTTTATAGTTACGGCCCCTTCATAATCACCGGCCTGGACATTGCGTGGAATTCTTACCGTCAAATAGATTGCCCTGTAATTGCCTTTCTCTATATAGACCTCTCTCTCTTCTGCCAGATAATCAGGAAATCGGGCGGGAGCTGGACGAATTATATCGGTTTTTCTGTACTTCGGTGTGTTCTCCGCAATCGGTATAGAACCTACGAAGTTCCATTCTATGGCACTGGCGGGCAGCAAAGCAGAACGTTTAACATGCGTTAAAGGACTCACTGAAACAGTAACGCCTCTTATATCCTGATTGGCTTTGATAACACATTGGGCCGAAACATTTTCATTTCTTACACCAAATATCTCCAGCGCCTCCTGCGGCTCGGGACAATTGTAACCATCTTCAAAAATCCTCACCAAATCGCTTACCGCAAAGCATTCAAATGGGGGGTCCCCTTGCGTAGTGGCACAGGTTAAGCACAATAGAACAACTGCCACAGAAAATATCGAGTGTGGGTCGAATACCACTTCTTTGCTGAACATTCTCGCTCCTTTCTATTCAAAAAGTCCACGCCTTTATGAATTGACATCTCTTCTTTGGTTTTCAGTCAACAACGGCGCTGAACCATCTTTTCGTAATGATACTACAATCTTTGGCTCGATTCAATCTCTTTCATGGACATTTCCCAGCTGATATTCAGCAGTTCTCCACCACCAGCAACCAAGAACCCATTGGGAAGCCGGGACTCGTGGCAACATACGGCCATGAATCGGGCGGCACAATTCCCGGTTCTGTCCCTCGACTCTGCTCGGGATGGTGAGCTTGTCGAACCATTGTGAGGACCCTCACGCTGGCCCTTGGTCTGTTAGAAGAAAAGAATGGCCATCAGTTCCAATGGCTCCATTTGCAGGCAGCTAAAGCAAATGGGGAACAGTTTAGTGTTTGTGTACTAAATTTGAAATTTGAAATCTGAAATCTAAAATTTGTGGACGGGTATCCCACTGGCAGACAAACTCGGATTCGATAACTCGGCTACATCATCTCCGATAGTGACAATTGAGTACACTCCACGAACAAAGAACCGCTGGGGTACGTCTCTGTTTTTCCAGTAAAAGAGTACTCTCCACCGCTTCTTAGGTTTTGGGGCCTTCTTCGTGGTTGTCAGTTCGCGGAGATTTCAATCGCCCAAACGTTTAATGTAGAGAGCGAGTTCCCTGCCCATGGAATCCGGCTTGGTCCAGGTGATGTCACCTGAGGACACCGAGACGCCGGTTTGGGCCACCATATCGCCATCGACCGTATCAAACCATTTGAGATCATAGGTGCCGGCGATCATGCTCTTGACGCCCATCGGGCCGGAGTAGTTGTAGGTATAAGCAATATAGGAGTTGCCAGGATTGGCCAACACCCACTTGGTTGAGCCAGCGGCAAGATCATCTCGTGGTTTCATCTTGTGGAAGTCGGTTTGCTCCATGAAGGTGTTGATCCGGCCATCATCCTGTAACGTCTTCTCATGAGAAGCATCGCCGGGTGTGCACTGCACACTTATATAAGTGGTGATAGGCCTTCAGACAATGAATGCCCGTCATAGCACATGACCACATATACTTACGGCTTCTGTGACCACGGCGGGGATGATGATACGTTTCATTCTTCATAACTACGAATTTGGATGCGTCGCGTTTGTAATACCGGAGGTATTCCTGGTGCCCCCCAGTCATCCTCGTCGTTATAATTGCCGTCAGAACTGAAAGCGATTCTTCCTTTGAAGTTCCTTCCATCGAAGGGCCTCCCGACGAATCGGGATGAGTAATGGTTCGACAGGCTCACCATCCTGAGCAAAGTCGAAGGAAGGTTTGAAGCAGAGAAGAAAATGAGGATTGCTGTTGCACAGGCGACTTGTGTGTAGCTTTTCGTTTTGTAGCTTCTTATGTCAATAGTTCTGATATTTCTCCACAGGACACCTTGCGGTGGATACCTCTTGTTAGGTATCACATCTGTGTTGCGTTCGCGGCACACCACATCAGGAGTTTTCGTCTTCTATAGCTCACCGTCATTACGTCGGTGTCCCTGATGTAGACTGATAGGGTTTTGGGGCCAAGCCAAGTCCAGCACCAATTTCTTTAAGAATTGGTGCTGGATGACGCTTAGCAAGTGGAACGCATAAAAACTCCATCTTGTTCCGTTTTACCCTTAATCCCTCTTGCCCATGCATACCAAACGACCGTCCATGGTGGAGATGTACAGCCGACTGCCGGCTGCGATCATACCGTCAAAGACCGGAGGTGATTCGAGCCGATACTGTGCCCGCCTCGTTCCATCCTCAGCCGAAACGGCCCAGAGAAAGGCGCCCTGTGCGCCATTAAGAGCATCGCCCTGTGCTTTCAATTTTGCCTGTACCGGCGGCTCGAGAGTGCGGCCCCAGATCTTCTCCTCATCTACGACATCCGGCGGACCAGCGACGAACAGCGTTCGGTCTGCCAGTACCATGGCACGGACAACCAGCGGAGGTTTCTCAATCATCCATTTTCGATAGACCGCGCTGAGATCCGACTCCGGACGCTTGGCCCGGTTCTTCCAGTTGACTATATTCTGAGGGATTTTGGCCTTGAGGACCCGGGCAATCCGTTCAGGATTAAGTTTCTTGTCGGCCGCAAAGAGCCGGTATTCCAGTGCAGACGAGTTACACAGGTATTGTGGGTGACGGCCGTAGCCATATACATTAGTATCATCAAACGCGAGAATCCGGCCACCTGGAACAAGTCTTGCCGGAACAAACCACTCACCCCATCCTTCGCCCGCGTTCTTGCCGTAAATCCAATAGGTCCGATGGAACCAGGAGTCGTCCAGAAATCCTGTGGGGCAGAATAAATGGGTCCCTTCGCCTTCTTGATCGGTCTGGTGCTCGGGATCGATGACCGCACGACGTCCCTGCAGGTTGAACCGCTGGGACTTCATATATACGAACTTACCATCGCTGGAAAGGATGTCCGGCAGCGCTACCGGCATCTTCTTCTGTTGAATTCTCGTCTGCAGATTCTCGCCCGTTCTCGGGTCACGGTCGTCCAGAATGGTCTCAGAAAGCAACTTTGCGGTCAGCGGGTCGAGACGCAGGAGCCGCATGCCGCCGTCTAAGAACACCGACCTGCCCGCCAGGGCATAAGCGACTCCATCCTGAATCAGCACGCTGCCCGAGACAGGCCAAACGGACTCTAACTGCTCGTACGACATCAGCCGCAGGTCATGCGGGGCCGCCCGGAACCGCCAGGCGAGAGCACCGTCCGAAACACGAAGACAGTAAACCCAGCCGTCGGCCGACCCGAACAGCACCCGTCCCTTGTAAATCGTGGGAGGCGAGTCCACGCGTCCGCCGGCTGTGTAACTCCAGAGCTTCGCACCGGAAGCTGCGTCCAGGGCATGCACCGTGTGCGTATCTACGGATGCCAAAAACAGCTTCCCATCTGCCATAACAGGCTGCGTAATGCGACCGCCAAGCTCAATCTGCCAAGCACGTTTGAGCGTTGCAGGGATCTTCGTTCTGGTATGTCCGCTTCTGACGGCGTCGTGGCGGTACGTGGGCCAATTGTCCGTGTCTTGTATTTCGTATTTCGCATCTCTTATTTCCTGGTAGGCAGGTCCGCGTTGCAGGCGCTCTGCGTCTGATGGAGTGGACAGCTTCTTCTGGGCGGCCGGGGCCAGGGCATTGAAGCCGCTCAGTTTCGATTGATAGTAACACGCGCACGCGTGCGACGGCGCGTAGATTAAGCCGTTGCACGGCATCATGCCGTAGAAGCATCCGCCGCGGACCCAGTGGTGGATCTCCCACTCCTTCGTCCGCGGGTTGATAAACTCCGTGCCAATCCATGACGGGATGATGTACTTCTGGGTCGCCTTGCTCGGATAGCACCGCTGGTGCATGA
>Ga0114922_10006328_pt1 | contig 10881 bp, 9 predicted proteins | sample AartaG_FD_100975 | JGI IMG/M metagenome (GOLD analysis project Ga0114922, IMG submission 100975) | Deep subsurface microbial communities from Aarhus Bay to uncover new lineages of life (NeLLi) - Aarhus_00045 metaG | ecosystem: Environmental > Aquatic > Marine > Oceanic > Sediment | place: Aarhus...
AAGTATCGCAGCAAAGCCAAGCGAAAGTCACTGAAAGAACTGATTCGATATATTGCTCGCAGATTTGAGATGTGCGATTATCCAAAATTCATCGAGCAAGGCTGGCAGATAGGTTCTGGTCCTGCCGAAGCGATGTGCAAGGTTCTGACGTATCGGCTTAAAGGTGCCGGAATGCGTTGGGACAGACCTGGAACCGATGCAATAATGGCCTTGATTGCTTTGGAGCAGTCAAATACGTGGAAAAGCTACTGGGATGTACGAAAACGGGCTGCATAGCCCTGCCAGAATATCTGGTCGCACCCTTTTAATAAGTAATAAGTAGATTTTACTTGACGAGAAGGTGGGTAATTTGGTATAAATAAGGTCGGTGAGGCCTGTGTCCGTGTTTTTTTATATCCGCGGGTTTTGACCTTTTGAAGTTCCGGCACTTTGTTGATTTGTCAATAGAGGAGGATGTTTCTATGCCGGGGGCAAAGTCAGTTGCAGCAATGACTTTGTATCCTGGAGTTGAGCTTTCACATTACCAGATAAAAATTCATCTTGTGAAAACAACAAGCATTTTAGTGTGTGGCGAAAGCATAATTCATAAATATTTTAATTCGTTTTGAAGCAGGACTATTATGTACAGAAAATTGATTTATTTGGTTTCTATTGCGTTGGTGCTGAGCTTTGTCCTAACTAACGGAGCCTATGCGGAATTTGTCGGCAGGTAGAGGCTTGATGAAGGCACCGGAACATATAAACTTGACAAAATCGTTGAAAGATGATAAAAATTTAATATTAAAAAAGTCGGTTGGGGTTTATATTCACATCAACTGACAATTCGAAACCCGTGTAAAAAAATGAGCCTTTTGTGCAGAAGTAGGGGTATATTGTACACCCACGGGGACGGAGTCTAAAAAAGTAAGCCTGTGGAACGTTCTTGTAAAATAGTATTTCCGTATGGATTATTGAATCAGTAAGGGGTAAGAAAATGAAAGATGTTACAAAGTGTCTGAGCATTATCGGGCTCACTTTCGTTTTGCTGAATTTGGCTGGCTGCTCAAATAATGGATCATCTGTTTCTTCGAACGTGAGACAATCAAATTCCCAAATTATTGAAGAACCTGTTCAGCCACAGCCACAAAATTATGTTCTGCAAATCAATGATATCATAGACATAAAATTCGCCTACGAACCCCAGTGGAATGAGTGCGTTACAATAAGACCTGATGGAATGATATCTCTGCAGATTATCGATGAAGTTAAGGCGGCAGGATTGACGCCGGCAGAACTTGACCGCATACTTACGGAGAGGTATGCAAAAGTGCTGAATGATCCGGAGATTGCCGTCATCGCCAGAGAGTTTGCATTCCAAAAGGTATATGTGGGCGGAGAAGTTGCCAATCCGGGAATTGTCACTTTGAACGAGAACATGACGGTGTTGGAGGCCATTGTCAGCGCCGGAGGATTTCGCGAGACAGCGGAACGAAAGAGTGTAATTGTGATAAGTAAAAGCCTTCAAAATACACGTCTTGTTCGTACAATTAACGTCGAAGAAGTTCTCTCAGGAACTGTTTCCGCAGAGGAATTGCCCCTTAAGCCGTTTGATGTTGTTCATGTCCCGAAGACGGCTGTTGCCAAGGCTAACAAATTTGTTGATGAGCATATCAGGAAGATGATCCCAGTGAATTTGACAGGTGGTTTCTCTTATACTTTTTATCGAGACGTACGCAGATAATAGAAGCGTTCACGTTTAAACGAAGCACGGTTTGGCAGCTAAACACCCGGACAGGTCTTTTGAAGACTGAGCTTAGCGGGGAATGTATATCGGACTTGGTTTTATCGAAGATTGCTTCTGATAAAGATTAAATTGTTGGTAATCCTTTTCAAGGTATAATTCTTATGGAATTGAGACAGTTTTTAAGAGTGATAGCGCGATACCGATACATGATCATATTGATGTGTTTTTGCGCGATTTGTACTTCGGTCGGTCTGACATACATCTTATCCGAGAAGTACACTTCCTCGACCTATTTGTTGATTCGACCTCAGCAATCTGTAGACTTCGTTCCAAAGCGGAATGAGCTTTTGAATTTCCCGGTGAGCTACCACAACCCCGTCGGGACAGCATCGAAGACTTACACTGAAATCGTCAAGAGCCGCATAGTCTCAGAAAAGATTGTCAAAGCTTTGAAATTAGATGAGCTGAAATCACCGGCAGGATCCGGGCTTAGGTATACATTAAAGAAGATGGCGGGAAAAGCAAAAGGATGGCTGGTAAAAGGCTGGACATTGCTCAAATATGGGCGGATTGAAAAAGGTGACGCATTCAGCGAAGCTGTAAGTCAAGTTCAGAAGGGTCTTTCGGTCAAACCGACAAAAGAAACTTACTTATTCAATCTCGAGTCTAAAGCTAAATCACCGGAGCTGGCAGCTTCTATTGCGAACACGGCCGCTAATGTTTTAATCGAATATATGCAGGAGATGCACTCCGAAGAGAAGCAGAAAGCCCAACAATTAAGTGGTCCAAATCTTGAATCAGCCCGACGGCAGCTTAAGCAGGCAAGAGAAGCGGTGGTCGAATTCAAGAAGACCACAGGCATTGTATCTCTTGACGAAGAGACCAATTTGCACCTTAAGTCCCTTTTCGGACTAGAGACCAGCTTGAAATCCTTAAATACCGAGTTGGAAGGGTCTTTGGCGCAGAAACAAGAGCTGGCGAAGCAATTGGGGGAATTGGAGAACTTCACGAAGACATCTGAGAAAGTTATTGACAATCCCGTTGTCCGGGAGTTGAAGCTGGAGCTTGCGCAGAAGGAAGTTGTTCTGGCGGGGCTACGCGTAAGGTATTCTCCAGAGCATCATGAATTAAAGGCTCTAACTGCTGAAATCGCTGAAATTGAAAATGAGTTGAAACAACAGGCTCCGACTTTGAACAGCGAAGTAACTACCGCCAGCAATCCTGTATATCAGAGTTTGCTAAAACAGCAGGCGGAGCTGGAGACTCAGCTTGAATCACTCAGAGCACAAAAGGATGATTTGGCTAATGCGATTGAGCAGAAGAAGAAAATAGTGGACGGCCTACCCGTGAAAGAAGCAGAATTAGCCACCCTGACATTGGCGGCGACTCTCGATGAACAGAAGTACATGCTCCTTTCCAAGGAAATGCAGGAGCTGGAAGCCGCTGCCAAGAGACAGGCACCTTTTATCAATCAGATACACATTGCTGTTCCATCGTTGTATCCGGTGAGACCCATTAAGGTCTATCATGCGACATTGGCGGGAATTCTGAGTCTGATTGCAGGAGTTGGAATTGTCTTGTTGAAGGAGCATGCAAATGTGACTTTGCGGTCAACGTACGAGGCAGAGAAGGCACTTGATCTTCCTGTTCTGATGACTATTCCGAGGCTCAGCCCCGTTGGGAAAGAAAAATGGCACTTGATGAGAGGCGGAAGAGAAGAGCTTCCCGAAGTAAACCGTCAATATGAACGCGTTTATGTGCAGTTCGCTGTTGAAATAAAAGGCGGCAAAGACATTCCGGCTACCAAAGGGGAACTTGTTGATATCAGCCTTGGAGGTGCATGTTTCTGCACAGACCTGAGACGTGAATTTAATCCCGGCCAAAACGTCAATTTGGAGATTGATTTTGGCAAACCCTCGCCGGAGAAGGTTACTTTGGAAGCTGTTGTCGTACGCTCCAACGAGGAGGCCGACGGCGGAAGCCGTTTGACTATTGGAGTGAAGTTTGTGAGCTTAGGCGAAGTATCATCTGAAAAAATCACTGGTTTATTTAAGAGCCGGAGAGAAAAACTAACACCTTTGTTACCTTCAGATTTTGAAGAATCCATCCGTGGGCTTCGCGTTGACGTAGAGTTGTGCGCTGAGACACAGACATGCTCATTCCTGATAACCAGTTGCATTCCGAAAGAGGGTAAGAGTACTCTTGCAGCCAATCTTGCTTTATCTTTGGCAGGTATAAACAAAACAACAGTTATAATTGACGCCAATCTGAAAAACCCAAGCCTGCATCGGATATTTGAATTATCCAATGAGCGCGGGCTATCCGGTTTTCTTTCTGATGGCACAGCACCTTCGCTAAAGAAGGTTGCCTCCGGTTTGAGTGTGATTACAAGCGGTCCGCCGGTGAAAGACAGCTCGGCTTTGCTGGAGCAGGGACGGATGCACAAGCTTGTCAAATCACTCACGAAGGATTTCGATTTTGTACTGATAGACGCTCCCGCACTTTTGGCGGGGGCCGATTCGGCCATTCTGGCATCGAAGGTCGATAAAGCTGTCATGGTCCTCGATTCCAGAATGACTACTGCAGAGGACTCCAAACGAGCCAAACAGATTCTCGATAAGGTTAGTGCCAATATTCTTGGTGCGGTCATGAATAATTACGACAACAACTTCGGATGCCACTATGCATATTTGCGAAACTGAGAAAGTTCGGCGGCTCAGGAGATAAAATGGCCGGTCAGAGACTCATAACAATCCCGGAGTTTCTGCGGGTTATTTGATTTCTGACAATATTTACTCTTCAGCGGAACGCCCAGCACAACTCTCATGGTTATGATTTTTCTTTTTCCGACGTCCCTGAGCAACTTCAATATTAAAAAATAAGTCAGGGTGACTAATCTAAATATACCGAGGTATAATAACTGTCAATAAAGTCTTTTTGAATAACATTAAGAGCTTTTTTTTTACTTGAACAAGAGAAATGGATTAGGGAGACACAGGATGAGAATATTTATTACAGGAATAGCCGGATTCCTGGGCAGTCACATCGCCGATCTAATGATTAAGAAAGGACATGAAGTCGTCGGATGTGACAATCTCATGGGAGGGTATCTGGATAACGTTCCGGTGGACGCGGAATTTCATCAGGTTGATTGTGGTTATCTGAACACTATGGTTAAGATAACCAAAGGATGTGAAGTTGTCTATCACACTGCATGCACGGCTTACGAAGGGCTCTCTGTCTTCTCTCCCCATCTGATCTCACAGAACAGCTACCAGATTACTTCTACTATGCTTAGTGCTTCCATCACAAACAACTGTAAACGTTTTGTTTACTGTTCCAGCATGGCGCGCTACGGGGAACAGGAAAAGGTGCCTTTCCGGGAAGATATGGAATGCAAGCCTCAGGACCCGTACGGAATTGCCAAGTATGCAGGTGAATTACTTGTGAGAAATCTGTGCAACACTCACGGAATGGAGTACGTAATTGCTGTTCCTCACAACATTATTGGCCCAAGGCAGAAGTATGACGATCCTTTTCGCAATGTTGCAGCTATAATGATAAACCTGATGCTCCAGGGACGCCAGCCTATCGTTTACGGTGACGGTACTCAGAAGAGGTGTTTCTCTTATATTGATGACGTTATTTACTGTCTGGATAAGCTGGCTTTTGAGAGTGATATGGCCGGGGATATTTTCAATATCGGCCCTGACGAAGAATTCATTACCATAAACGAGTTGGCCGAGTTGATTGCAGAGAAGCTGGATTTTAAGCTGGATCCGATATATATGCCCGAGAGACCACAGGAAGTTCGCTTGGCGACGTGTTCCGCCGACAAGGCAAGGGAGCGACTCGGATATCAAACAAAGGTTACTCTCAACGAAGCGATAGATCATATGATTGATTACGTCCGTAAGAGAAAACCCAAAAGATTTATGTATCACCTTGATATTGAAATCATGAATGATGCATGTCCTCGAACATGGGTGGACAGGTTATTCTGAATTTATAAGAGAAGCAAAATGTGCATGATGTAATACGTGCATAGTTGTGCTGAAGGTATCGGCGAAATAGATTTGAAATAAGCATAACAGCCCACCTGCTTAAGATGTTAACAATTCTATCGACAGTCAGGAAAATTGTGGGGCTACAATCAGGAACGACTATTGTCTTCATAAGAGTGATTTATGGTCGAAATCCATATGTAAAACAATGTTGGGGATAACAAATTGAATAATTTAAAAAAGAATGTTGCATTAACCGCCAGGGGTCGTCGGGCGATAGTGAGAGACGCAAGGCGTGCTCAGAAGATTGCTGTAGTTAAGCCAAAATCCAACCTGCATATTGTTCTGGCAATTGTCTGCGGGATAATAATAGGGCTAATCGCCACTTCACTGCTTGTATTGGTAGGTGGACGACTCTTCTAATTTTATGAAAGTCTTATCAAGCAGCAATTCAATAGAAGGCCGTGATTTTATCATGTCACTGGCCGGCGGCATTCTGATAGCTTTGTGCGGAACCTTTGTTCTGAATCAATCCTATCTATGGGCATGTCTTATAACCGTGGGATTGGCCGTTGCGGTGTTGAGTTTGACCGCCAAAGACTTCAAGAACTACTGGCTGGCTGTCTTTGTGCTGGTGCTGCCCCTGGAAATCAAGAAGATGCTGGTTGACTCAGCGTATGTTTTGTCTTTTGTTGAGAGCTATGGTTTCCCAGTCGGTGAGCTTCCCGGTCCCGTCGTGTATCTATCGGACTTACCATTCATGGTTCTCTTGGCGCTATGGATCTTCGAAATGCTCACGAAGAAAGAGAAGCTGTTTCTGCCCAAATCCAATTGGATAGCGGTGGCGTTTATCACATGGTCGGGATTATCACTCACAAAGGCCGACGATATGGCTTCTGCTTTATTTGACTTGCTGAGACTGATCAAGTTATATGTTCTATACCTTTATGTGGCCAACAACGTTCGCTCAAAAGAGACTATAGGAACGTTAATGAAGTTTCTGCTTCTTGGAGTAATTCTTCAAGGCTTATTGTGTCTATATCAGTACTTTGCTCAGGATCTAGGGCATATTGTCTCCGGACTTTTTGGAGAACGAAAACTCCACACGGAGGAGTTTTTGCGAAATATGGATCCATCTTTCAACATATCGGGAGAAGGCCAGATCAGAAGAGCCAGCGGAACGGTTGGTCCAACCAATTCACAAGCACAATTCTTTGAATTTCTGCTTCCCGTTGCCTTGCTATTGTGGCTAACAGTAAAGAGGTCACGGACTTACCTATTCTACTTTGCCAGCTTCTTTCTTGGCTTGTCGGGACTGATTGTAACATTTTCCCGGGGCGGCTTTGTGGGGATAACATTCGGAATCGTAGTCAGCATTGTATTAGCCGGTCGATTTGGGATTATTTCCAATAAGAAATTGTTGGTGTTTCTCATTTTAGGGCTTGGGCTATCCGTTTTGATAAGCCCGATAGTGTACAAATTCATTATGACAAGGCCGAAGTCCGCCACAGTCCGCCTCCATTTGGCAAAGGTTGGCCTGGAAATGACTAGAACCCACCCAATTCTGGGCGTGGGACTCAACAACCATCTGGTCGTAAAACAACAATACGATACGTGGAGCTATGTGTTTTCGTTGCCCGCACACAATCAATACATAATTATTGCCTCTGAGGTAGGGATCCCGGGATTCTTGTTATTCTTGGGATTTCTTGCCGTGACTTGCAAGTTAGCTCTATTGTCTGCCCGTTGCGATGACGTTTATATAGCGTCACTTGCTGTGGGAATTTTTGGGGGCTTAGTTGCCATAGGAGCGCATATTATGCTCGACATCCTGGGCACCCATACTGTTATGACTCTGCTCTGGCTCTATGCGGGACTGGCTGCAGCTCTACACAAATGGTACCCAACGCCATCAATGGAGGATGTCTAAGTTGAAGATAGGACTTATTGACCCCGGTTTCAAAAGGATGCTCCTCGACTTCGGATTTCCCTATGTCGGCCTTGGGTATATTGCAGCAGTGCTGGAGAAGCAAGGCCATGAGGTGGCGACTTTAGATCTGGCGTTGACGTCAGAAGAACAGACCGAGCGTTTTCTAAAAGACGGATACGAGTTGATTGGGCTTTCGGCCACATCGTTTACATATGGCAGTGCCCTTGAAACAGCCAAAAATATCAAGGCCATCAACAAGGATATTGTCACCGTCTTGGGAGGACCTCATGTGGCTATCGAGATGGGGTCTATTCTTAATTCTCCTCAGGTCGATTATGCAGTTTATGGCGAGGGTGAACTCACGATAGCAGAATTTGTTGAGGTGCTCGAAAAAGACCGTACTCCGACGATCGAGAACCTTTCTTCGATCAAGGGTCTGATTTTTAGAGACGGACACAAGATTGTTACTAATCCTGCAAGGCCGCGCATCGAAAACTTGGATGAGCTGCCTTATCCTGCTTTCCATCTGTTTGATATGGACAAGTATGGTGCATTTCCGCTGCTTACCAGTCGGGGCTGCCCTTTTGCGTGTGCATTCTGTTCGATTAAGGCGATTTGGGGCACCCTCTGGAAGTACAGGAGCCCCGAGAATATTGTTGAAGAGATAGAATATGCCTGCGAGCGATTCAACTGGGAGAAGAAGCCGTTTAATATAATCGATGACTCTTTTAATGTTAAACCTAAGCGGGTCATGAATGTTTGTGATCTGCTGATAGAAAGAGGCTTGAACATTGAATGGTTCTGCTGGGGCATCAGGGCCGACAGGATTTCGCTGCCTCTGGCCTTGAAGATGAAAGAAGCCGGTTGCTATGGCGTCTCGGTAGGGATTGAGAGTGCCAGTAATAAGGTCCTAAAGGTGATCAAGAAAAGGGAGACGATAGAGCAGATCACCATGGGCTGTCAGAATCTGAAGCAGGCAGGCATACCTATCCATGCTCAGTTTATGATTGGCAATGCCGGAGGCACGTTTGAAACGTTCAAGCAGAGTATACAGTATGCAAAGAAACAGCGTTTCTCGACTGTAGCCTTTTACCTGCCTCTTCCTTATCCCAAGACGGAGCTTTGGGAGTACGTTAAGAAGCACGGCAGATTTCTGAAAGAAGACTATACCCAGTTCCATCACTTCTCCACCAAGCCTGTCTTTGAGACGCCGGAGTTTTCGGCCCAAGAGCGGGCCAAGGCCTATACATTAGCGCGGAGATTTGCGCTTGGGAGAAGGATAAGGTGGGAACTCAGGATCAAACTGAACCGTATCAAGCGGTTGGATTTTGAGGGCGTGAGTTTGAGGAAAATGCTCAGGGCCGTATGTAGACTGACCAAATATTTCATAGACCTGGCTCTAAGAAGAGACGAAAAGATTTAGGCAATGCAAAAGCGTTCTTGAAGAAGTTCAAAACGCTTTGATACCCAGACAGTGACGGATTACAGGTCGAGCTGAGGATAAATGCCTTTGGCCAACAGTCGGTTTAGGTCTGGTTTTAAGAAGGTTTGACTATGGAAAAAATAGTATTGGTTTTCCCAAGTATACAAGAGAGCGCGTCCGACTTGATGCCACCGTTGCCACTTATTTATATTGCCACCCCGCTTAAGAAAACCTTTGAGATCAAGATTATAGATCAACGTGTGGACAAGAATTGGCGTGATAATCTCAAAAAGGAGTTACTATCGGATAACGTCGTGTGCGTTGGTATTTCCTCAATGACAGGTCCTCAGATATCCGGAGGCATTGAAGCAGCTTCGATAGTCAAGAAATCCGCCCATTCCGTGCCGGTTGTATGGGGTGGAATCCACCCAAGTCTTCTCCCAGAAGAAACAATAAATGACGAGTTTATAGATATTGTAGTTATCGGCGACGGCGAGGAGACATTCAGCGAGTTAGTTGATGTATTACGAAAAGGCGGCGACAAGAAAAACGTCAAGGGGATTATATACAAAGAGGGGAAATCGGTTGTCAGGACAGCATCTCGGGAACAGTTCCCAATAAGCAAGATAACAAATCCGGCGTATGACCTGGTGGATATTGAAAGATATAAGTTCAGCCCGCTTGGGGCAGATGCGAAAGGTCTGCCTCTTTTAACAAGCAGGGGGTGCCCGTTCAGGTGCAGCTACTGCTACAATACGGAATTCTCGCAGAGAAAATGGACGGCACTATCGCCCGAGCAAACGATTTCATCGATTTTCGAGCTAATGAACAGGTATGATATAAAAGACATATTCCTGCTCGACGACAATTTCTTTGTCGATATGAAGAGGGTAAGACGGATATGCGAGTTGCTGATTGAAAACAAAATAAACGTCCGAATATTCAATGCGAACTGTCGGGCAGATACGATTGCGAGGATGGATGACGATTTTCTGCGACTTATTAAGAGGGCAGGATTAGCTCAAATTTTTGTAGGTGTAGAATCCGGCTCAGACGAGATACTAAGCAAGATTAAGAAAGACGTGACCGTCGAACAGGTTCTGACTGCAAGCAGAAAACTCAAAAAAGCCGGTATAGTACCCTTTTACAGCTTTATGGCGGGTTTCCCGTTTGAGACGATTGAAGAAATAAAGAAGACACTATACTTGATGAACCGCCTATTGCGAGAGAATCCGCAGGCAATTGTTTATAAGCTTCAATTCTATACGCCCTTTCCGGGCACTGAGCTTTTTCACCTTGCTTCAAAGCTCGGAATGCAATTTCCTAAATCGCTTAAGGATTGGGCGGATTATCATTATGACAGAATAAACTATAATGGTTTCAGTGCCAAACATAGAAGGTTCCTCGAAGCCAGCCAGTGCTACTCTACTTTTCTGGACAAGAAACTGCGCGTTAGCCATCCTCAATACCTCAAGCTTATTTCAAATCTATATTCCAAGATTCTGAAATTTCGGCTTGATCACGGTTTTTACATGTCTTTATATGAACTTTATCCTATAAGGATTTGTCAGAAGATTCGAAACAAGTTACTCGCCCGGACTTCCCAAGTAAAATAAGACAGAAATGCGACCACGCCAGTGCCATAAAAATCAAGAAAAAAAGATATGCTACTATACAACGTGTGTGACTAATTTTTCTGGCGCGCTGTTTTAGCATATGTTATTCTTTGTTCTATAACGGTTTACGTGACTTTTAGGACAAGGAAGGACATTATGAAAGACAAGATTAGCGTGAAAGAACT
>Ga0114922_10006329_pt1 | contig 10880 bp, 8 predicted proteins | sample AartaG_FD_100975 | JGI IMG/M metagenome (GOLD analysis project Ga0114922, IMG submission 100975) | Deep subsurface microbial communities from Aarhus Bay to uncover new lineages of life (NeLLi) - Aarhus_00045 metaG | ecosystem: Environmental > Aquatic > Marine > Oceanic > Sediment | place: Aarhus...
CTGGGATATGAAAATATTGAAGGTTATCTTAAGGATAATGATCCTATGTACCTGGGATGTATTGTCGGACGTTATGCTAACAGGATAAAAGACGGGAAATTTACTCTTGAAGGTAAAGAATACAGTTTGTTTATAAACAATGCTCCAAACACCCTTCATGGAGGGGAAAAAGGATTTGATAAAAAGGTCTGGGATGGGAAACAGGAAGGTAATACTCTTACTCTCTCATATCATTCACCTGACGGTGAAGAAGGCTATCCCGGCAATCTGATGGTAAAAAAAATATATACCCTGACAGATGATAATGAACTAAAAATGGAATATGAGGCTGAAACTGATAAAACAACTATTGTGAATTTATCCCATCATAGCTATTTCAATTTAAAAGGGGAAGGTGATACAACAATTCTTGATCACTACTTGCTTGGTAATGCTGATTATTATACACCTGTTGACAGTACATTGATTCCAACAGGTGAAATATTGGCTGTTGCTAACACTCCTTTTGATTTTACAAAAGGCAAACAAATTGGCAGGGATATAGGTTTATCTGATGAACAGCTAAACTATGGACTTGGTTATGATCATAACTGGGTGCTTAATAAAGACACGGCAAATACTCTTACTTTCGCTGTAAAGCTATGGGAAGAAACCACAGGAAGAGTGCTGGAGATTTTTTCAACTGAACCTGCCTTCCAGTTCTATAGTGGTAATTTCATGGATGGCACTTTTACAGGCAAATCAGGTAAGCTATATAAACATAGGTCCGGATTGGCTATTGAACCTCAGCATTTCCCTGATTCCCCGAATCAATCCGGATTCCCTTCTACGGTGCTTAAACCGGGAGAAAAATATAAGCAGTTGAGTGTTCTGAAATTTGGTGTTATGAAATAAAAGTCTTTTAAGACTATTCATGTTTTTTATTTGTTTTTAATACCATGAAATTCAGGTATTTATAACGAAAAATAATTAATTCGGATGCCGGCTTCTTTCTATAATCACCCAAAACAACTTGTTGCAGTTGACTGCATAATATTCGGATATGAAAATGAAAAACTCAAACTGCTGTTATCGCACAGGGGATTCCAGCCTGCAAAAGGTGAATGGTCACTTATGGGTGGTTGGGTACATGATGATGAAACAGTTGAAGAAGCTGCGGAACGTGTATTATTTCAAATCACAGGCTTAAAGGATATTTATCTTGAACAGGTACAAGTATTTTCAAATCCCGGAAGAGATCCCGGTGGAAGAGTAATTAGTGTTATTTTTTATGCAATGATTAGGATTGACATACATGATAAGAACCTGTTAAATCAAAACGGAGCACGTTGGTGGACGTTTTCAGAAAAACCGGAACTGGTTTTTGATCATAACCAAATGGTAAAAAAAGCCCACGAAAAACTGAAACTAAAAGCAAGTTATACACTGATAGGAGAAAAATTATTGCCTGAGAAATTTACTATTCTTCAGCTCCGTACTTTGTATGAAGCGATCTTTCAACGACAATTCGATCCGGGAAATTTCAGGAAGAAAATACTTTCATTAAGAATGCTTGAAAAATTAGATCATAAAAATAAAACTGATTCAAAGAAAGGGGCATTCTATTACCGGGTTAAAAAACATAATGAAAAATTTATAAACGAAAGAATCGTTAAACAATAAATAGCAGATATTACTTTTTTATGATTTTTAAAAATACGGATTTTCAGGAATAAGAGTATTCTAATAACATAATAGTCAACGAAGATCGATTAACGATTTATGATTTCAGAAGTTATATGTATTCAATTACTCCTGTATGCCTGAAACAGAATACCTAGAATAAAAATAATTATTAATCCCGATCCTGCAAATGATAATTTTCTGCCTGTATAATATGACTCAGGTTCAAATTTAAACTCTATGATATGATTTCCTGCGGGAACATTCATTGCCCTTAATAGATAATTTGCTTTAAAATAATCTTTCTTATTGCCGTCCAAATACGCGTTCCATCCATCTTCATAGAAGATTTCCGAAAATACTGCTAACTGATCGTTTTGTGCACTGGTTTTGTATGTTAAATGATTCGGTTTATATGATTCCATTTGTATGGTCGAAGTAGAATCATATTTTATACTTTCAGGAATTTGATTTTTATACTTTTCATTTAAAATCGCAGTTGTGCTATTAATAGATTTTAAGGATAGTATCTCTTCATCCGCATTTACCACATACGTTATGCTGTCAACAAACCATGAATTTCCATAATGATACGGATTTATAATGGGCGGTGCTGAAAGCTGATAGATAATATATTTGGTGTTAAGCATGTTTAAAACAGGAATGTTATTTTTCAGAAGCTCCTGTATCTTTTCCCTGGTAGGATTACTTCTAAGAATACTATAAATTTCAGCATATTCCCTTGATATGTGGAAGTCAATTAACTCATTGTATTTTTTTAGTTTTGCACCATGATAACCGCCGAGGGATTTATGGAAATATGAGGTTCTGCTGCTGATAAAAGGATTCAGTATTGAAAATACCCTGTAATTTGTTGAGAAATTCAACTCCCTGAAAATTATCTTTTCCTGTTCAATTTGAAATTCTGCGGATTTAAGCTTCTTTACATTTTTAAGTTTGCTGACTTCTTCATTTATTCTTTCTACTACCATAGGTGATGATTCCATTTCATATTTCAGAATTTCATTATCAGCAACAGTTGCCTTAAAAGGATTCTTGTATTTTTGTGAATCTACCCAAAGTTTGTATTGAGAACCTTTTTTTTCATTATTTAAATATCGCTTATCAACGCTCCATAAATCAACCAACACCAGTATACTCAATATTAGCAGGAAAGTTCTTTCCCTAAGCTTACGAATTATAACCAGGTAAATAATTGTTGCTGTCGCCAATATAAAAAAGAGACTTCTTAAACAATCCTTTTTAAAAATATCAATTCGGATATCTATTAATTCTTTTTTAAATTCTTCAATTTGCATTAATACATTCGGATTATTATTATAGTTGCTTAATTGATTATTGAAATGTTGAATTTCCATTTTACTTAGAAAATCGAACCATGTTGCCGGTATCATATAGAATAAGAGAAAAAGGCTGCTTATGCCCAGGGAGACATATAAAAATCTTTTTTTGTCAACTCCGTTTTTTATAAAATTATTAAGAAATAAAAATCCTAGCAGAGGGAAGGATAATTGTACTAAAATAAGCATCATTTTGGTATCTCTGAATTTATTAAATAATGGAACATACTTAATAAACATGTCGAGAATATGGCTGTACTTCCATGATAATATTATTGCCAGTAATGAAACTGCCAATAGTGCCCATTTAATTTTGTCTTTTACAAAAAATATCCCTAATACAAATAAGAGAAAAATGCTTGCGCCAAAATAAAATGCTCCTCCCGAAGAATATTGGTCACCCCAATACGAAGAATATTGAGCAATTGTACTTCTGTAATCAGGGTGTACCTTATTTATAAATTCTTTGTTGTTACCAAGCATCCCGGAGGAACCTCCTTTAATATTTGGTATAGCTAACGACCATATTTCGCCAAATCCAAGACTATATTGTTTGATGTAGTCGCTGTCCAATGCATCATTTCTGTTATTGCTTGTTTTGTTATCCGCTGATATTGTTAGCTCTGATTTGCCTCTAATAGTATGTTTACCATATTCATAAGTTACTATTAAGTTTGAAATTGTTGGTAAAACACCCAGCACACCTGCTAACAACAGGACCATTGATATTTTGAAGAATTTTGGCAACAAATTATTTTTCATGTAGCTATAGAATTCCACTATTACAATAGCAATAATCAGATATAACATATAATAAGTCATTTGAACGTGATTGGCAGACAGATGCAGACATGTAAAGAAACTTAGCATCGCACTGCCTGTTAAAAAGTTTTTCCTGTAAGCATAAATTATACTTCCTGCTATGGGAGGAATAAAAGATATTGCGTGCACCTTTGCATTATGTCCTGTTCCCAGGTACAAAATGTTTATTGAAGATAATCCGAATGCAATTGATCCGATTATTGCCAGCCATGGATTCACATTAAAACATAATAAGAGAATATAGAAACCAATCATAAGGAAGAACATGTAACCAATCGGTCTGGGCATTATCTTTAGAATATAGTTTTTTAAGGAATTTATAAGATTGGAATTTTTAGTAGAAATCTGATAGGCAGGCATTCCTCCAAAGGCTGAATTGGTCCATAGGGGTTCTTCATCATATTTTGCACGATAATCATAAATTTCTTTACTCATTCCTATATATTGTTCAACATCGGATTGTCTGAGCAAGTATCCCTTTAATTGCGGTGAGAAGTAAATTCCACTTATTATAATAAAAACAAGAATCGCTGTAAAATGGGGGATTGATTTTTTCAGAATACTATTAATATTTTGCATATTCAATAGTTATTTTAGCTTAGTAATATTAATAATTTAAATGTAGTAAAATATTTCAAAAGAGGGACAGACACTTTTTACAAAAAGCGCCTGTCCCATCTCCTGGTTGTCCTTCGTAAGGGGACAGCCCCCTACTAAGGGACCAAGTAGCACTATCACGTTATTAATTCTGGATAGTTAGTGATAAAAGGAGGCTGTCCCTTTTATGTCCCTTTTATATATTAAAAAGTGTCTGTCCCTCTTAAAAGATTTTTTAATAATTCGTTAAATTCCTGTGGTTTTTCTAACATTATAAAATGACCTACATTACTGATATTTTTATTTATAAATCCCATATTATCCAAAAAAACCGAATCCAACGGCCACTTATCGGAATTTATTAAGAACTTCGGTATTTGCCTTTCAGTTAATGCATTAATTTGTTCATCATAATCTGCTGTTAATAAATTAAACGTTAACTTAACGCCAATTTCCGGAGGTCCCATTGACATATCATTGGCAATCCACTCAATTAAATCATCGTTACTATCTTCAACAAACATTATGCTTTTAACATACTGTTTTGTATAATTTTTAAAGTCATTTTCAAATGGAAGAATGAATTTCTTAACAGTATCCTTAGGAATAGGCCAGAATTTATTTTGAATCACATCAACAAGTACAACAGAGATATTGTCGGCATTTAGTTTTGATGCAGCATCCAGCACAACCATGCCGCCCATTGAATGTCCTACAAGAACAAGATTCTTAAATTTTAAAGTATTAATAACACTTAATACATCGTTTCCTAAAGTTGATATTGACCAATCATTATGATTATTTCCTGATTTTCCATGGCCTCCCAAATCAACCGTCACAACTTTATAATCATCTTTAAAATAATCAATCTGATTTCTCCAATATGTTTGATCACACATCCAACAATGAACAAAGAGTATAACATCTTTACCATCTCCAAAAACAGAATAATTTATTGATATTCCGTCAAAGGATTTTGTTTTTAAGTTCTCCTGTGAATACACAAAATATCCGATAGCAAAACTTAATATTACAGAAGTAATTATATTTTTCATTTTTTTTCAGGGGGCTGTCCCCCTGTTGTCCCCCTGTTTGTTAGTATATGATTATATCATTGATTCTGTCACTGTTGCCTTGTACCATAACCCATGTTATTCCTCCATTATTTTCGTCATAATACCATCCTTCATTAATAGCGGATGGATCAGGCTTTTCATCAAGAAACAGGATTTTCTTTTCATTATGATATACAGAATCAGGTGCGGATTTTTTATGTATTTCAAAAATAAAATACCTGGAAGATTTATCTGTTATTATCTGAATTTTATCCGGGGTTTTGTAACATTCTATCTTCATATTTGTAAGATTGGAATATGGTTTATTCCTTCCCGTGTAAACAATAGTGTCGCTAAGTATTTGAAAGAAGGAACTATCTGTCGGATAAATTCTGAAAGTAATAGTATCAGTTGAAGAATTAAGCCACGTTTGCTGTACGTTTATTAGCGGGATTATTGCTCCTGATTTCACAAAAAGAGGTATTTTATCTTCGGGTGCGTTATAATCATTTATATTTTTCGGGCCTTGATGCTTAGTTCCATCCCACCAATCATACCATACTCCTTCAGGTAGATATATATCCCGTGAAAATGATTCATCCACAACAGGGGCAACTAATATCCAGTCACCAAAAAGATATTCAAATTTCCGGTTATAACCTTCAGGGTCATTTGGATATTCTAATGCCAGTGCCCTGGTAACCGGATAGCCTTTTTCGTGTGCTATCCTTGCATAAGTCCATCGGTACGGAAACAGGCGTGTGTATATTTCAGCATATTTTCTATAAATATCCCTGTATTTTTCGGGATAATTATAAGGTGTACCGGCTGTTTCAAAAATCGTACAAAAGCAGGAAACCTGCGCCCATCTGGCAGTAACGTTATTTCCAGGGGGATCCGGATATCCACCTGTGTCACCACCTGAAAATGGGAAGCCGGCTATTGCTAGATTTAACATCACAGCAATATTGGCTTTTAAGCCACTCGGATATTCGTAGGTATTATCATTATCACCCGGCCATTTACCTGAAACATATTGCTGGGCACGGTTAGCAATTGTTCTGGGCAATGTTACAAAATCACCACGCAGAACATCATTCCAGGCTTCATAATATGCCTGGCAGGTAAACAGGGGATCGCTGTTTTGAACATTGCCGCGATCGATCTTGTACATCTGGCAATTATCACGTTTAATAAATGTTTTGGTATCATTTTTCAATTTTTCATAATTTGATGAATCTGAAAAGCTGCCGTAAAGATTTCTGGCAACCCATACACCGGTTTTATATCCCATATCCTGCAAGTCTTTGAACATCTTGCTCCCATTAGGAAAACTTGATTTTTCCCATTCAAAAGGTGGAGGCATACCTTCGTTTCCAAGAGCCCAGGGTCTGTCAATCCATATTAAGCCGCAGGGGATTTTTTCATCACGCATTCCATGTGCATCATCATAGGTGCTGCCTTCATCAATAAAATCACGCCATTGCCATGTAGTAAATAATGCCCAGGAAGGTGGTAATGCCGGTCTTGATACATGTTCAGTAAACCTGCTTATAACATCCAGTAAATCCGGCCCGTAGTGAAAATACCACAGTAAAGATGATCCGTTGAAATATCCTGCTCCATCTTCACTATTACTAATAGGAGGAGTCGTAATAGTAACTTCACTGCTATCTGTAAAATCAAAATTAACATCAAGATTGTTATCGATAAGTATTCCATAACCTTTAGTGCTAATATAAAAAGGTACATACCCACCCTGATCAGGTGTGCCTCTACTGTTCTGCATAGTAACCGACAGCCCTTTCAAATCAAGAGATTTAGCGTCCCAGCACTCTCCAAGCCCAAAAAAATGTTCGTCTTTAGATGATACAAATGTCTCTATTACTGGTTTAACAGTATCCGGCATTGTCATCCATACACTAAAAACAAAAGCATTGCGAAAAGTAATATATGCTACAGCATTTTTCGATTTCGTTGTATTGCAGTAAAACTTATAGGTTTCACCGATAATAACTGATTCATCATATAAGTGGTAAAATGGAGGGTCGCGCTTTACGATTGTATCATATCCTAATGATTCATAGGATTGTACACTGGTAATCCTGTCTTCTCCAAAAAGAAAAACCTGGTTCTCCTTTTCGCCGCTAATAAATCTGCCATGTTTGTCAAACACCGATATATGCCAGGGATCTTTCTTTATTTTCAGCATTAATTCACCGGAGAAGATATTTATATAATCATTATCTTCATCTGCAGTGGTAAGCTGAGCTTTAACAGAAAGATTAACAGAAATGCAAAGTAATATGCTCAAGGTTATCATTTTTATTCTAAGTTGCGCGTTCTTATAGTTAGGAGGTTTCATATAAGCAAATATTTATTTGTTATTAATAATCAAGGTTAAATGACTTATTCATTATTAAATAATTTATAAGTTTTTATTGCTGACTCAAGTATTTGGCGGGCTCTTATTTCATCACCAAATCCTTTTATCTCTATAATGTCCTGCCCTTTATAATTTGCAAACCATAGTTGTATAATTTCCAACACACCGTTGAATTCTTCATTCAATTCATCTAAATCATCAACATCATAAAAAGCTGTATTAGGAAGGACAGCTATCAACTTATCATCATGTTCATCATAATCCAGCATTATAAGAACACCGATTAATTTGCATTTTACCACGTCACCCCTCTTAACCGGAGGGCCCAGAACAATAACATCCAAAGGATCTCCATCTCCGCCCTGCAGCTTTGATAATAACGTTCCCGGTATCATACCGTAATTTCCGGGATAACCGAGATAATTAATTATTTTTGGTTCTCCTTCTTTGAATTCCAGTTTCATGCCACCGTCTGATTTGTCAACTTCCCATTTTGTGGATGTTCCAGCCGGAATTTCAATAACGGCATTTATTTCACCATCAGGATAAAGTGGTTCATAATCAGCAACAAAATGTTTATCGCCAATATAAATATATGTACTGTCGGGTGAAAATAATATTCTATTATCATCATCATTAATCCGCGGGGAATTATCACATGTAATAACTATGAGTAATAGTGAAGCAAGAGATATTGTATGTACGATATTAGTAATTTTCATTAATCCCACAAACCAGAATATTTTCAAATATCTTTTCACATATAATTATACAAAATAAAAGTATAATAATGCAATTTATCTCGATAAATGTTAATATTTCATTTTATACTACTTATATATATATATATTTGTTTTTCAGTATAATACGCGATATATTTGTTATAATGCTAATATTGGAAATAGAATGTATTATAAAATCATATCACCAATATACATAAATGTAAATCTTCAAAAAATCATACGATTTGTTAATAGTTCAGCAATTTAACAATATAGCAGTTTGACATTCTAAATAAGCTATTTATCAATAAGTTCAAATAATTCTTCCACTTTTATCTTAAAGAATCTTGCTAATCTTATTGCCAATACTGTTGATGGTACAAATCTGCCGTTTTCAACAGTATTTATCGTCTTTCTTGTTACACCTATTTTTGCTGCAAGTTCTTCCTGAGTTAAATTGTTTATAGCTCTATGCACTTTTATTTGATTACGCAATTCCCAATTATCCATAAATCAATCTTTATTGTATATTAATGCGGCTATTAATGAAGCTAGTATTCCAATATATAAAGTAACCTCACATACAATTAATGCTGAAATCTTATAAAACAGAGAAATACCAAAAAATATAATAATAGTCACTATTAGTGACCAAAATCCTATATAAACTGATTTATATATATAAAGCCGGTGTAATTCATTATTTAAAGCATTCTTTAATCTGATGTCTGATTTTATAGCTTTTCCTATTTTTAAATATCTTATCAGACTTACTACGAATAGTAGCCATCCCGGTAATCCCAATAATAATATTATTCCGAAAATTGTTTTGCTGTTAATCAGGTCTTTTATGATATAAGCGCCAAACCATAATGCCCATCCAAGAGTTAACCATTTTATCAGATTAAACCTTTTTTTATCATATTGTTCAATAATTGAAGTTTCCATAATACATTTTATTTGTATAACATAAACTTATCTAAATGTAACCTAAACGTTACAAAATTAATCATTTTTTTCTAATACACAAATAAAATATTATATATAATCAGGATTATTCAGAGTATCAACGTTACGGCCTGTTGCTGCCTGCCTAAGCTTTAACCTACGCTGAAGCTTCGGTTAACAGGAATGCTCCGGCAGGTAAAGTTGCTGGTTAAATGGATTACATTTTAATAAACTGATACCCTGTGCTTTCATCAGTGACAATTATTTTTAAACAGGAAGCATTACTTAATTCGTCTTTTAATGCGTCAAGGGTTATATATGTAGTTGTACCGAAAACTTCTTCATATCTTTGATGATCATGTCCCGTGATAACAAGATTCACATGATGTTCCATAAATAATTCCAAAAGCACATATAATTCTTCAACAAGAGGATTGGTAGATGTTGTAAACCGGTTACGAAAAAAGTTATTGTGCGTAATTACAACACAATGCCTGTAATTATTTCTGGTATTCCGGAGTATGTCCCTGAGCCAGGCAAGTTGCTTGTCTCCGACTGTACCGCCTCCGGTATCAATACAAATATAAAGGTCTTTTGCCTGCGGAGTTTCTATTGAAACAGTATAAGTTGACGAGCCGAAATAAGAAAAAAAGGTTTTCCATCCGTCAAAATACAAATCATGGTTTCCTGTAATAAGGAAGTAAGATATTGAATCTGACTCATCTAATATTTGTTTTATTATGTCGTAATCTTCTTTTCTGCCTGTAGTGATGTCTCCAACGATAAATAGCGCTGAAGTTTCCGGGGCTTTAGATATACTAAGCAGTTTTTCAAAATTGATAGTGCCACCGATATGACAATCTGCTGCAACCATTAAGCTGTAATTATCAGTATTAATTATTATTTCACGATCAGGATTATGGTTGTTCCATTGTATCGATTGGCTGAAACGTTTATTAACCCTGTCAGTAGATCGAATGAAACCAGTATAATCCACATCTTTATAACAGCCTGAGATTACTGAGAGAATTAGTAAAGTACAGGATAATATTTTTATACTTTTAATTGCCATAGCGCACCTGTTCTAAAGTAAAACCCAAAATAATTAACCCGTATATTGAATAAACCGGCGCTTTGATACCATAACTCGGAGTATAGCCTTAGCCTTGGCCTTATATTGTATCGGAACTTGCCAATTATCACAGGATTAGTTTCCTGCTGAATAAGGAAAAAATCAAAATTGGTAATTGAAACAGCAGTATTCCATTTATGGTCAATTGGCTTGATGTAGTATACAAAAGAATACATTAAGTTGCGCGGTTCAAAA
>Ga0114922_10006330_pt1 | contig 10880 bp, 8 predicted proteins | sample AartaG_FD_100975 | JGI IMG/M metagenome (GOLD analysis project Ga0114922, IMG submission 100975) | Deep subsurface microbial communities from Aarhus Bay to uncover new lineages of life (NeLLi) - Aarhus_00045 metaG | ecosystem: Environmental > Aquatic > Marine > Oceanic > Sediment | place: Aarhus...
AACCCGAAGGGACGGGCGTCCTTCGCCGCATTCCGGCGTCGCGCAGGCTTGGCGCATCGGACCCCTAATGCGCCGGCGTCCGACGCTCCTTGGCCTGCGGCGAAATCCGCTCCGTCGCGGCCATGGGTCATTCTGTTAGAGGCTCTAAGCCATCCATTGCTGGCGTTAACGGCGATCCGGAAGTGCACATTGGACATGGCAGAATCGGGGATGACGACTTCGCTGCCCAGTCCCCGGCCGACGGTCACAGGCCGCCCGGCCGGCAGTTCCGTCTCCACAATGCTCTCGTCCGGCAACTCGGCAATCAGCAGCATGGCGCCCTCCTGCGGCCGGGCGCGGCCCGCTCTAGACGGGTCGCGCCGGTACTGCGCTCTCTTCGGGCTCGGCTTCTTCGGCGGCGTACTGCCAGTCGTATGCCTGCTGGTGGTAATAGTAGCCGTCGTGCCCGTAGGCCCGGAGCATGCGCGGCGACACGTCATTGAGCACCACGCCCGTGACGTGGGCGCCCGCATCCAGGAGCAGCTTGAGCGTGCGCGCCGCTACGTTCCGCCGGCATCTGGCGGCCCTCATCACGAGCAGCACACCGTCGCACCGGTGGGCGAGGGGGGCCGTGTCCGCCACGAAGGCGGCCGGCGGGCCGTCGTAGATAACGATCTCGTACTCCTTGTGGAGCGTTTCCATGACGGCGCCGGCCCAGCCGCTGCCGAGCAGTTCCGACGGGTTAGGCACATGGGACCCCACGGTCAGGACGTGGAGTCTGGCAAGCCCCTCCTGGCCCTCAGGAGCGAACTCCTGCACGGCCTTCTCCACGGGCAGCGCGTTGACGATCATGTCCGAAAGGCCCGGCTTCCGCCGGAGCCCAAGGGCCCTGTGCACCATCGCCCGACGCATGTCGGCGTCGACGAGGAGCACCTTGCGGCCGGCGAGGGCAAAGCTGCTGGCCAGATTCGCGGCGACGACGGTCTTGCCCTCCTGCGGCGCCGTCGAAGTTACGGCCAGCGACCTCAGGCCGCCCTTGGGGACACTGAAGTGGATGCTGGCGCGGATCGACCGGAACGCCTCGGCGATGTGGTTCTCCGGGTGCTCCAGAGCATAGCGGGCCCGTTCCGCAAGGCCCGCTGCGTCGGTCGCCCGGGTCTTGATGCGCGGCACGTAGCCGAGCCATGGAGCGCCCAGGCGCTGCTCCACGTCGTGGGGAGCCTTCACGGTGTCATCCATGTACTCCAGGCCGTAGGCGAATCCCACGCCGAGCATCAGCCCGAGGAGCAGTCCCAGCAGGAGGGTGCGCCTGCGGTTGGGCGAAATCGGCATCCGGGGCGGCACCGCATCCTGCTCTATGCTGACGTTGGTGACTTCGAAGTCGTCGGTCAGGTCCACCTCGCTCATACGGCCGACGATCGCGTCGAACACCCGGCCCTGGCGCTCCACCTCTCGCCCGAGGCGATCGTACTTGTGCGATTGCCTCTCCACCTCGACCACGAGCTCCTGCTGTTGCGCCAGCGCCTCGGCCAGTTCCTTCTCGCGCTCGACCAGCATCTCGTGCTCCAGCCGTACAGAAGCGGCGGCGTAGCTGATGGCCTCATCGAAGCGATCCATCACGCCCTGCCGCTGCACCTCCAGGACCGCAATCTCCGGGTGCTTCTCCCCATAGGTCTCCATGGCAACCTGGCGGCGCTGATCAAGCTGCACGATCTGCTCGAAGAGCCCGCTGACGACCGGGTCCTCGCGGAGCACCTTGACCTTCATCAGGGCGTGGGGGTCTCTGACCTCCCCAACCGCCGCATCGAGGGCCTGGACGGCGGCGCTCAACCCGATCCGCTGCATCTGGACCGCTGTGTGCTCGGCCTGCAGGGCCTGCAAACGCTCGAGGGTGAAGCTCCCTCGGTCTACCGCGCCAAGCTGCGGAACCGGCGTCTCGTGCCGAAACTCAAGCAGGGCGTCCTCGGCCTTGTTGAGCACATCCTCCTGCTCCCTCCGCACGGTGCGGAGCGTGACCAGGGTCTCGCTGGCATCCTCTTGATGCTGCTGGATGGTCCGCGCCACGAAGGCCCGCGCGACGGCGTTGGCGATAAGGGCGCAGACGGTGGGTTCGGAGCTCTTCACGCACACATCGACCATGTTCGTGTCGCGGACCTGCTCGACCGTCACGGCCCCGCGCAGTTGCTCCCAAGGGCTGATCTGCCGAGCCGGCTGGCCGTACATCAGCAGTCTCGTCTCGTGCCGAACGGTGTCCAAGAGCCCGGTCGGGATCGTGTCCGGGTCGCCGCCGGGGAAGAGCGCGGCGAGGCGGTCGTCCTCGAGGGCCTTTTCAAGCACCGACCGGCTTCTGATCAGTTGAGTCTCCGTGCCGAGGTAGCCCTGCTCGCGCACGTCGTAAACCGGATCGAAGGGAGTCAACTGGGGCAGCCGCGTCTCGATCCGCAGCCTCGCCCGCCCTTCGTAGATGGGTGTGGCCCTGAACGCGTGCAAAGCCGCAAGCGAGACCACGACTACGACAACGACAAGGACGGCCGGCCAACGGCGGCGCAGAATGCCGACGTGGCGGCGCAGGTCGAGCCCCTCCGGCTCGGCGTAGTATGCCGGTTCCGACGGGACGGCCCAGCCGGCCATTTCCGCGTGTGCAGCAGCGTCATTCACTGGTCTAGTACCCGTAGAAGAACTGACGGAACCTGAACGCGGAGAGGAAACCGTCGAGGACGCGGATCGGCCACGTCGTGGTCACGATGATGGTGTCGTTCGGCAACACCTGAAGGTCGGGATCCTCGGCATTGGCGACCCGCGTAAGGTCGATCGTGAAGACTTGGGAGCCCGCGCCCGTATCGCGCAGGAGGATGGTGTGTTCGGTGCGCGCGTCACCCGTCGGGCCCCCGGCGAGCGCCACGGCGTCCATGATGCCGAGCTCCCGATCCCTCGGAATGGGGTAGAGGCCGGGGCCACGGACGTAGCCCACGACGGTGAACGTCTTCGCCACTTCGAGCGGCACATGGACGATGTCGTCAGCGTTGACCCAGATGTTCTGCTCGGGCTCGGTGCCCTCCATCAGACCCGTTATGCTGACGCGGACCGACTCAACGCGCGGCGGCTCCGCCGCACCGGATTTTGGGTGGCCGATCGCCTCGACCTCCGCCTCCTTGGACCTGGACTCCCGTGTCACGAGCACTTCGTCCGCTGCGCCCAACTGCGTGGCCCCTGCAATCAGGAGCGCTTCCAAGATGGGGATTCTGTTCTTCGAGATCATCTGCATGCCGGGATGTCCGACGGCCCCGGTCACGTAAACCGGCTTGCTGCGGAACTGCGACACCGCGATGCTGACCACCGGATCACGGTAATAGGCGGGCTCGTACAGCTCCGTGACCTGGTCCTCGATCTCCGCCAGCGTGCGCCCTTCGGCGATCAAGCGGCCAATGAGGGGCAGTGCGATGGCACCATCCTCATCCACGATCACGTTCAGCACCTGCGCGGCCATGTGGCCGCCCGGGAATACCCGCACCTGGAGCACGTCGCCGGCCCCGACCTCGTAGGGCTCCTCCTCGTAGGCCCATTCTGCCCGCCAGCGCGCGAGGGCTGCGGCCATGGCCGCCTGCCGCTCCTCGATGTCCTTCATCGGATCGGGCGGGAACTCCGACTCTGGCACGTAGATGCTCCCGTAGGCCCTCCGAAAGTCGGTGTAGCTGCAACCCAACGAACCCACGATCAGGAGGCACGTCAACAAGGCCAGCAAAGCTCTCTTCACGTTCGCCTCTTCAGTCATTGTGCGGCGGCTCCGACCTCGAGCGGCTCGATGTCGCCAGCGGCCACCTCGGTAGCCACCGACCGCCCGAGCATGTGGATCGAGACGACGAGCTTGGCCTGATTCTTGCGGCGCACGAAGAAGCCCTCGAGCCCGATGAGCGGCCCCGACTTGACCAGCACGCGGTCACCCTCCTGCATGTAAGGCCACGGATCGACTGGCACGGACCTGTCGATCAGTTGGCGCACCGGTTCAAGCTGCTCCTCGGGGACGGGCACCGGTCCCTGGCCATCACTCACCACGTGCACGACGCCGTCCTCCATCCAGACGAAACCCAAGCGGTCGCCGTGCGAGCGCACAAAGAGGTAGCCGGGAAAGAGCGGCTTTTTCACCCAGCGCTTGCGGTCCTTCCACTGGCTGAGCACCTCGTGCAAGGGAAGGAACACCTCGAAGCGCTTTGCCGCCAGCGAATTCTCGACTGCCTTCTCGTGGCGCGACCGCGTGTAGACCGCATACCACGACGGGTCATCCTGTGCGCGCTTACCGGTTGGCTCACGCATGGTTCGGTACGTACCCGTTCCCTCTCAGTTACAGCGTTCGGCAAGCCGTAAGTCACTTTGGGGAAATGACTTACGGCGCTATTTCAGCCCGTGTCCTCGACTGACGGGCACTTCTGTCCGGGGCCATCCTGCTCAAGCGGAGGCGAGAGACAGCAGCTCTGAGGCATCCGTGCTGTCCTCGGGGTACACGGCGTACCCGACCCTCACGTCCTGCTCAGAGGTGAGCAGGCTCAACATCCGCTTGAGGGCGACCTTAGCGCCTTCCCCGTCGGTCTCCGGCAACAGAACCCCGACCGCCCCGAAGGGGCCTGCCGAGTCGACCGGCAGGTGCATGGGACGGCCGGCGCGTCGTTGCCGGATGTACCTGCCCCCGGGCAACATAATGCCGACGATGTCGCTGCCACGGACATGGGACCTAACGTTCCGCAGCAGCTCGGCCATCTCCATCTTCTCGGCACGGAGCAGGACGACGCAGAAGTAATGGTTGTAGCGCTCGGATCGCCCCCGTTCGTCCTCGACGACATTCAGGAAGAGCCCCTCCGGCGTTAGCTGGTCGCCTTCGGGCTGCCGTTCGTACACCGTGTGCCTCCATGCATCGTCAAAAGGGTACCCTTCCCCCTCCAAAGCGCCGACGCGTTACGCAAGCCGTATGCCAAGCGCTCGCCGGGCCTCCCGACCCTCAGAGGGGGCCCTACGGGCCGCCCTTAGGCGCCCGCAAAGCCGCCGCCCAGCCGAGGCCGGAGGGGACAAGCCGGGTTCGTCACGTGACTGACACAAGTGTCATCCTTCTGACACCACTTCCAGAAGGGGCGCGCCTTACTGCAGGCTACCATTTCCTACGCGAAACGCCTCCAGACCGCTCACTGCGCCCCGCAAGGTCGGATCCAGCGGGGCCTAAGGGACAACGCCCGAACCCATCGAGCCCGGCATCCGCCACCGTCGACGCCACTACGCCGGTGCGCACCACACCAGCCGCGAATGCTTCCGCAGCTTCGTCCATGTTCTTCTACTCCAGTCGGCGCAGGCGCCCGAGGCGATTCTCAGGGGGCCCGACTCCGGGAAGCAGCGTGCCCCGACCTCCGGTCGGTGCAGCTCACAGCTGGATGTTGTGCTTCTTCATGCGCCGCAGCAGCGTCCGGTAGCTTATGTCAAGCAACGCCGCCGCCTTGGTCCGGTCGTATCGGGCTTCCCCGAGCGCCTCGATCACGGCATTCTGCTCGGCCTGCAAGCGAACGTCCCTCAGGGACGGCCGAGAGCCATTACCGGAACCACCAGAAAGCGCAGTTGTGCTCGTATCGGACTCGGATGGGGGGCGATCTCCCTTCGAGCGGCGGGATGTCTCGAAATGCCCGATAACCACGCCGCGTTTGATGGTGTTCTCGAGTTCGCGGACGTTCCCGGGCCAGCTATACTTCATGAAGCACTCGGCCGTGTCTCTGTCCAGGGGGTTGTAGTCCTTGCCGAACTGCCTGCAGTACCTGTGGAGGAAGTACTCTGAGAGGATCAGCACGTCGCTCGCGCGCTCCCTCAGGGGCGGCAGTACGAGGACCATCTCGTTGAGCCTGAAGAACAGGTCCTCGCGGAATGCCCCTTCCCGCATCTTCCGCTCGAGGTTGTCGTTCGTAGTGACGACAACGCGGACGTCTACCTTGACCATCTCCTTCCCGCCGATGGGCAGGAACTGCTTCTCCTCGATGGCCTGGAGCAGCTTGCCCTGGGTGGACAGGGGGACGGCGGATATCTCGTCGAGCACGATCGTCCCGTGACTGGCCACGCGGAAGAGGCCGGGGCGGCTCTCCTTAGCGTCGGTGAAGGCCCCCCTGTCGTGGCCGAACATCTGGGTCTCGAGAAGCGAGTCGGGGATGGAAGGGCAGTTGACTCGGACGAACGGGCGCCCGGCCCGAGGCGAATAGGCGTGGAGGAGGGCGGCCGCCACGTTCTTTCCCGTTCCGCTTTCTCCCCGCACGAGCACGCTTACGTCGTAGCGCGCTATCTTCAGCAGGTCCTTCTTCACCGTGATCATGCTCGGATGCGTACCGACCAGTTCGGGAGCGAAGAGGAACTCCGGCGGGTCGTCTGTGACCTCGATGCCGCACCGGTGGGTCCCGCCGCCAACCAGGCGTCTGATCCTGCCCTTGAAGAAGCCGTTGAGCTGCGGCCAGGTTTCGGCCGGCGGACCGAGGTGCAGCCGTACGAGCTGGTCCTGCCTCAGCTTGCCTTTGCCGTCGGTGAACTCGCCCAGAAGGCCGCCAGGGCTCAGGTTAACGGTGCTGCCCGCCGCCAGTCTCCTGTTGGCCTTGGCGTGGTACAGCTGGAGTGGCAAGTGCACCACCGATCTGGGATAGGCACGCCTCTCTGGTTGCTGCTGTTCATCCGCCACCGTGCTTTTGGCCCCCTTACGCTCCATTTGGCACCCGGTCGGGGTGACCGGGCGTGTCTGGCACCAAGTCGGAAGCCCCTGCCGCCGCAATGGCCAGCAGATCCCCCAGCTCCGCGGTATCATCCGGATAGACAGCCGTTCCGATTCTGAACTGCTGGAGCCCGGCGAGCGCGCTTCCGAGCCTTCCAGCAGCGATCCGTGCTCCTGTACGGTCCGTCTCCGGGAGGATAGCTCCCACAATCTGCCGTCCCAGGGCCTCAGCGGCCTCATCGAGGTGTCCGACGTCCTTTCTGAGCCGGTCCGGGAGGCAACTGCCGTCGTCCCCATCCACAACACCTATCAGGTCGCTGGCGCGCAGGCAGTTCCTCAGGTCTTTCAGAATCTTCAGGCCACGACCACGGTCAGAGATCAACACAAGGACTGCGAAGTTGCGCCTGTAGCGCTCGGCCCTGACCTTCTCCCTCAAGAGCATCTCCGAAAACGAGCGCACGATCGGCCTTCTGGCACTGGCCTTCACTTCGTCGAGCAGGGCCCGCGCAATCTCCAGCTCCGTCCGCAGTCTTCCCAGAAGTCGGTCGTCGGTCAATTCGTTCTCGCGTAACGAGGTCGCGGCGAGGAGCGCCGGGCAGTGACTGATCGGAAACCGGCCCCCACTATCCCCAGAGGGCGCAGCGCAAGTGTCCCCTGCTCGCAAGTCGTGTTCCGAAGAGCAGGGATTCCGTGCAGCATGCGCTGTATCAGGCCCACGGGGCGCCCCGGCCGGAGAGGGAACGGGCAGGCCGACGCCTGGCGGAAACCAAACTGACGGACAGAAGTGTGACAAAGACGTCATTGACTGCCAACATTGTCACATCTGAGGCCGGCCACCTGCGCGGGCGGCCCGCAACAGCCCATGCTGGGGAACATCCACCGATCTTCTGCCACAAACAGGCGGTCACGCCGGCCTTCGGTACCGAACCTGCTTCGGCGGAGTAGGCCTACGGTATGCTTCACCGTGGGCTTTGCCCGCACCGAACGGCCGATGTCGGCCACGCTCACGCGGCGGCAGCGCATGGCGTCGAAGACCGGTTCCCGAAGAGCTGTCTTCGGGAGACCCGAAGTGCAGATTGGCATCGGGCAAAGGCTTGACGTCGCGGCCGCCCCTTCATAGAATCTCCCCTGGGCACTGCTCAATCTCGGATTGGAGTTCTCGATCCCATGGACTGGGAGATCTGCTCGGTCACCCTGGCGGCTGGCGTTGGGCGCAGGATGCCTCAGGACATGCCGCCCAAGCCGTGCTGTAAGATCGGTCCTCTATCCGTTATCGAGAACGCGCTGAGAGCCTATGAAGAGGCGGGCATCCACCGGCACGTTGTCGTTGTGGGGCACCGTGCGGGCGAAATCATGTCCGAGGCGAGCCACGCCAAACGGGACGTGCTGTTCGCCTTCCAGGAGAGCCCTCTGGGCACCGGCGACGCGGTGCGCTGCGCCCTCGATCTCCTCAACGGGGTCCGTCCGCCCGAACACGTGCTGATATGCACGGGGGACAAGGTGGTTGCCCCCCACGTGATCCGGGGTGTGGTCGAGGCCTATGGGGGCTCTGACCGCGACCTGTACCTGGTCGTCGGTCCGAGCGAGCACTATCCCGGCTCCGGCAAGGTCGTCGAGCGCCCCGGGCTTTCGCCCGCCATCATCGAGGTACCGGACATCCGCGTCCGGAGCCTGGCAGCTCATCTGCGGGGCCTGCCCGACAATGCCAGACCCGGCACGATAGAAGAGCTTCGGGAACTGACAAGCGATTTCATCCCTGATCCTCGCGAGCTGGCCGTCTGCTTACCTGCGCTTCATGAGGTACTCCAGGGCGAATCGCTGAGCTGGTCCGCAGTGCTCGCAGAGGCAGGGGCCGTGCCCGATGCGTTCGACCTGCCCGGGGGCCCCGTATCGGTGCAAGAGGCGGTGGCCTCGCCTCACTGCAACCTGAGCGTCTACATGGGCCGTTTCAACCGGCTCAGGAACGCCGTACACGCCTTGCGCACCGACAACGTGCAGGGCCAGTGCTACTTCACGGACGTTCTCGACCTGATCGGTGCGGCCGGTGGCCGCGTGGGGCTTTTCAGGATCCAGGACCCCGAGGACGTCATGGCCTTCAACAACCTGGATCAGCTTGAGCGCGTGAGGAAGGTCCACGCCCGCCGCATGCAGAGCACGTTGCGCTACCCGGCCCTGGAACGGTGGCACAACTACCTGGCGCGCCGCGATCCCAACGGGCTTGCCGCGCGGGCCGTGGATGCACTGAGCGTCCAGGTCGGACACGAGCAGCCTGCCATCGTGGTGCGGTCACCGGGACGCATCAACCTGATGGGACGCCACATCGACCACCAGGGCGGAACCTGCAACCTGATGGCCATCGATCGCGAGATCGTCATGGCCGCCTGTGCGCGCGACGACGACAGGGTGAACCTATGGAACCTCGACTACGCCAGCTTCCCGTCTCGATCGTTTACGTTCGGCGAACTTACGGCCGATATCCACTGGGAGGATTGGCTCCACACGCTCGACTCGCAATACGTGCAACGGCTGGCCTCGGAAAGCGCCGGCGACTGGTCCAACTACGTTAAGGGCGCGGCCCTGCGCCTCCTGCATCGATTCCAGGGCCGCCAGCTCCGGGGCATGGACGCTGTGGTGTACGGTAACATCCCCCAGGCGGCGGGGCTGAGTTCGTCGTCCGCGCTGGTCGTGGCAGCGGCCGAGGCGCTCACAGAGTTGAACGGCCTGAACATGAGGCCCAAGGAGTTCGTGGACCTGTGTGGCGAGGGCGAGTGGTTCGTCGGCACCCGCGGCGGTGCCGGTGACCACGCCGCCATCAAGTTCGGCCGGGAGAGAGAGGTGGTGAGCGTTTCCTTCTTCCCCTTCCAGGTCGTCGGCCATCACCCCTTTCCCGAGGGATGGTCGCTCATGGTGTGCAACTCCGGCATCCAGGCCAGGCAAGTAGAGAACGCCCAGGGACGCTTCAACGCTCGCGTGGCCTGCTACCACATGGCCAGGGAGATCGTGCGCCGCGAAGTGCCGGGGTTCGCCGGGCTCATCGAGCATCTGCGCGACGTGAGCACGCGCAATCTTGACGTGTCCCTCCCGGCGCTCTACAGCTTGCTGCTGCACATGCCGGTCGAGGTGGGCCCCGATGAGGTGGAGCGCATGGCGGCGGAGCACCCCCTGGTGGACAAGTGCGTGAGGGGGCTGAATCTGGGCGAGCTTCGGTTCCCCGTGCGCGACGTGGCGCTGTTCGGCCTGGCCGAATGCGAGCGCTCGGAAAGAACGGGACGGCTCCTCGATAGGGGGGACGTTGCCGGCCTGGGCCGCATGATGGACGTGTCGCACGACGGCGACCGCGTGGCCCGCTGGATGCCGGAGCGCACGCCCTTCGAGTGGCGCGCAACGGACGACCGCCTACGGGCCCTGGTGCAGCTCTCGGCTTCGCCGAGGGCACTGGCGCTGTCGGGCGCAGCTCTGTGGGAACAGCCGGGCGCCTACGGGTGCAGCACGCCTGAGATCGACAAGATGGTCGACTGCGCGGGCGGATGTGCTCAGGTTGCCGGCGCCCAACTGGCAGGGGCCGGCCTCGGAGGCTGCATCATGGTCCTGGTAGAGGATAGCGGCGATGAGGAGGTGCGCCACGCACTGCAGAGGGATTACTACGAGCCGGAAGGTATCGAGCCGCAGTTATTTGCCTGCCGACCCTCGACCGGCAGCCAGGTGCTGACGTCCATCGAGACCTGGCCGTAAGGTTGCCACCCACCGGGGGCCCTGCCGGTTGGGCCCCGGCTGTCTTCCCCGCTCGTCGCATGGTGCGATCACAGAGACCGCTTGGCAGGCGGGAAGGCGACCGCCAAGGGCTTGGGGCGGGGAGGGCGTAAAGCCTTGCAAATACGCAGATTACGGGGGAGGGGGGTGGTGCGGATGGGGCGATCCGAAACCCATAGGCTCCTGGCCCACTGGGTCCCGAACCTGCGAACCGTGATGATCAATGCAGAGCGATGTTGCCCGCAGATGCTTGCTCAACATGCATCGGCTGAATGACTTACGGCGAGCATATGGCTGCAGGTGCTGGATGGCGGCGGACCGGCATTTGGCGCGAAAGTGTCCGAAGAATGTCCGAATAGCGCACGCTAGGTCCGGCCGGCTTCCCAACCCAGAGCCTACGCCCACCTGGCCCCGCAGGACGACGGGATCA
>Ga0114922_10006331_pt1 | contig 10878 bp, 9 predicted proteins | sample AartaG_FD_100975 | JGI IMG/M metagenome (GOLD analysis project Ga0114922, IMG submission 100975) | Deep subsurface microbial communities from Aarhus Bay to uncover new lineages of life (NeLLi) - Aarhus_00045 metaG | ecosystem: Environmental > Aquatic > Marine > Oceanic > Sediment | place: Aarhus...
AAGGTTGATCATGCCATCTTTAATAATTTAATTAGCTTAGTAGAACTTGAAGGGCATATTGATAAATATCCACCACATTTATCTGGTGGTCAGAGACAACGCGCCGCTTTTATAAGAACATTAATAGCAGACGCGGATATTATTTTGTTAGATGAGCCATTTAAAAATTTGCACCAAGAACTTGCAGAAAATTTATTGAGGGCTTTTATTGAATATACGAATGCAAATGGAAGAACTGCTCTAATATCATCCCACGACATGTGGTTAGCAAAAAAGATGGATTCCATTGTAAATTTAAACGAACTAAGGGGTTTAGATGAACAAATTTGAGATTATCAGAAAGATTCTAGAGAACGCACAAAATATTAAATTCTATAAAGATTTATATCAAAACAAAGGAGTTCAAATTGAAAATATTAGATCTATTGAAGATTTTAAAACGATTCCCTTTGTTTCAAAAGAGAGTGTAATGGGTGAAATGCTGCATGTGGAGGACGAAGAGACCACTTTCACAAGAGCAACCTCAGGGACCTCTGGGAGAATGTCGATTTTTCATAGAAGTAAAAAGGATCGAGAAATTCATCTTGATAATTTTAGAACTAGCGCTAATGGTTATTTTACAAAGGATAATAGGGTAATGATTATATTTCCTCCAGATCTATCTTTTATCTTTAGTGGTTACTTTTCAGCAGTAGGATGTGAAGTATGTTTTGGGGATGTTTATGATTTAAACTATTCAGCCAATTTAATCAACGAAACAAAGGTCGATACCCTTAGAACAACACCAATGATAGCACTAAAGATAGGAAAAATTCTAAAGAGAAAAAATTATAAATGCGAGATCATTAACATTATCTTAAGCGGTTCTATGCTGTCACTGTTAACAAGAGGGGCTCTAAATGATTATTACCCAGAGGCAAAGATTATTCAAAATTATGGTTTAGCGGAAACTGGGTTAATTGGGTGGCAATGTCCAGAAATTCATGGAACTAATTCATACCATATTTTTGAGGATACATATTTGTACGAAATAATTGATTCGGAAACAAAGAAGGGTTCAAATTCAGGGGAGCTAGTAATTAGCAACTTATGGGTTGGTTCCAGTAGTACACTGATTAGATATAAAACTGGTGATCATATTGAAAAAAGTAATAAAAATTGCAAAAGGACGAAGCACGGTTCAATCATCACTTTTAGGGGTAGGTATAGGTTTGACGTCTTAAAATTAAAAGGATTAACTTTGTATAAGGATCTATTCGAAAAGGCCTTACTCACTGTTACTGATTATATTACGGATACTTATCAACTCCATCTTTATGAAGAGGAGAAAAATGACAAGATACTTCCTCAACTGATATTAAAAGTTATCCCAAAAGAAGGCACAGATAAAAAAATTGGTAGAGCTATTGTGGAGCGAAGAATAATGAGCAGTTTCATGATTACCCCGAAATATACATTTAAAGATGGCGTTGACAAGGGCCTTTTTTTACCAATAAAAGTAGAGTTTGTAGATAACCTGAAAACTGGAAGAGTAAAAACACAAGATATTATAGATCACAGGGGATAAGTCTTAGGGAGTCTCTTGAATTGTTACGAATTTATTCCAGGGAGTCCACGGATTTTCTGATTCATCATCGTAATAATTTGGATCCTCGTTTAATCTCCAAACCGATTTTGACCAAGGCATGTAGAGGAGTGAATATTGGGACCCTTCCAAAATCCCATGTTGGGGTGAAGATAAAAACCGGTCCCTAAAATCGACTACAGAGCGCTTTTCTAAGGCTCCATAGAGATGGTCAAATACTTTTTGCAGGAAAGCTATCTTGGATTGAACAAGAGTATAATATTGCCATGAGGTCTCTTTGCTTCGCTCTATAGACCTAGGGACTGTCTCCCCATTCTCCCCCATTTTTGCGATGGCGTAATAGAAAGCTTTATAGTGATCGCCTAAAAGAAAAAGATTATTTTGAGTTGGGTATTTTAGGAATTTCTCCTCCAAGGTCGCTCCCTGAGAGATAATTTGATTTAAATTCTGACTATGATTATCAGAACTTAGAACACTAAATACTTTTTTATCTTCCAGCCGTATCTTCATGAAATCAATTAAAAACCAGACGAGCTTTGCATTTTCTATATACGGACAGCTACACAAGGTCATTGGATTATCCTTGAGCCACTCTTCTCTCGGTTGATCAGTAAATGGAACATGACCAGGTAATCTATAAGTTAAACCATCAGCAATCATAAATCGTGGGTAGGGAAGGGTAAAACTATTTTCTGGAGGAAAAAAGCCATATACTAGATGCTTAAATTGACTATCTGGGGGAAAACATAAAATATCTATTTGATAAGGACCCTGTACGTTTACACTATTAAATTGCTCTCTTGTAAACGGACGTCCTTTGATAACTGTCGCTAAATCTTTCCACTCCCAAATATACGTTTCCCAAAGTTCTTCCTTTGCATCCTTTTTGCTAAAGAAGGTATCGGTTGCAAACTCATCTGTGGACAAATTTTCAGGCACCACAAATTTAGGAATATTAAAATCCGCCTCTCCATTTAATATTTTCTTTCTTTTTTCGATTTCATTTTTTAACTCATCGCCGTTTTTTTGCATTAGTTTCAAATCTGCTATCGCCACAGCAAATCCTTGGAGCCTCCCCAACCCGGTGTTTACGAGCTTATCAGGAGTTTGGATAGATGTAACCAAGTTGATTATTTCTCCTAACTGATGAAGATTTTCTAAATACGCGTCGGTAGTATTTTCATTGGTAACAATTAATTCTTTTGCATTATCTAGAGTTGGCGACTCTAAAAACTTATTGGTTTTTGAAATATTTTCGGTAAGAAGTTCCAAAAATTTATGTGGTATTAAATTGAGAGTTTTTCCTTGCTCTTGATAGTATTTATATAAAGACCTGCCAAATTGTTTAGTAAATCCTGAAAAAATAATCTCCTCATAATTTCTATATTTTGTAAAATCAAAGGTAGAATCAACAAAAGGCGAATAAAATAATGGATCAAGCTTTGTTATTTCGTAATAGTTTTTCAAGGTTGCGTTTTCATTTAACTGGCTTTTATCTCCAAGTTCTTTTAAATTTGAGAAGAGCCATAGAGGTATAATAGCTGTTATTACAATTATGATAAACGCGAGGGTTTTATTCTTAGACATATAAATTATCTACGCTTCAATTAAAGAAATGGTATCAGTAAATTGATAGATTTAAAAGTGGGTTAATAATAATTAAATTATTCTAAAACTTACCCATGCAATTTGACTCTATAGGCTCTCATCTCACCCTCTCTTAATGGCCAAGGGTTTATTGTCTCGTATTTTAGTCGCTTCAGAGACTCCAAAATTAGAGAGTAGTTCTACGTTTGGTTTTCTTTAGCGGTAATAGGTGGAGATAGGTAAACTTTTAATTTCTTTCGCATCCGAACTATTATAACGAGGCCTCAATTTTCTTCAAACGCTGAATAAGCCTTTCGTAGTAAATGCCACCTTGCATTAGGTAACTAGCTAGTGGTAAAATAATAATGACCATGGCAGAAGAAGTGGTGAAAGATAGAGACAAACCCCAAACGCCAAAAGAGCAACCTACCTCCAAAAAGGCTGCTCCTACTGTTCAAGCTCCTCAATCGAAATCTCAGCATCAAGCTACGCCCCAACCCCAACCAGCCCCGCAGACAATTGTCGTTCAACAGAAAAAATCTTCAGATAAAAAAGGTTGGCTTTTTTGTTGCGGTTGCGGTTGCATCCCATTGTTAGTTTTCTCGTTCTTCGGTTTTTTATTGTTTCTTTTGGGGATGTTAAGTTTAGTGGGAGCTAAGGGGCAGCCTGGAACGATAGTGCCACCCACCTCGGTCAAGACGCCGATAAATCTTAAGGCTGTGGCAGGAGACAGTGAGATAAAACTTACTTGGAGTGAGGCTAAAGGTTCCATAAAAGAGTATCAAGTATTCCGCAGCCTAACGGGGAAAAATGACTTTTCTGAGATTGGGTCTGTTGATTCTCCTACAACAGCTTACACCGATTCAGACGTTAAGAAAGGCAAAACTTATTACTACTATATTTTAGCCCTGAGCTCTGCAGGTGCAAAAAGTGGTAACTCAAATGTAGCTTCGGCTTCAATCCAACAGCCTCCTATAGTCCCTAAAGGGATCTTTTCTTGGAAGGATGTTTTAGCCAAATACAACGCTGACACGGAGTATGCGAAACTTTTTGACTTAGTAACCGGGAAGACCCGGTCGGATATTGAATATTATGTCAAGCTTGAGGATCAAGGGAAAAATATGAAGTTGACCCTGCTTAAGGGGACGGTAATTTTAAACACTAGTGAGGATTACAAACTTTTACCAAACTACGTTTTAGTTATCGATCGGGTAGCCCTCACAGATGAGACGGGCGTTCCTCACGTTTTAACCTGGTGTGGTAACCCCATGAAACTGATAGTTAAGGTAACTCCTGCGAGTGTCTTTATCCAAAACATTCAAATATTTATCACTAACGTCATAAATGTGTTCCCAGTATATATAACCAATATATTCATTTATGCCGGTCGGCCGGTTAGCAGCGTGGTTGTTAATATTATTCCACGGGATGTACTTGGTCCCACGGTGATCTATGTATCTGATTTGCCTGAGGCAGAAGTTTCTGGTGGGGTTGAGGAAGAAGAGCCTGAAGAGGAGGAAGTCGAGAAACCCGAGGAGCCCGGTGGTCAGTGGGTGGTCCCGGGGAAGATACTGGTCATCGCTGATCCTGCGGATCCCGGTCCGGAAGAGGATGTGATGATGACGGTTAGACTGATCCCCGCCAAAGAAGGGGTTGAGATATCGTATACCGTTAATGGTACCGATGGTTACTATGATGAAGGGACTTCAGATTCTGATGATGCTGGTGAAATTAATTTCTATATCCCTGGTGGTGAAGGCGGTGTGGTAGACACAATAACGGTTGATGTTCCCTCGCTCAATCTTGACGGTTCCACTCAATACACTTTCTAAGCGGACTCACATTTTAAAGTTTAAATATTACATTACCAAAGCGGCTGTTCTCCAATGAATTCTCCTGGGAAAGAAGGGGATAAATTACCCGAATTGCGCATAATGAGGAATTTTCGAAAGACTCGTCTCGGTTCACCGATAAACCTCACTGATCCCACTACGAAATTTACCTATTCCGCCATGGGCGGGATGGCGTATATAAATGCAGAGTATTCCTTGTTCCTTTAGAAGTTTTTCAGCCACCCGGCCCACCGCCAAGATTGCTTCTGGCCGAAACACTTCGATAATTTCTTTCAGAATATGTTTGGCAGCGGATATCTCCTTTTTACGGGGAGTGCGGTTGGATAAGGGATTTCCAGACTTGAAAGGGTGCAGCGGATAAGCGTTCCAAATTAGGGGAATTCCAGGTAATTTGCTGATCATCTCCCAAACGATGTTTGCAGAAATCTCAGAGACTTGCGGAGTCTTTGTTGCTTTTCGAAATGTTATGTTTTGGTCCAGAGCCTTTGCGGCTACATCGAGTAAATTTTCCGAAATGAGCGGTAACCCTGTGCGGCGGCAACCTCGGTAACCGGGGGCCTCAAAGACCCACAAAGACCTTGGCTGTTTTTTTATTTGGGCCGAGAAGTAATGGAGAAGATTTTCACATCTAATAGAAGGTGCGTCTTCGCGATCTTCAAAAGGACATGTATCTGTGTATGGGTTAAACAAATCTGAAGGCGTGGAATCAAATTTTGCAATTCGAGTAATCAGCTTTTCGACTTTAAGTTGGTGGGGTTTCATATTCCGATTATACTAGATTCAGGAGGTCTATATCCCGTAAACTCAAGACAGGGTTTCGAAGTTACTCACTATATTTTTCAGTTTGTCTGAGACTTTTCCAATTTCAATTAACCTGCTCGCATACCTAGTACCCTCTTTATAGCTTTTTCTGATTCCTGTTAGATAAAAGGCGGCGCCAGCATTAATAGCTACTAAATCATGAAGAGCCTCCTTGCCTTTTCCTTTTAGCACTTTAAGAAATTGAGTGATTCCTTCCTTTCTGTTTTTAATAGTAATGTCTTCAACTTTTGCTTTTCTTACGCCAAAATCCTTGGGAGATAAACAGTACTCTATGATTTTTCTTTTTTTAACTTCAATTATTTTTGTTCTCCCCACATTGGAAATTTCATCAAGACCAGACATTCCGTGAACTACCAGGATCCTCTTATGACCTAGTCTTCTAAGTACCTCTGCAAACAGTCTCATATATCGAGGGTTTGCCAAACCATAAATACGGTTTTCCATCTCTATCGGAGAATAGGCAAAGGAAGCTATATGCCAGGGGATGAAATATTTAAGACCCATATTAACTGCTTTTTTCCGCCATCTAAAAAAATTTGTAAACCGTTCTGGAGATAAGGCTGCATAATTGTAGGCTACAAAATTGTTTCTTTCTAACTCTTCCTTAATCTTTATTCTTTCTATGTTATCTGTAAAAATAGGTATCCCTAACTCATTTAAGAGGTCACTACTTCCCAGAAATCCTGTGAAAGCTGCCGCTGCTTGTTTAGCAACCGATAAGCCACCTGTGGCTGCAACTAAAGAGGCCGCTGTGGATACATTTATGGTTTTAATATTATCACCGCCACCGCCCGACAAATCAATAATCTTTGAAGCATCGACGCTCACTTTAATAGATCCTATTCTATTCCTTCTGTCGTGACAAAAGCCTAAAACTTCTTCCACCGTTGGACTCTTCGCCATTAAACCCATGGAAAGCGCAGTAAAAAAAGTGTCCCTTATCATCATAGTCTCCCACGAGATTGAATGCTCTTTTTGTTTCTTTAAGAGTATGATTTTCCCCGCAGCTTAATTTTTGTAAAATGGGTGTTACTTTATTTAGCATATATAGCCAAGGTTTGCTAATAAACTCTGTAATAATTATATAAACTTGTAAGGATTTAACAAAATTATGTTAAAATACCATTATCGTGAGCTTTATTTATCCTAAAGTTTTGTCAAAACAAGCGACATCTACCTATAAATTACTCATTCAAAAAGGGGAAATGAGTGCTAAACAAATAGGTGATGCTTTAGATATTTTCCCCAACTCTGTCTATCGTCTCATTAATCATTTAGAACAAATTGGCTTAGTAGAACAAATAAACGCGTACCCAAGGAAGTTTCGAGCTAGAAATGTAGAGGAAGGATGGAACAATTTTATAGCTTACAAAAAAAGATCCTTTGATCGTTTGGTTTCAGGAATTAATTTAAAGGAGAAAGAAGGTGAACTGCCGTCCAAAAGATTCAGTATTACATTTATTCAAGGAAGAGAGGCTGTCTTTGAGCAATGCATAAAAGATTTAAGTCAAACACAAAATGAGGCAAAATTCATAGTTCTGGGATTAAAAATCGGAATTTCTCCGGAACTTATGCTCGCCCAAAAAAATGCAGTGGAGCGTGGTGTAAAATTTCGTGAAATCGTACAAGAGTATATAGATGAAAATCGAGAAATGATTTTAAATTGGAAAAAGCAGGGTCTTGATATTCGCCACGGCCAGCCCATTGGATTTCATCTGTTATTATTTGATGACAAAATATCTTATATCATGTCATACGATCCCTTAGATAAAACAAAGAGATACGCTGTAAGAATCATTCATAAGGCCATTAATCAGCAACTTCAGGATATTTTCAACAAGCATTGGAAAAAAGCAAAAAGAATTAAGCACACGTTGCTCACTAGATCGAATTCCCATCGGAAATGATGCTTTAATCTTTCACTGGCAACTGATCACCTAACTCTCCGGCTTGGATGTGTGTGGCACTCATGCTGCCATCGGGGTTTTCCGAGCCAAAAATACAAACTTTTACCCCCTCATTTAAATCGTCTTTGTTAGACAGAGTGGCCCTTACAACTTGGGTTGAATCAGAGATAAAAATAATCTGGGAGCCACCGTCTAGTAATTTAATGGTAATGCTTTTTTCGTCTTGATCAATAATTTCTCCGTTCACCGGTCTTCCCTGACCTTGAGGACGTTCGCCTGTCCCAAATCGTTCGTGCATCGCTAGTCTATTTTCGGCCATAGGCCGACCAGCCGCTGGCTGGGATTTTTGGTATTGCATTCCAGCATAAAAACTCCCACCCCCAGCTACTAAAATGACTAGGGCGACAACAGGAATTACGGTTTTAGGGTTATTCAAGTTAGTTCACCTCCCTCCTCTAAACTATTTATATCGTAAAGCTTCGACCCTTCGACTCGCTACGCTCGCTCAGGGTCTACACGCTGCGTTATTCATAACGCAGCGCTTCGATTGGTGATAAATTTGATGCTTTATAAGCCGGGTAAAAGCCGAAAACAATTCCGATAATAGTTGATACGCCAAAGGCTAGGATATAGGAGGGGTATGAAAAAGTCCAGGGGACACCAACCATTTTTACTAAACCCAGGGAAATAATGGTTCCAAAGATTATTCCCAAGAGACCGCCGCCCCCAGTTAAAAGAACACTTTCCGTTAAAAATTGAGTAATAATATCCCTCTTTTTGGCGCCCAGTGCTTTTCTTAAGCCAATTTCTCGAGTTCTTTCAATTACGGTAACCAGCATGATATTCATGATTCCGATTCCACCAACCAGTAGAGATATAGCGGCAATACCTGAAAGAAGGGCGGTGAAGGTAGAAGTAACGGCCGTAATAGTTCCGATGACATCCTCTTGGGAAATTATGGAAAAATCGGCCTGGGTGGGATCAGAGAGTTTATGTCGTGCTAGTAAAAAATAGCCGATCTCATTTTTTGCTTGATCCATTAACCCCTCACTTTTGGCAGCCACAGAGATGGAACCAACATGGTCTTGGCCAATGACTTGTTTTTGTGCTGTCGTTAGGGGAATAAAAACGATATTGTCCTGATTGAAAAACCCGCTACCGCCTTTTGGTTTGGTAACACCGATAACCCTGAAATTGAGTTTATTGATTCGCACATTTCCTCCCACAGGATTGGCCCCTTCGCCAAAAAGGTCGCCCACTACTTGGGGGCCTAGGACGGCCACCTTGGTTTGGGTCTCAAGATCTCGCTGGGAAATAAAAACACCGCTCTCTATCTCTATTTTTCTAATTTGGGCGTAGGCGGACATAACGCCGGTAACCCTGGTGTTAGTGTTGTCTCGGCCGGCCACTACTTGGCTATTTCTGGTTACCTCTGCCGATACTGCTTCCACGGTGGTGATTTGGGGAGAATCGGCAATCGCTTTAGCATCTTCATACGTTAGGGTTGTTATACTTCCCGTGGGGCCATGAACGCCACCTGTCGTTTGAGCGCCCGGCATAATGGTTAGAAGATTCGAACCGAGGGATTGAATACTGGTGGAGATCGCTTTTTGAGAACCTTGACCTAAGGTCATCAAAGCAATAACCGCGGCGATGCCAACGACAATCCCCAGGGTTGCCAGGGTGGTGCGTGTTTTATTTAAGGTTAGCGCTTCAAAACTGGTAGAAAGAGTTTCCTCAAAATCCATCAACAATCTCCCCATCTCTCAAATAAATGGCCCGTTTTGCGTGTCTGGCTATATAAGCTTCATGGGTAACAATGATAATTGTGTGCCCTTTATCGTTTAAATTTTGAAGAATTTTCATAATTTCCGCCCCAGAGGCTGTATCCAGATTACCCGTTGGCTCGTCGGCTAAAATAACTAAGGGGTTGGTTACCAGGGCTCGGGCAATCGCTACCCGTTGGATTTCTCCACCGGAAAGCTGACCGGGTTTGCTTTTGAGTTTGTCACCGAGGCCGACAGATACTAGAGCGTCTTTGGCTCGTTTTCTTCTTTCACCCTTTTTTATTCCAGCATACACTAGGGGAATAGCCACGTTTTTTAGAGCCTTGGCCCGGGGGAGTAAATTAAACGCCTGAAAAACAAAGCCAATTTTTCGGTTCCTAATTTCAGAGAGTTCATCATCCGAAAGTTTGGCAACGTCCTTACCCTCTAAAAGATAAGAACCTGACGTGGGGGTATCCAAGGCGCCTAAGATATGCATGAGAGTTGATTTACCGCTTCCAGATGGTCCCATGATAGCGACGAACTCTCCTTTTTTAATTTCGAGGGAGACGTTTTTAAGGGCGATTGTTTCCACAGCGTCATTTCTATAGATTTTTGTAATATTGGAGATTTGGATCATTATCTCCCACCCGAGCGCATCATCCCTCCAAAACCACCCATGCCGCCAAATGCGGGAGCCCCTTCACCTGATGTTTGCTCACTTACGATGATTGTCTCTCCTTCAGAAAGGCCGTTTAATATTTCCGCTTGGTTGGAGGTTTCCAGGCCCACCTCGACTTGTTTTTCCTGTGGGTTACCGTTAACTAAAACCCTAACAGTGCTTTGCCCGGTCTGCCGTTTTATCGCTTGCGGGGGTACCCAAAGGACGTTCTCTTTTGCTTCGACAATGATTTCCGTCTGGGCTGTCATATGAGGGTAAAGAAAACTTTCCTCGGTATCCAAACAGATCAAGATTGTGAAGCTTACCACTCCTTGCGTTTGTGTTCCGTCCCTATCTACAGCCACCACCTTTCCTGTGAAGTTTTTATCTAGAAAGGTATCAAAAGTGAGGGAGACCTTTTGATCGGTAGCAATCTTTCCGATGTCAATCTCGTTTACCGAAACCGACACTAAAGGTTTGGATTTATCGGCTATTGAGAGAATTTTTTGTTTCATTTTGGTCTGGTCTTCTGAAGATAAGGACGAGAGTACCATTCCTTGAGCCACTGAGACTGAGGAAATTGTTCCCTCTTGCGAGGCGACAAGAACTGGTGAAGTACGCTGGTATGAAGTTTGCGCGACATTCAAATCAGCCCTGGCTTTAGCGATGGCGTCAGCCGTATTTTTATATTTTTGCT
>Ga0114922_10006332_pt1 | contig 10874 bp, 10 predicted proteins | sample AartaG_FD_100975 | JGI IMG/M metagenome (GOLD analysis project Ga0114922, IMG submission 100975) | Deep subsurface microbial communities from Aarhus Bay to uncover new lineages of life (NeLLi) - Aarhus_00045 metaG | ecosystem: Environmental > Aquatic > Marine > Oceanic > Sediment | place...
CGATCCTCCCCGCAAGCCGGCGCATGGATTGCCTCAGTGTGTGCACAAGAGCGTTGCTAGGTGCAGTCATAGACGCTGTCCGGGAGCCGGCGCTATGCCATGCCCTGGAGGCGCCTGAGAGTCTACCAGTGCTGAGTCTGTGGCCCAGGTGTCGCCGTCGGTCATTCCCCGCTTGCCGTCTCCTCCTCTACCAGGACACGCCGCAAGAACTTGCCGACGATGCTCTTTGGTAGCTGAGCGCGCATCTCTATCGCGGTAGGCACCTTGTACTTGGCGATCTTGCCCCTGCAGAATCGGACAAGCTCCGCCTCCGTCGCCGTCTCACCTTCTTTCAGCACGACGTAGGCTTTGACCGTCTCTCCACGGTAGCAGTCGGGAATCCCTGCGACAACGACCTCCTTGACCTTCGGATGCTCGTAGAGGACCTCCTCCACTTCGCGAGGGTAGATGTTGAAACCGCCGGCGATTATCATGTCCTTCTTGCGATCGATGATGCGGAAGTAGCCATCATCGTCCATGATCGCGATGTCGCCAGTATACAGCCAGCCACCGCGCAGGGCGATGGATGTCTCTTCGGGCATGTTCCAGTAGCCCTTCATTACCTGTGGCCCGCGGACGATCAGCTCCCCCGGCTCCCCGGGCAGCAGCTCCCTGGCGCCCGTTTCCAGGTCGACGATCTTGGCCATCGTGTCAGGGAAGGGCAGGCCAATCGTGCCGATTCTATTCTCGCCGTAGACCGGATTGGCGTGGGTGACCGGCGAGGCTTCGCTCAGGCCGTAGCCTTCCACCAGCCTCCCCCCGGTCAGCTCCTGAAACCGCTTCTGCACTTCCACAGGCAGCGCAGCCGCACCGCTGATGCAAGCGCGGATGGACTTGACATCATACTCCGTGCAGCCCGGACAGCTGTTGAAGGCTACGTACATGGTTGGGACGCCGGGGAAGACAGTCGGGTGGTGGCGGTTGATGTTCTTCATCAGGCCTTGGATATCGCGCGGGTCTGGCACGAGTAGCATCGCCGCAGCGCTGTGCACACTGACATTCATGCAGGTAGTCATTCCAAAGCTGTGATACAGCGGCAGAGCTGTCAGCACGACTTCGCGCCCCTCCTCAAGATCGTGCATCCAAGCTGCACACATCACCGCATTGGTCATGATGTTGGCGTGGGACAACTCGGCGCCCTTGGGCACGCCGGTGGTCCCGCCAGTGTATAGCAGAACGGCTGTGTCGCCTGGCAGCACCTCGACTGGTTGCGGTTTGGGCGGAGAACCTCTCAGCAGTTCCTGCAGCCATTGTGTCTGCGCATCGCCGGAGATGTCCTGCCGATCCCCCTCCCGCTTCTCCCTGAGCAGCGTGAAGAGCAACCGGGTCAGCGAGGGAAAGTACTCCTTGATGTTTGTGACGATAACGTGTCGGAGCGCGGTCTTGGCACGGACCTGTCTGACGATGGGGTACATGCGACTCATGACCAGCATTACAGTCGCCCCGCAGTCTCGGAGCTGATGCTCCACCTCGCGGGCTGCATACAGGGGATTGAAGGGGGCGACGACGGCTCCCGCTTTGAGGGCGCCGTAGTACGCCATCACAAACTGTGGACAGTTGGCAAGGTAAATGGCAACGCGGTCGCCCTTGGCCACGCCCAGTTGCTGCAGTGCGGCAGCGAAGCGATCTGTCAGGTCATTCAGTTGGGCATACGTAAGCGTGGCATCCAGGAAGATGATGGCCGCGGCACCAGGATGTTTGAGCGCCGCTTCCTCCAGGTTTGTGTGCAGCGCCCGCTGGGGGTACTCGAGCGTCGGTGGTACAGATGGCTCATAATGGCTCAGCCAGGGCATTTCCACCTGGTCACCTCCTTCGAGCGACGCCTCTCCGCGCCGCAACGGACCAACCGGCGAAGCTGTTGGCGTCATTGCGAGGGGTGCTCAGGCCATCAGCACATCGACCAGCAGTAGCTCGGTGTCGTCAGCCGAGGTCAGCGCGAGTATGCCTTCTCCGGTGATCATGGCGGCCGACAAGGCTGGCATGCGCAAGCCATCGAGTAGAATCGGGCCGCCCTCCACCACGTACAGGTAGATGCCCCGCCTGGGATTGGGCGTATAGCGAACAAACTGCCGGGCCTCGAGAAAGCAAGCATACACCTCGGCGTCAGAAAAGATGGGCAAGGCCTTGTCATGATGGCTGGAGACCACGGGCAGGAAGCGACCTTTGCGCTCGTCGCGCGTCACCGGCAGCTGCTCCACCGAAGGGATGAGGTCCCGAGCAACGGGCTTGAACCACATCTGGATGAAGCGCGCGGGTTGATCGGGAAGGTTGTTGATCTCCGAGTGCCACATGCCTCGCCCGACCGTGGTGTGCTGCACCCAACCCTTGCGTAGTGCCCTCGCCGAGCCGTACTCGTCCGCGTGGCGAAACTCTCCGCCGGCGCAGTAAGTAACTAGCTCGATGTCGCGATGGGGATGAAGAGGCCACGCCGCGCCAGGAGAGAGGGTCTCATCATTGAAGACGAGCAGGTTCCCAAAGCTCTCGTACTCGGCGTCGCGGTACCGGTCGAAGGAGAAGTGCCAGTGGCCGTGGAACGTGCCGTTCTGGATTTTGCCGCTGGCCTTGTGAATCTCGTCTGGCTGACGAACGGTGATCATGGGCATCACTCCTTTCGTGCAAAGCCTCCGAAACCAGGGACGGTACGTTGTGTGTGAGCACATTGTAGCACGCACTCGGTCGGATGGCAACTTGTCCGCGCACCGTCGCCACAAGCGAGCGGCGGGTGCGCATCGATCCGTCTCAGGCGAACGCCTACCTCAATTGCTGTGCCATCCGGAGCGAGGGGATATGCCGATTCTCTGAAGGTGGCGTCACCCCCGCCTGCCTCTGCGAGGGCCTATGATGAGATGCGGTCGGACAGAATGGAGCATCCGGGCGCATGGTGCCCGCCAGGCTGAAACGGTCAGTTGCTGCCCGGCCTGGTTGCCTCTATAATGCCGTCCGGAGGACACGCATCTCGTGGAACGAACCAACGAGGAATGGCTGCAGGCGCTGCGCGGGCAAGGCCGAGCTGCAGCCCTGACCGATCTTCACAGCCTGTTGCTGCGCGGCCTGCGAGTGGCTCTCCGGAGCAAGGGACGAATCACCGAAGCGGACGTCGAAGACTTTGTGCAGGACGCGCTGCTCCGAATCCTGCCCGCGCTGGATACCTTCCGCGGTGAAGCCCGTTTCACCACATGGGCATACAAGATTGCCATCCGTGTGGCGCTCAGCGAGCTGCGCAGAAGGCGGTGGCGTGATGTGTCATTGGATCAAATGACAACCGCCTCAGACAGCGACTTTGTGCCCGACACGGTAGCTGATCCCGATGCAAGCCCCGAACAGCAGGCGATCCAGCAGGCGGTGCTGCAAACGCTGCGAGAGGCAATTGCCAGCGATCTCACCCCAAAGCAGCGCCAGGCCCTGGTTGCAGTCCGCGTTCACGGCATGGCACTGGAGGAGGTCGCACAGCGCATGGGCACCAACCGCAACGCTCTGTACAAGCTCCTGCACGACGCGCGAAAGCGCCTCCAGAGGGCACTGCAAGAGAGAGGATTGCCGAGCGAGGATGTCCTGTCTGCGTTCGGCATCGCGGCTCAGGTAAGACCCGACGCAGGCAGCGCATCCATCGGAAAGGGAACGCAAACATGAGCAACGGCAAGCTCGGATTGCTGGAAGTGAAGAGGTGGCTGGTTGACGTGCTGAGTACCCGCACGCATGAACTCGACTGCGACGAGTGTCTTGACCAGCTGGATCTCTATGTCGAAATCACGTTGTCGGTCGGAAGCGCTGCCGAGGCGATGTCTTCCGTACAGTGCCACTTGGATCACTGTCAGTGCTGCCGTGAGGAGTATGAGGCACTGCTCACCGTTGTCCGCGTTCTCCGCTAGCTTCCGTCGCTGACCTGCGGCCCGCCAGCTCGGCGCGGGCGCTGCGCAGCGCGCTTCTCCCCAGTCAAGAATCGCTTCTTCGCAGCATCTCTACTACTGAAGGAGGGTCGTTCACCGTCCCTCCGATGCCGGTCACACCTTGCTGCCTGTGCCCGAGAAGGCAGACCAGTGCCAGCAGGGCTTTTACACACCACCCCAAGAGGAGAGACGTATGATACGCAGCTTTGCGTTTCTGCGCCTATCCGTCTTGCTGCTCACAGCCGTTGTGATCGTCACGTCCGGTCCACGAACGGTCTCGGAACCGTCAGCGATCCCAGCACCGGCACCCAAGACAGCCTCACTAGTACCGGCGTCGGACCCGACACCTGTGCCGACAGAGCTACCGCTATCCTTCGCCTTTCCCTCGGAGGAGGGCAAGTGGACGCCGCCCAAAGGCGCCTTTGCTAGCGACAAGCCTGGTGGAGCCGGGACCATGAACATCGACCAGATCGGTCAGTTCACGTTTGATGCTGAGCAGGTTGAGACAAAACGTCCTGACATCTTCCGCCCCTGGTATTCCTCCATCTTCGATGCCCTGGTTCGCGTGGCGGAGCAGGGCGAGATCGATCTGGAGTACCACTTCGACGAGACCATGAACACGCATGTTGTCGACGCCATCAATGGCAACGCCAGCTAGTGGTACCGAGCATACTACGCGGGTGGGTGGGCGGAGAACAACGCCTTTCGCATGGACATGTACCCGGACAAGCACGGTACCCACATCCGCCTGCTGCAGGTGCAGCCCGACTATCTGGAGGAGATTCATCGCACGTTCGCGGAAGAGGTCCAGCGACTGGAGACAAGCGGTGGGCAGATGATCATCCCTGAGTGGACCGTCCGATTTCCGGCGGCCAACTATACCTTCCGCGATGTGCGGGTCACAGCACACGACCTGCGCAGCCATGTCTTTCAGCCAGGTGTCCTTACGGCGCTTGATGTCGTGCTCAGCCTGGGCGAGCAGGGGCAGCTCCCAGCCGTGAAACTGACATGGTACGAGAGCATCGGGCTCGCCGATCCGGTGCAGCACTACTGGGTGGAACAGATGGGCGATGCGGTGGCCAATGGAGGCTGCGGCTTTGTCTACGAGACCGGACCTCTGGCGTTTCGCGGTTTCATCGGAAGCCACATCCACATTCCTTCGGACACTCGGGTCATGGTCTCTCCTGAGTACGCACTGTGGTTCTGGATTTGCCAGTAGCAGGCGCATCATCATCCAAAGGGTCGTCCGTCAGAGCAGGGCGGGCTCCTGCAAACCGTTCGGAATCCCATCGTGCCTCCAGGTCACAGATGCGTTCATGCTTTGGGGACCAACGCGAACAGCCCAGTCACCTTCTGCGAGCAACGCCTGACGGTCGATCACATCTGGCGTAGGGGCAGCACGTCGGTGCACGCCCCGGGTCCAACCAAGACAGGAAGCCACGCGACTCCCTGAACAAGGCGAGGCAATCGCCCACGCCATCGCGCGCCCGGAGTCAACTCTGGGCGCTCGATCAGTGACAGTGCTGGGTGCCGGCTGTGGTATAATGCCCGCGCCGTGAACAAGAGGTTGTGTCTCGCTGCCCTGTCAATCCCTGTCGTGCTTGTCGCCTACGCCTTCCTGGAGCCCTACTGGCTGATGGTGCGTGAAGTGCACATTTCCCACGTCGATGTGCCGGAGGCCTTTGACGGCACACGCATCGCCTTCTTGACCGACATCCATCATGGCCCCTACTTTTCGCTCAAGCGCGTGACAGCCGCCGTGAGTCGGGCGAACCTGCTCCAGCCGCACATTGTGCTGCTGGGCGGCGACTACGTGCACCGCGACGCGCAGTTCATTCGTCCGTGCTTCGCAGAGCTCTCCAATCTAGAGCCAGCACTCGGGACGTTCGGTGTGCTGGGGAACCACGACCACTGGGAAGGTGCTGTGCTGACCAGCCACAGTATGATCGAGGCTGGCATCGGATGGATCAATAACCGCTCTGTCTGGGTCGCGAAAGACGGCCAGCACATCAAGATCGGCGGGGTGGACGACCTCTGGGAGGGCAGCCAGAACCTCGAGGCGACGACCTGGGACGCCCACGCAGATGACTTTGTGATCCTGGTCTCACACAACCCTGACTACGTCGAGCAAATGGACACCGATAAGGTCGATCTCGTGCTGAGCGGTCACACCCACGGCGGACAGGTCACTTTCTTTGGGCTGTGGGCGCCATTCGTGCCGTCCGAGTTTGGGCAGAAGTACCGCAGCGGCGTTGTGCAAACGGGTTCGACAACCGTGGTCATCAGCAACGGCATCGGCACCATCCCGCCTCCGCTGCGTTTCTTCGCGCGACCGGAGATCGTACTGGTCGTGCTGGAGCGGGCATGAATCCAACATCGGGTCGCTGTATTGGCGCTCAGCCGCTGGGTCGGCTCAGGACAGAAAGCCCGTCTGACCGTCGCGGGCGCTCGGTGCGCCCTGCTGCCCCGACACTCTGTCACACTCCCGGAGGCTGCCAATGATTCGCCCTTGTCAAGAGCGAGACTCTGAGGCGATGTACGCAGTGATCAACGAAGCGGCGCAAGCCTACCGCAACGTGATTCCTGCTGACCGCTGGAAAGAGCCCTACATGCCTCGAGTGGAGTTGCAGCATGAGATCGCCGATGGCGTAGCGTTCTGGTGCTTTGAAGAGCAGGGGAAGCTGTTAGGCGTGATGGGCATCCAGGAGGTTCAGGACGTGACCCTGATCCGGCATGCCTATGTACGAAGTGACCAACAGCGCAAGGGCATCGGCAGCCGTCTGCTGCGCCACTTGCTGTCGCAAACCCAGCGGCCGACTCTGATCGGAACCTGGGCCGACGCTACTTGGGCCGTACGCTTCTATGAGCGGCACGGGTTCCGTCTGGTGACAGAAGACGAGAAGGTCCGATTGTTGCACCGCTACTGGAGCATCCCCGAGCGACAGGTAGAGACCTCCGTCGTTCTGGCAGACCCACGATGGCTCGCGGTGCGCCAGACGCCATCCGAGTAGCTCGGTCAGGCTAGCCTGATCCCCCCGCAGTCGCGCCCCTCGCCCCTGCGCACACAGCTGTGCACGTCAAGGCATACGCACTCGCAGCGGTCGCCCGCTGTCGCAGACTGGCCTGGGGAGCGTGGGGCGTCACCATCAGAACGCGCAAGGCGTGTTCGCAAAGCAGCATCCCCGACAGTACCCCGAACAGACCCTTGACAAACCGGCCCTCTCATGATACAATACCCTTGCGGTGACAATTGTTGCGTACACATAGGGCAGCTAGCCGCTCCCGCTCCTTTCTAGCTCGCCGTCGGGCAAGCTGCCGATCCTGAACCTTTTCAACCGAGCGTTCTGCTCCGTCAACGGACCCTACCCTCCGACCCGCCCTCGCCCACGCGGTGAGCCGGGCGCCAGGGTGCGGGGAGCAATCCCTGTGCCTGCCGTGTTCGCAAAGGAGGCCCTTTTCCGGCATTGTGAAAGGGCCTCCTGTCTCGTTTTCGGGGTTCATTGACATCGTCCCCCTGCACGAAGGAAAGGATGCCTGCCTATGGCCTAATCTCCCGTGTGAGCTTCAAGATGTCATGGCCACATCGTGTGGCAATTCCATGAGAGGAGATTTTCCGTATGGCTGAGAACCTCGATCAAAGGCTCTCGCTGCTGCAAGAGCAGCTGAAGGAGGGGGCGATCACGCGCAGGTCCTTCCTGCGCTACGCCTCCATCCTGGGGGTGTCAGTCGCTGCGGCAGAGGCATTGGCCGCATGCGCCACGCAGGCCACGCCTGCGCCAGTTCCGACCTGCCCACCCCCTGCCCCTGTGCCCACGTGCCCGCCCGACGAACCTTGTCCGGAACCAGCCCCGTGTCCAGCCGTGGAGCCCTGCCCGGAACCAGAGCCCTGTCCGGAGGTCGTCAAGACAGGCTGGGGCATGCAGAACTATCCCTATCCGCGCTCCGGCTATATCGACTCGGTGGAGCAGCTCTGTGTGGGCTGCGGGATCTGCCAGATGGCCCGCTCGATGAAGCACTTTGGCGTGATCAACCGCGACTGGGCGCGCGTTCGCGTGACAAAGTACATGCTGCCGCTGCCCAAGGCCATCCAGTCAACCTGCGTGCAGTGCACGCCGGAAGAGGCCGAGTGCCAGAAAGCTTGCCCCATCAACCCGCCAGCGATCTACTTTGACGAAGAGACCCAGCACATGGTCGTGAACAAGGATACCTGCGCTGGCGCCGCCTGCCTAGCCTGTGTCCCCGCCTGCAACGCCAACAACGTGCACTGGGAACCGACCGCCTCGGATGTGGTCTTTGTCTGCGACCTGTGCGACATTGACAACACCGGGGAACTCAAACCCGAGTGCGTGGAGGTGTGCAATTACAACGCGCTGCGCTTCCAGAGCAAGTCACCCAGGGACTGCTGGCGCATACACTCGGATGAAAAGGCCGAGCTGTTGGCCAGGCGAATGTACCCGCTGTCCAAGACCGAGATGGCCACCGAGTGGAGGATGTGATGGCAGAGATCAGTTTCTATACACTGGAAGTCGACCTGACCGCGGGCACCAGCAAGAAGGTCGATGTGACAGAGGACATGAAAAAGTACCTTGGAGGCAGAGGGCTGGCCACCAAGCTGCGCTGGGATATGGTGCCGCAGGGTGCGGATGCGCTGAGCCCGGACAACATCATCCACTTTGGGATCGGTCCGCTCACCGGACTGCTCGGCACCAAGATGATTGTCAGCTTCATGTCGCCCCTCACCAACTGGGCCGGCCGGGGCGCGACCTCCGGCTACATCGGTGAGGAGATGGTGCGCGCCCACTACAACGCGGGCATCGTGGTTCGCGGCAAAGCCGCGAAGCCGGTGTACCTGTACGTCTACAACGACGACGTGGAGATACGCGATGCCTCGGACCTGTGGGGTGAGTGGAAGCAGAAGACAGAGGTCACGATCCGCGACCGCCTAAAAGAAGAGACCGGCCAGACCTTTGGTGTGGCCTGCATCGGACCGGCAGGCGAGAACCTGGTGCGCTACGCCAACATCACCACCGAGTTCGTGCACAGCGCGTCCAAGTGGGGCGGCGGTGCGGTCATGGGCTCCAAGAACCTCAAGGCCATTGCTGTTAAGGGCACCAAGACCCCGATGTATGCCGACCACGCCACGGTGTGGGATATGATGAAGACCTACGCCCAGCATCCGGCCACGGCCAACCGCAAGCTGGGCGAGAGCCGCTGGGGCCACACCACCTCCATGCCGACACACCTGCGCAATGCCAATGAGGGCATCAAGAACAGCCACCTGTCCTGGGATCCCATCGTGGAGCAGAGCAATGCCCTGGTCCACAACCTCAAGTACTACGAGTGGACCGACGGCTGCCCCGGCTGTGCAGCGGCCTGCTTCGTGCCCTTCTTCAAGAACGGACCCACGGGCGCCTTCGCAGGCGAGTTCCGCCACGACAACACGGGCAACCTCAACGCCAACGTTATGCTCGGCTACGAGGAGATGACCGAAATCTCATCTTACATTGATGAGATGGGCGTGGACGGCGAGGAGGTCGGCGGGATTGTCGCCTGGGCCATCGATCTCTATGACAACGGGATCATCACCAAGGAGGACACGGGCGGCTATGAGTTCAAGTGGGGCGACATTCCCACGGTGAACAGGATCCTGAACATGATCGCCTACCGCGAAGGCAAAGTTGGCAACGCCCTGGCTGATGGGTACTATCGGGCGTTCGAGGTCTTTGGGAAAGAGTCCGAGTGGTACGCGTTCCAGTTCCACGGCTGCTCCGGTGCCACCTACGATCCCCGCAACAAGTCAGCCGGGCGAGGACTGGAGTACGGCACCAGCCACAACGGCGCGCGCATGGGCGCAGGCCACAGCAATGCGATTCGAGAGTCTGCGACGATCTGTAACTTTGCACGATCGCCCTTCAGTACCATCTGGGGCAGCGATGAGGAGGTCTGCTCCGCCTGGCTCAAGCCCGTGGCCGGCTGGGACATCACGCCGGAGGAGCTTGAGGACATCAAGATGCGCAACTACTACTTCAACCGAGCGCTGAGCCTGCGCGCGGGCTACCATCCGTCTAAAGACGACGGCCTATGCCCACGCTGCTTCGATGAGCCCATCAGCAACAAGTACGGCGAGACCTGGGTCTGGGATCACGATGAGTGGGCAGAGGCAGCGAAGGAGTACTACGTCAGCAGCCTGGGCCTGACAGAAGAGGGCATTCTGCCACGGGGCGAGCTCGAGCGCCTGGGGCTCGACTTTGTCATCCCCGTCCTGGAGCCGATGAACGGGATCGGATAGTCTCCAAAGGGGAATCGAGCTGAGCACTCGGCAAGGGAGTGCGCGGCGGTGCCGCGCACTCCCTTTGCGTTCGAGTCAAGGAGCGTGGCACGGTCTGCTGACGCGTGGTCATTTGCCGACGGCCCCTGTCGACGATGTGGGTACGCCATCATCCAGCACCTCGCAAGATCCTCCTCCTGCCCACACACCTGCTCCGTGCGACCAAGGTACTGTGCCAAGACATTGTATCCACTCCACGGGCCCATGGCAACGGCGACATCATCTAGCATGACCGGTATGACAGTGCGGATGCGGTCATTGATGTCTGGCAGCCTTTGTTTGAGGTGGGCGAAGGGCGTCTGGTAGTCCAGGGATGAGTGTTCTCTGACATTGTTGTAGTAGTAGATGTAGCCTAGGGCTTCATCGAGCAGGTCTTGCTCAGTGCGGATGTGGGAGACTCTGGGGATGTAGAACTCATCGTCATCGGTGCGGTGGGAGCGTTCGACGTGGGCATTCTCCTCACAGTGGCCTTTGTGATTCTGGATGACACGGCAACCCAGGCTGCTGAGCAGCTTTCGTAGTTCGACTAGCTTGAGCCAGGACTTGCCACCGAACTCTTCGCCGTGGTCGACGGTGAAGACGATACGGGTCTTGACGCCATTGGACCTAAGCCATGAGAC
>Ga0114922_10006333_pt1 | contig 10873 bp, 9 predicted proteins | sample AartaG_FD_100975 | JGI IMG/M metagenome (GOLD analysis project Ga0114922, IMG submission 100975) | Deep subsurface microbial communities from Aarhus Bay to uncover new lineages of life (NeLLi) - Aarhus_00045 metaG | ecosystem: Environmental > Aquatic > Marine > Oceanic > Sediment | place: Aarhus...
CGCCCATTCCCTTACGGTTATGCTATATTTAAACTTGATGGTGCTGATACCTACACAATGCATTTCGTCGATGAAACTGACTACACTAAACTGAGGGTTGGTCAACGCGTTGAAGCAGTTTTTAAAGAAGAAAGAGAAGGTAACATAGGAGATATTTTATATTATAAAGTAATAGAAAATGAGGAATAAAACCGAGGCTATGAAAAATGAATCAAGAAATTGAGAAAAAGGTATTTCGAGGAAGGATTAAAGTTCCCTATAAACACACAGCAGGAGCATATGTTGAACGATTTATAACTGAAATTGGTAAAAGTAACAAAATTTACGGCGTAAGATGCCCAAAATGCAATAAGGTGTTTGTTCCTCCCAAAATGATATGTTATAAATGTTTTGAAAAGATGGAAGAGTGGGTCGAGCTTGGAAACGAAGGAATCGTTAAAGGTTTTACTGTCGTCACGCATTCAACTCCAGTTATGCCGTTAGAACCCCCCTTTGCTTATGCAATAATCAGTCTCGATGGTGCAGACGCAGACTTTATTCACATAATAAAAGAAAGCGATCCAGAAAAACTGAAGATAGGGATGAGAGTTAAAGCTGTTTTTAAAGAAAAACCACGAAAAAGAATTTTAGATCTCGAATATTTCGAAGCAATATAATAAAAAATTTATACACTTTTTTTTTACTTTTACTATCTTTATTTAAAATTAAATTAATAAAATAAGATGAAGAATTGTGGATGATAAAGCAGTTTTAATAGAAGAAAACGAAGATGGAACATTAACCACTATAAAATTGAATCGCTTGGACAAGAAAAATGCTATGAATTTTGATTTAATGGTTGGATTTCAGAATGCAATTGATGAAGTAGAACGTACTGATACAAGAGTTGTTATTATAACGGGAGGGGACGAATTCTTTAGTTCAGGTATCGACTTGAAATTTTTAACGGGCCAAGAAAGGGATCCTGGGGGTGTAGTCCCAGATTTGAGAATCCCAAGGAATTTCAGATACTTTGCTAACACTTGGATCCAACCCATTTTTACGAAAATTGAGAAAATGGAAAAACCAGTTATAGCGAAGATTAATGGTTTTTGCTTTGGAATGGGTTTTGAGTTAGCTCTTGCATGTGACTTTCGGTTTTGTACTGAATCCGCTGATTTTCATATGCTAGAGTCAAAAATTGGAATGAATCCAGATGTAGGGGGTACGTGTCGACTAACTCGACTAGTTGGTATTCCAAATGCCAAAGATATCGTATTAACTGGACGTAGATTTGATGGAAATGAAGCGTACAGGCTTGGTGTAGTAAACCGAGTTGCGAAAACCCATGATGAGCTAGATTCAATCATTAAAATGTACACAGATGAACTAATTGATTCTGGTCCACTTGCTGTAGGTTTGGCAAAAAAGTTAATTGATGATTGCTATGGTAAGGACATTGGTTTAGGTCTTGAATTAGAAACACTAGTCAGTTCCCAACTACTTCAAACAAAAGATGCGACTTCGGGTGCGCTTGCTCGTCTTCAGAAGACAAAACCTAAATGGCGTTGGAAATAATTTTGATAATTTTTTTTTATATTTCTTTTATTTAATTGGTATATTAAAACTAATTTTGCTAAATTGTCTTTTCCATTTGTTTATTCTGAAGAATAAAACAGTTAAAACTTTAAAAATAATCAGAATGAAATAATAGTATGGACAAAGAAAACTTAAATCAGAATGAATTGCCTATAGTAGTTATAGGAGCTGGCTTAGGAGGTCTTGGAGCAGCTTGCCAACTTGCTCTTTCGGGAGAAAATGTTTTATTATTAGAAAAGCACAACGTCCCCGGGGGCTTTGCTACTTCTTTCGTTCGGGGTAGGTTTGAATTTGAAGGTGCCTTACATGTTTTAGCAGAAGTTGGTACAGAGGAACATCCTTTAAGTCTTTACGACTTCTTTAAGGATTTAGGAGTATTTAGTAAAATTGAATTCAAAAAGCCAACGGATCTCTGTAGAAGCGTTTTTTATGATGGATTAGATATTGTTTTTCCTAATGAGAGAGAAACATATTTCGAAAAATTAATAGAACTGTTTCCAAATGAGAAAAAGGGGATTAATAAATTTAAAGAAATAGTCTTTAAAGTCAGAGAGGGGTTTAATTATGTGGCAGCAAAAGAGGGAAAAGCGACTCCTTTAGGTATTTTATTAAAACATCCGTATTTAGCTCGCGTTGGAGGTTTAACTCTTAGTGATGTCTTTGATAGATGTTTTAAAGATCATAAATTAAGAGCTGTTGCGTCCCAGTTATGGGGTTATGAGGGCTTACCACCGTCAAGAGTAAACGCTATGTACTATATCTTAGTTTTAATAGCACTCTTAGATGATGCGGTTTTCCCCGTTGGGAGATCTCATGCTTTATCAAACGTAATTATTGAATCTTTTGAAAGAATGGGGGGAATCATTAAATATAACACATTGGTAAATCGAATTCTAGTCAAGGAAGGTAAAGTAAGTGGCGTTGAACTTCTCAATGGAGAAAAATACCCTTGTAAAGCAGTGATATCGAACGTTAATCCAATATGCACAACAATGAAGATGCTTCCCCGAGATTCTGTTTCTGATCTTTATAAAAAGCGCGTATATGCGCCAGATATCGGGACTTCAGTATTTACCGTCTATTTAGGGTTAAATACAACAGCAAAAGACTTAGGAGTCACTCATTTCGAAGTATTTTTGAACTCAACTTATAACATGGAAGAACAATACCTTAGTACCCTTAGAATAGAACGACCTAAATATCTTCTAGCATCTTGTTACAATATTATGTATGAAAATATTTCACCGCCAGGAACGAGTCAAGTAGTATTGACCGTACTTCAAGATGGAAAATCATGGAGTGCCGTTCCTCCTTATCAATATCATCATAAAAAAGATGAAATGGCAAATAGCATAATTGACATGGCTGAAGAATTACTATATCCTAATTTAAGAGAATATATTGAAACTGCAGAAGCTGCTACACCGTTGACTTATTATCACTATTCAAAAAGTCTGAATGGTGCAATTTATGGATATAAACAAGATCTTTTAGACAGTCCTATGATGAGATTGAATAGTAAAGGTCCAATTCCGGGATTATATTTCGCAGGTGCATGGGTAAATCTTGGGGGTGGCTATTCAACTAGTATTACAAGTGGGAGAATGGCAGCAAGTATGTATTTAGAAGAAAAAGAAAAGGGAGGGGTATAAAAAAATGTTTAAAGACTTGAAAAAATTTACTCATGCCCAAAAATTGAAGGAATGGCGTGAACAAGTCCTAGAAGTACCTGAATATTTTGACGGGATGGAGAATCTACATGATTGTATTCATCCTGGTAAAATTTGGTTACAAATATCGGATATAAAAGAACTTTCTCATGACACTAAACTATATCGATTAGTTCCAGCAAGATCCACAAGAGTATTACCACCGTTTCGAGCTGGACAATATATCGGGCTTACAATAGATATAAATGGAGTCCGAACTGCTCGACCTTACTCTCTAGTTTCATCTCCGAATCAAAACGCGTACTATGAGCTTTGCATTCGGAAGAAAGATGATGGGTTTGTTAGCATATATATATATGATAATTCAAAGGTAGGTGATATTGTGGAATGTTCTGAGCCTTTAGGTACTTTCTATCATAATAGCCTTTTTCATGGTGAGAATTTAGTCTTCATTGCGGGAGGATGTGGAATAACTCCATTCATTTCTATGTTAAAGGATATTTCTGAAAGGTTGCTTCCATTAAATGTCTGGTTATTGTTTGGTTGTCTTACAGAGAAGGATATTATTTTTAATCAAGAGCTTGAAGATATAAAAGAGCGACGTTCCAATATCAAGGTTCAATATATTCTTTCAGAAGCTGATTCTACTTGGAAGGGAGAATGTGGGTTTATTACTCAAGATAAAATTAAGAGCTTAATTGGGAATATTAGCGATAAATTCTTTTATGTGGTTGGAAATCGTGATCTGTATCAATTTATTTTTAAGGAATTAGAAAATCTTGGGATTCCTAAACATCGTATTGCTTATGAAGCATACGGTACTCCAGATGATGTAACTAAAGTTATAGGATGGCCTAGTGAACTTAACGCTTCTAATAAAGTGGAAATTACAGTGAAATATCTTGAAATGAATCAGGTTAAAGAGAAAAACTTCGAAGCACCATGTGTTGAACCCATCTTAAATAGTCTTGAGAGAGAACTTGGCTTAAAATTAACTATTGAGAGTGGATGCCGTTCAGGAGCATGTGCTTTATGTAGAACAAAATTAACCTCAGGAAAAATATTTGTTCCACCCGAAATAACCATCAGAGAGGTTGATCAAAAGTTTGGTTACATTCACCCATGCATTTCCTATCCGCTAACCAATATATCCCTAGATTTAAGTTAATTCTTTTAAATTATTTTTTTTTCTTCTTAATACTTCTAAAATATCTATTAACTACTTGAAATTTAGTTACAAAAATAAAGAAAATTAAAAAAAATTAAGTTAATGTTAAATCCAAATGAATATCAGTTATCGGGTAAGATGTACAAGGATGGATAAACCCATATGTTTTATCCACTTCGCGTATTATCACCTCAGGAGGCACAAAAACTTTACCAGATATGATTCTTGTTCGACAAAGAGCACATTCACCCGATCGGCAAGCATTATCAACCTGAATTTTGTCCTTGACTGATCGCTCTAAACTATTCAGAATTGGTTCTGTACATAAAGCTTCGAATTCTATTTTCTCTTTGAGCGTGTTGCGTCTATATTCTAAAGTGATTCGTATTTTGTTCGATGAGTCTATTTCTGAGGGCCATCCGATAACTTTTGTAATATCGTCGGGAACACCAAATGCTTCGTAATAGATTCTGTGTTGAGGGATTCCAAGAGCGTTTAACTCTTCTCTTACGAATTCGTACATAGCTCTGTTTCCAACCACATAAAAATATTTCTTATCTATAGTTTCGATTTCATTTAATATTTTATCTCTTGAGATAAAACCACATTCTCCCTTCCAAGTAGAATCAGGTTCTGGTTCAGAGAGGATATATCTAACATGAATGTTTGGCCTTCTTTTTTGAATATCATCTAATTCTGCTCTAAACAAGATGTCTTTCTCGGTTAAGCAACCAAAAATTAGCCAAATATTCAAAGGAATATCTTTCTCACTGATATCTTCCAACATGGCTATAAAAGGTGTTATTCCACTTCCACCTGCAATAAAAACCAAATCTTTTCCATGAAAAAGGGGATTATAAAATAGATTCCCAAGCGGTTCTGAGGCTTCTAAAACATCTCCAACTTTTAGATTTTCAACTAGAAAAGGGCTAACAAATCCGTTTTCTTTTATTCTTACTCCTAATTCGTAATAAGATAACTGATTTGGAGAGGAGGCAATAGAAAAAGGGCGCGATGTTCTCACTCCATTAATCTCCACCGTTAATCCTATGTATTGCCCTGCTCGAAAAGGTGCTAAAGGCTTATTTGGCTTAGCAGAGGTAAATCTAAATAATTTTGTATCAGAGGAAAGTTCTTGTATATCAGAAACTCTTAACATTTGCTTCCCAGGGTGAATTCTGTTGCATAAATTCTCTAGTACATCATAATACCATGGAATAGCCTGAAGTTCTTCTCGTTTCTTCTTAATTTTCTCAGCTTTTTGGTATTTTTTAACATCTTCCATCATAATATTACCACCTCTTATCAATTTTGTCTTTTAGATACATTCCTGCAGCAATTCTACCACTAACAATTGTAGTCGTGAATCCTCCTCCAAAATTAGTCCATGCTCCTACTTGATATAATCCTGGAATTGGTCCTCTGCTTTTCAATCTTAATAACGGCCCATTTTCTATAGTTTGGGTAGTTCCATATATTGCTCCTTCCATATTTTTTGAATACCTATAGTAAGTTAAAGGTGTGGCAGCTTCAGCAACCTCTATATGATCTCTTATATCTGGACAAATTGTCTTTTCAAGTAAGGAGATCATTTTATTAGATATTTCATCTTTCTTGCGAAAATATTGATCTGGTGCTATACTTTGCCATAATTTTCCCATTTGGAGTGTAGTGAGAACCAATTCTGTGGTTTCGGGGGGCGATATCTCCTCATAAACGTGATTATAACAAGCAACGACCATATATTCAGGAGGTTCCAATTTTCGAAATGTTTCAAACGCATGGTTCATATCATAGGATGAATTGATAAAAGTCTCATGAGCCGTAAATCCTAACTTCTTATATGATGAATTCAACCCAATATATACAGAGAACCCTGAAGGTCCTATTTCAGGAGTATATATCTTTCTTTTATAGTCATCAGGTACAACTTCGGGAGGTAGCATTTTCATTGAGGTGCATATCGGATTTACATTGGATATGATAGCTTTACTGAGATAAATATCCCCGTTTAGAAGTTCGACGCCAATGCTTCTTCCATTTTCAACTAGAATCCTATCAACCAAAGCATTATATCGTATTACACCACCGAATTTTTCGAAAGCCTTTACAAGAGCACTTGTTAAAGAATGAGATCTTCCTACGGGATATGCAGCACCCCATCTTAAGAAAAAAATTAGCATAGCGACGAATACATAAGCATTCATTTTATCTGGGGGTAAACCTACATATCCCCATAATTGAGATACAATTGCTATCAATTTTTTATCTGTAAAAAATTTTTTAAATAGCTCTGAAAGAGTTATCCCTGCTACTCGTGGTAACCATGGATGTTCGTTTAATACTTCACCAGGAGAATATTTTCCTCCTTTAGAGGCAATATATTCAATTCCAGCAAGTACCGCCCTACATGCTTCCAAAAAATCTTCTATTCCTTTCTTTTCATGAGGAAAAAGTTCAATGAGTTTATTCGTATAATCGTCCATTCCTATAGGTAAAGTAACATCATATCCGTCAAGAAAGACGCTCCGATAAAGTTCAGGTACTTGTTTAAACTTGAGTTTGTCAGGAACAATTCCTAACCTTTCGAAAAATCTGTAGAGCGCACCTTTGTTATCTTCTGTTCCTATATCACTTAATTCGTGTAGTGCACCTTCAAATTCAAATCTACCTCGAACAAAAGAAGTAGCAAAACCCCCAGGCACGTTGTGCTTTTCTAACAATAATACTTGTTCTCCTCGAGCTACGAGTTGACAAGCAGCACCCAGTCCGGCCAAGCCAGCTCCAATTACAATAACGGGATAAGTCCCTACTACTCGATTTTGATTATATTTAGAATCTATCATTATGTATTATCTTCTCTTTTGTAATAAAAAACTTACTAATATTAATTTATAGAACCTTGGTTTTAGAGCAATTAGTTTATTTTCCAATAAATTTTGCTTCCCTTCTCTCTTTTAAAGCTGACATCGCTTCTTTAAAATCCTTAGATGCAAAAGTTTTCCTTAGAGCTTTATTTTCTAAGTCTAAAGTGTGAGATAGTATATCGCGAAAATAGGAATGCATTGTTTTTTTCATTAATTTTATTGATAAACTGGGACCTTTTGGGGGAATTAATCTTAGAGCTTGTTCCCTTGTATATCGCATTAAATCATCTTTTGGTAGAACTTTATTTACCAATCCCAACTCGAGCGCTCGTTGAGATGTAACTTTTTCACCAAAATAACAAATTTCTTTTGCTCTTTGGAAACCTATAAGTAGTGGCAAAAGAAAACTTGTAGCAAACTCAGGAACTATCCCTCTTCTTGCGAAGAAAAACCCTAACCAAGCGTCTTCAGCCATAAATACTAAGTCCCCTCCTGCTAATGGCATAGTAACTCCTCCACCGATTGCCATACCATTAATTGCAACAATTACAGGCTTTTGGAAATCCCACATCTTCAAACAGACTTTTTTTTGGGCTATATCCATTAGGTCTATTTCAGGATATTTTTGCATTTTATGAAACATTTCAGGTTTGAAATAACCACCCGATGTAAACGCATCTCCTCTGGGATCTCCTGTTATAATCAGGACCTTTGCATTTTTATCTTTCTCCATATCTTCAATAATATATAACAATTCTAGAAATGAGATATATGTTACAGCGTTCCTTCTCTCTGGCCTTGAGAAAGTGGCTGTGCAAATACCATTGGCTTCTTTTTCATAAGTTATGTCTTCAAAATCTTGAGTATTCATTTTTGTCTCAAATGCAACTAATTGTTTTAAAATTTAGGTTTAGATAATATAAAATATAAAGAATAAAAAGATTTATTTTTAAAAGTTTACTCTTCGCGTAACGCCTTCTTTTGAACCTTTCCAACTAAAGTAAGTGGAAGTTCTTCACGGAATTCCCAGATTTTTGGAACTTCATATTTTGATAAGTTTTCTTCAGCATACTTCTGGATGCTTTCTTTGACTTTTTCAGATTCGGAAACTCCTTCTTTTAATTGAATGACAGCTTTTACAATTTCAGCCCCGGGTCTATCTGGATTAGGTATTCCTATAATTGCTAAAATTTCTATATCAGGATGTTTAGTCATTATTTCTTCTACATGAACACTGTATACTTTAAAACCACTTACAATCAGCATATCCTTAGTGCGATCTACTATTTTTAAATAGCCATCTTCATCAAAAACTCCTACATCACCAGAATGGAAGAATCCTTCGCTATCAAACGCTTTCTTAGACTCTTCAGGTTTATTGTGATATCCTCTCGTAACTTGAGGTCCTTTGATAAGAATTTCACCAGGTTCTCCGATGCCGAGTTCTTTGCCCGTTTCTATATCGATAATTTTAATTTCTGTATCAGGTAAAGGCAAGCCAACAGTTCCAATCTTTTTCGTTCCTTTCGCAGGGTTAGCAGTAGCCAACGGAGAGGTTTCCGTCATACCGTATACCTCTACAAACTTGTTTTCGGTATGGAAAACCGTCTCAAACTCTCTTATTGCTTCGGGTGGAAAAGGAGCAGCACCGCTTACATATAACGAGATATTATCTAATACTTCTACGGGAATCTCCTTCGATTTTGGATTATTTTGAATCATTAAAAATAATGTTGGGACATTTCCAAAACTTGTGGGTTTTTTATCTATGAGCTCATGAATAATATGATCGGTATCTCTGGGGTTAGCAATTAAGGTTTGCGTTCCAGAAATAAATACTAGGAAGAGTCCAATTAAATATCCCGCAATGTGAAACAATGGAAAGGCAGAAATTAGGACTTCTTTTCCATGTTCTCTATCAAGCCAAGCATCGAATTGTGTTAAGTTTGCGATTAAATTCGAATGTGTAATAATAGTTCCTTTTGGGCGTCCAGTAGTTCCCCCTGTATATTGAATTAGAGCAGGATCTTCATTAACATTGATAGTAACTTTTTTAATATCAATGTCAACTTTAAGTGCATCTAAAAATGGGACGACTGTTTTTCCTGGCCAAGGGTCCATTTTTCCCTTAGGAATTTTACCAATCAGCTTACCCATAAAGACCTTGAATCCTCCAAAACCCATAAATTCAGCAATGTTTGTAGGTACGATTAATTTGAGGTTTGGTAATTTTTCCAAAAATTTGGATAAGACTTTTTCATAGATTACATCCATTGTAATTATAGCCTTAGCATTGGAATCTTCTAATTGATACATTATTTCTGGAGGACTTAGGAGCGGAGAGCATCCTGATATCGTCCCTCCAACCATATATGTTCCATACACAGCAAATAAGTATTGGGGTGTGTTGGGAAGGCAAATAGTTACAACATCACCTTTTTCAATACCATTTTTTTGTAAGAATGTTGCGAATTTCTGCGAATATTCTAAAATATTTGCATAAGTAAAAGACGCATCCATGAAGAATATTCCTATTTTCTCTGGAAATTCTTTCATTCTATTCGTTAAGATAGTTCCAAGATCATCAGTTGAGTATGTAAGCGTTGGTTTCACATGATCATCATACGATTTCAACCAAAATTTATCAACCATTTATATCAACTTCTTTAAATTTTTCTAAAATTTTATTTGTTAATTTAACATTAAAACTTGATTCCTTTTATAGTTAAAATTTATTTAAATAGAAAGTGTTTCAAAAAAGTTGTGACTAATTTTGATCTGCAATTCAGATAAAGTAATATGTTTTATATTTGAAAATTAGAAATTTTGTTATAAATATTGCTTTAAAATAATTCCAATTTGCTCTATACTATAGTTAATATCATCTGTGTCGATGCTATAATGAGTGACAAATCGTATTTTTTCTTTACTAATGTTAAAAGCTAAAACTCCTGCTTTATTAAGAGCTGTAATAATTTTAAGAATTCTAACTTTTTCTAACATCTCAAGTATGACTATACTAGTATCAGTTGGGTGAATTTTTATTGGAAAGTTTAGGTTTTTTAGCCCTTCAGAGAGTAATCTTGCGTTTTTATGATCGTCAGCAAGTCTATTTATCCATATAGGTTCTAACGCAACGAGCTCAAAAGCAGCAATAATTCCCGCTTGACGCATTCCTCCACCAATCATTTTTCGAAATCTTCTAGCTTTTGAGATAAATTCTTTAGATCCAAGTTTAAAATAATGTTAAGAATAAGAATAAAAAGAAAATAAAGCATTCGTTATAAATAAATCATTTAAGTATCAAAGTATAAAAATGTTTGAAGAAATTTAGATCTATAGTTAATAAATATTTCTTTAATTTTAAAATGGGGAAATAGTAAAATGCCTAAATTTCAACCTTTTCTTATGGAACGCTGGATGTCCAAGTTTGAGCAGGAAGTTGATTTTAACCTATCCGAAAGTGGAGTTCACCCAATTTTGCTCAGTGAATTGTTATCAGATGATCCTGATTACATTAACGATTTACTTGCTACTGATCTGAATTACCCACATGTTGAGGGTATTCCCGAATTACGGGAAAATATCGC